>WNGH01000172.1_pt1 | contig 58255 bp, 58 predicted proteins | sample 5400631 | NCBI WGS metagenome assembly WNGH01 (sample SAMN13153373, study PRJNA577476) | soil metagenome | isolation source: 115 cm soil or saprolite under Garry oak tree replicate 1 | place: USA:California | collected 2016-06-15 | reverse complement strand
GTGCATGCCAAGCGCAACATAGTCGAGCATGATGGCAGGCTTTCCGCTCGCCAACTGGCGGAGCGGGTCTGTGCCTACTTTGATTGTTCGTATGAACCTCATCTCATCATTCCCGAAAAGGTCGCGTGATTATGCACTAAGCGCAAGGTCATACTTGCCAGCATCCAGTTCGACACCAGCCAGGGAGCAGGCGGCAGCAGACACCATATTGGCTCGCTCTTGCTTGCGGCATGTAGCTGCCGACGTCTGCTCCATGACCTCGTCACGTTTCAACTGCCACGTCTCAAGCACCTTACGCAGAGATACACGTGCTTGCTCGAGATTACCCGCAGCCTGTTCAATCAGGCCGATCTCGCAGGTGAGCGCGGCAGTGCGGATCTGATCACCAATGGATTGGTAGAGGATCCGTGCACTCTCTGTGTGCTCACGCGCAGCCTCTACCTCTGGCCCCTGGACAAAGGTGCTCCCTGCCTCGTCAGCTAACCTGCGGGCCTGTTCAAATGCGACGAGCGCTATACCCCGATGTGCTTCGGCAATAGAACGCAGCGACGTGCTGGCATCCATCATCTCCAGAGCAGCCTCGTAGTACTTCTCCGCATCATCAAGCTGCCCCAATTCTCTGCTGGCTGCAGCTAGGTGCAGGGCAAGCATCATGGCTTCTACTGCTTGACCCGATGGCACAATCACTGGTTTCTCAGCCATGGCATAGAGGCAGTTGTGCTGTGCCTGCCGGAACTCCCGCAAATTGAAGTAACTCTGGCCGCGGAGCGCTGCAAGACGCCAGCGCACATGTGCGGGAAGCTGGGTAAGATCAATCCCTTCCAGGTAGTTCAGCGCTTCGCGAGGCCAGTTGTTCGCAAGAGCCTGTTGCGCCTGAATTCTTTGCTCTTCGTAGATCTTGTACCTCGGTGCTTCAGCCTCAGACTCCCGATGTTGCTGGGCTAAAGCCAGCAACTCTTCAATGGGCAGCTTCAAGCGCTCTGCCAGGTACCTTATGCTTTCTTGTGAAGGGTCCACACGATTGCGTTCAATCTGGGAAATCAGGCTCGTACTATAACGCTCCCCAGCAACTTCTGCCAGCGAAAGATGCAGAGCTTGTCGTGCCGCTCTCATACGGCCACCCAGGGTATCTGGTGAGACTCGTTTTGATGGACGTGGCATGGGTTTTTCCTCTCTCTCCCAAGAAGCCCCAGTAATAACTGCGAGCAGTTATTACTGTTTATTTTCCTTGTAAGCCGGATTATAGCCCATTCCAAGCCCTGGTGAACCAGGCAATAATCCCTGCAAACAGAGTAAGTTCGCTTGTTCTGACGAACATACTATTCAGGTTCACCAACTGCACGACCAACCCTTGTGATGGCTAATAGAGACCATCAATTGTTGAGTTTCAGGTACGGGTAGAGGAGGAGACAAAATTTAGCCAAAACAGTAGGCTAGCGACACTAACTTCGGGATTCCTGTTCTCTCTGGAAGAGCTTATCAGATAAAGATGAGACAAGTTTCAGGAAATAGAGTATCGGAGTGCGGGTAAATAGTGTCGCTAGCGTCACTAAACTTGCCACTAACGACACTAATACTGGGATCCCACAGTAGCTCGTGCAAGTAGTGTTTTGCCCGACCCGGGTGGGCCGCTCATCAAAATATTGTGCCCTCCACTCGTCGCGACCTCTAGCGCTCTCTTGACATGTTCCTGGCCGCGCACCGCTGCCATGTCATGGGTATACAGTGTTTGTTCTACATTGTCGAGGATGCGAGGGTCAGGAATATAAGGCTCGATTTGCTGCTCGCCGTTCAGGTGGGCCACCAACTGACCCAGCGTTTCAACAGGATAGATCGTCACCTCCTGGATAAGTGTCGCCTCAACCGCATCGACCGCAGGTACAAATACCGACTTGACGTGTCTCTCGCTAGCTAACGCTACCATGGGTAGGATACCATTGGTGTGGCGCAGGCTGCCATCCAGCGATAGCTCCCCCAGGAAGAGATACTCGGCTATCTGCTCGTCGGCTGCTATCTGTCCCGACGCCAGCAGTATCCCAATGGCTATAGGAAGATCGTATGCTGGACCTTCTTTGCGCAAATCGGCAGGAGCGAGATTGACCGTAATGCGTTTAAAGGGGAAAAGAGCGCCACTATTCTTAATCGCCGCCCGCACACGGTCTTTGGCCTCGTTTACGGCGGCATCGGGAAGTCCAACAATCATGAAGGCTGCCAGGCCATTTGCAAGATCGACTTCGACCTCGACAATGGCTCCTTCTAGGCCAATAACCGCACAACTTCGTACCTTTGCCAACATAGTTCACATACCTCTTCAACAATATTTTACTGCGCATTATGCATGAGTTGAGGCAAAAATGCAAGTTATTCGATACAAGTACTTTTTGAGATGAAAAGGCATTTGAGATGTTGAACAAGGATGGAGAGGAGAACTGCTTCAGGTTTGCCGCACCAGTTACTTTGATGGTAGGATATAGGTCACTGCAAGTGATCAGTCAGCGACGTTATTGAGATGAGAGACACCACCAGTATTGAAGAGAGGACACTACATATGGCAAGCTCAGTTAATCTCACACTCGCTGGGCGGCGGGCGGTGGTAACGGGCGCAGGCCGGGGCATAGGTCGCAGCATCGCGCTTGCCCTTGCCCAGGCGGGAGCCGATGTGGCGGCGAGCGCCCGCACAAATACCGAGATCGAAGCCCTGGCTGCTCAAATCCAGTCAATGGGTCGCCAGAGCCTGGCGGTCCCTTGTGATGTCACAAACACCGAACAGGTACAGCACATGGCAAAAATCCTGATTACAGGGTTGGGCGGAGTCGATATCCTGGTCAACAATGCAGGTAATGCAGGGAGCCATAAGTTTCTTAATCACCCCGATGAGCTGTGGCAGCGCATGTTGTCCGTTAACCTCACCAGCGTATACTACGTGACCAAAGCCTTTGTACCAACACTGATAGAGCAGCGTTATGGCCGCATCATCAATATCGCCTCGATTGCTGGCCGGATAGGTGGCAGCTACATTGCGGCATATACCGCCGCCAAACATGGCGTGCTCGGTCTGACCCGCGCCCTTGCCGTCGAGCTAATGCAATACAATATCACCGTCAATGCCATCTGCCCTGGCTATGTGAATACCCCCATGACTGATGCTCAGGTGAGCAATATTGCCGCCCGTACCGGCATGTCAGAAGCTCAGGCGCGTGAAGTACTGGAAAAGGCAAGCCCACAGCGACGATTGATGGAACCGGAAGAGGTAGCTTCTATAGCCATTTTCCTGGCACAGGACCTCTCCCAGGGTATTACCGGCCAGGCCATCAATATCGATGGTGGAGGCGTGATGTCGTGAATGACTGGATGTCTGAAAGGGGTCTGCGATGGAGTACGATTTTCTCTACAAAGTCGATGATGGCGTTGCCACGCTGACTTTAAATCGTCCCGAAGTGATGAATGCCCTCACTTTTGATGTCTATGCCCAACTGCGCGACCTGTTCGAGGCACTGCGCTCCGATGACTCGGTGCGCGTTGTGGTATTGACCGGTGCAGGCGACAACTTCTGTTCCGGTGGTGATGTCCACGAGATTATCGGCGAACTTCTGAAGCGAGATATGAAGGAGCACCTGGAGTTTACACGCATGACTGGTGCGGTTGTGCAGAACATGCGGCTTCTTGACAAGCCCATCATCGCGGCCCTTAATGGTATGACTGCCGGAGCCGGAACTGTCATTGCACTGGCTTCTGATCTGCGTATTGCATCTGAGAAAGCGCGCTTTGCCTTCCTCTTCACTAAAGTCGGGCTGACCGGAGCGGACATGGGAGCAGGTTATTTGTTACCCAAAGTAGTAGGCATGGGACGTGCCTTCGAATTACTCCTGCTAGGCGAAACCATCGACGCTTCGACCGCAGAACATTACGGCCTGGTAAATCGTGTTATACCCCATGCCGAGCTGCTCCCTGCCGCATACGAATGGGCACACCGGTTGGCTCAAGGGCCAACCCTGGCCATCTCGATGACCAAGCACATGTTGAATGCGGAGCTAAACATGGATCTCGTCTCTGCTATTGAAGCCGAGGCGCAGGCACAGGCGCTCATGCTCATGGGCGATGACCACCGCCGCTTCTACGAGAATTTTAAAGCCAGGCGGCGAGATTAACGTTTAAGGGTTCAGGGATTATTTTTGCAGTTGAGAAATGATATGATGAACAAAAAAGTAGCAAGGTAGGACATACATGGGAAAAACTATCATCAACCCACCTATCCTGGCACGCCCTCGTGGATTTAGCCACGGCGTTCTCGTATCGGGAGGGCAGCTCCTCTTCCTGGCCGGGCAGACTGGCAGCGATGCTGAAGGCAATATTATGACGCCAGGCGATCTGGTTGCTCAATATGCACAAGTGTTGCGCAACCTCAAGGCAGTTGTTGAAGCAGCCGGCGGGGAGATGCAGGACATCGTGAAAATCAACATTTTTGTGCGCGACCGCGACGACTATCTCGCCCACCTCAAGCCGCTGGGCCAGGTGCATCGCTCTTTTTTTGGCAACTACTACCCGGCTACCGCTCTGTTCGAAATTTCTCGTTTGTTCCAGGACGAGGCGCTGATTGAGATTGAAGGCATGGCAGTGCTCGAAGCATAGTGTTCCTTGGAGAAGGAGAGGATCATGACCAAAGTAAACGGTATAGGTGGTGTCTTTCTTTACTCTAACGAGCCAAAGAAGCTTGCTGAATGGTACACACATCACCTGGGGATCGAATTTTTCCATAATGAGGCAGAGACAAACTATTGGATGGAATTTTACTACCGTGATGACAACGACCCATCCAAAAGGGCCTCAACAGTCTATGCAATCATGGCGGCGAAGAAGCCACTCGGCTCGGAGCGCGGCGAGTGTATGATTAACTACCGCGTTGACAACCTGGAAACATTTATTGAGGAACTTAAGGCTAAAGGCGTAAATGTCGAACCTGTGGAAGATGACGGAGAGAATGGCTGGTTTACCTGGATTACTGACCCCGAAGGCAATCGTATTGAGTTGTATCAACCCTATTGAACCAACTGGGCTATAGGAAGACACTCATGGACTTCAAACTGACAACCGAACAGAAACGTATCCAGGTGCTTGCTCGCGAATTTGCCGAGCAAGAGGTTGCGCCAGTGGCGCGTGAAGCGGATGAGAAGGGCGAGTTTCCCTTGCATCTGGTGAAGCGCATGGGTGAACTGAACTTCCTGGCCGGGCCTATCGAACGGGAGTATGGCGGGTCTGGCATGGATTATGTCAGCTATGCCTTGCTCTGTGAGGAGCTGGGCAAGGCAGACTCTTCGGTGCGCGGCTTCCTGACGGTTCACACCAGCCTGGTATCTCTTTGTATTCGCGACTGGGGTACTGAAGAGCAGAAGCGCCACTACCTGCCCCGGCTGGCGACAGGCGAGTTGATTGGCTGTTACGCTTTGACGGAACCGAACGCGGGTTCCGACGCAGCCAGTATGGAGAGTACAGCCAGGGAAGAGGACAAGCACTATATCCTTAATGGTGAGAAAATCTGGATCACCAACGGGCCCAGCGCCCATGTAGCTATTGTCTTTGCCAGCAGGGATCGTTCGGCACGACACAAAGGCATCTGCGCGTTCATTGTCGAGGCCGATACTCCAGGCTTCTACCGCGAACCCATGGCAGGCAAAGAGCTGGGGCATCGCGCGGCTGAGCACGCCCATATTATCCTGGAAGAGTGCCGCGTACCGAAGAATGCGCTGCTCGGTACAGCGGGTGAAGGTTTCAAAGTCGCAATGTCTGCCCTGGATCGCGGCCGGCTGGGAGTGGCCGCCGGTGCCGTTGGTGTGGGGCAGGCATGCCTGGATGCCTGTATTGCTTTTGCAAAGCAGCGCCGCCAGTTCGGCCAGCGCATTGCAGACTTCCAGATGATCCAGGCAGCGCTGGCCGATATGGCTGCCGATATCGAAGCGGCGCGACTGCTCGTCTATCACGCCGCGTGGGTGAAAGATCAGGGCCTTCCCGCTACCAAAGCCACATCCATCGCCAAGCTCTTTGCGACTGAAGCTGCCATGAAAGCAGCTTCAGAGGCGGTGCTCATGCATGGCAATCGCGGCTATTCCAACGAGTACCCTGTTGAGCGCTATTATCGGGATATCAAAGGATTGCAGATTTATGAAGGAACCAGCCATATCCAGCGCATTATTATCGCTCGCGAGTTGGTTGGGCGAGATAAATAACTTTGATAACTATACATGGTTACCAACGACTATTTTCTGCGACGAAGGAGGAAAAACGCCATGGCCTATTCTGAGTATTGGAACCCCAAGAACGAAACTTTACCGCGCGAGGAGTTGCAGGCACTACAACTCCTGAAGCTGGGGCGAATGTGCGATTGGGCGTACGCCAACAGCCCTTTTCATCACCGCAAATTCGACGAGGCAGGCTTCATGCCAGAGCAACTCAAGGCATTGGATGACATCCGCCGCATTCCCTTCATGACCAGGGAGGAGTGGATGCATTCCATTATGGAAACCCCAATGTTCGGTGATGTGGTAGCGACCGCCGAGACAAACGCCATTCGCTATCACCTCACCTCAGGGACGAGCGGGCGGACTCCTATCCGCGTGCTGGATGGCATGAAAGACTGGGAGTGGATCGCCGAGATGTGGTGTTATGGCCTGTGGGGCTTCGGCATCCGCCCCGAAGACATCACTTATTTCGCCTTCGGTTACGGCTCGTTCATCGGGTTTTGGGGGGCCCATTATGGCGTGGAAAAAATTGGTTCGCTTGTTATCCCTGGAGGGGCGCAAACCAGCGAGGGGCGCATCAAGCAGATCATCGAGATGGGAGTAACAACTGTTTTCTCCACCCCCACCTACGCGCTGACCCTCTGGCAAAAAGCGAGAGAAATGGGAATTGACCTGGCCAGAGAGAGCAAGGTCAACAAAGTGATCTGTTCTGGCGAACCGGCAGGCTCCATACCGGCAGTGAAGAGACAACTGGAGGAGGCATGGGGCGCAAAGTGCGGCGATACAGCAGGCATGACCGAACTCGGCACCATCATGATCTTCGAGTGCTCGCACCAGCCGGGGGGCACACACATTATCGAAGATCATTTCATCGAGGAGGTGCTTAGCCCAGATGGAGATGAACCGGTGGGTTACGGTGAACTGGGTGAGCGTGTTGTAACCTCGTTTGGTCGAGGCTTTATTCCCGCCATCCGCTATCGCACCAAAGACATGGTGATGAAGGTTCCCGCGAGCACTTGCTCCTGCGGCCGTACCTGGGATCTTTACGACGGGGGTATTCGAGGACGCTGGGATGATATGAAGCTCATTCGCGGCACTAACGTTTACCCGCGAGCAGTAGAAGCCATTGTCCGCGAATACCCTGCCATCGACGAATTCCAGATCTACATCTGGCACAAGGATGACCTCGTCGACGAGATCGATATTAAGCTGGAAATTAAGCCTGGACTTGAGGCCGAATGGCCAGAGCTTCAGCACAAACTGGCAAAGGACCTGGCTAGTGCACACGAAGGCCTACGCTTCAATATTGTCCGCATGGAACACGGCTATTTGCCGCGTTTTGAACTCAAGGCGAAGCGCCTGGTAGATGCACGCCCCGCGCGCAACGTGCGCAAGGCTCTGGCATGCATTTGGCAGGCTACCAATGACCTGGATTTGCAGTTTGAGCAGTTGTATGAGCTAGGCGTGTAGTTCTCACAAAGCTGGTGGAGGGATCCTGCTGTCCCTCCACTAACGTTGAGGCGAAGGGCCGCCCCGTCCCCCTATCTTTCTCAGTGGGGGTAAGGGGCTCATCCTCATAATAAGTGAGCCCGGTTGCTTCGACAAAACCTCCTGCTTGCTGGTAAACTACAGGAGATCGAAAAGCGGTTGTGCTGTATTGCCGGGATCGAACAAAGGCTGGTGTTGGCCTAATTGTACACTGGCGCTAATACAGCGCCGCTTCTCGCAGGGCGGGATGGTGTTCTGTCGCTATTAATGAGGGCAGCAGATCATACATCAGCGTCGATCCCTCCCCGGACTCGTTTCCAACGAATAACAGTTCGACTATCAGCTAAGTGAACATGTTAGCCCATTCGCGGATGTACCACGTGCTGACCATGCCGTTCAGGACGAACGGATCGCCTCTCGCATACTCTTCGGCGGCCTCACGTGTGGTGAGGACAGCCATAGTGCGAAGCTTCTCCTCTTGGTTGTTGAGGAAAGCGCCTGACATCAGGAGCGTGCCGCGGGCATGCAACTCCTTCGAGCGTGCCCGATGGGCGGCGATGACATCGGGTGCCTTCCATACGGCATCTTCGAGGGAGTCATAGAAGGTCTCGAAGAATGCGACGTAATACACCTCTGCCTGTGTTGGCATGTTTCACTCCTTTCCTCCTCAGGGAAGTTGTATCCTCATGACTTGACCACCTGGGATCTGAAAATAAAAAAAGCCCTCCGTGTAATCGAACTGGTGGTAGCCCGCTGCCAGAATCTTCTCCTTGAGTGTTGCTGGCTCATCTGTCTCCAACTCCAGCCATGCTCCACGACGCGCTTGCTTCTCATCTAGCGCGTCCACCATCTCCTCAGTGAACTCAACACTTAACGATGAACCATTGACAAAACTGAAGGCCAGGATGGGTTGTGGCAAGGAGCTGGGGGCAACCATCACTGTGCAACCGAGAAGTGTGGTGAAGAAGTCGATCAATGGCTCCTTGTTTTTTGGATGGGTAAACAGATGGACGCGGTTCCTGAGCGTGATCATGGGTGTTTCCCTTCTTGTCTACTTATGTACTATTTGGTACATAATAAAAGCCCAAAAAACTCCGTTTACTTGGTGTACACCCCTTGATAGTGCATCAACGAAAGGACCCCCGTTCGCAGGGTCGCAATCAGAGTGGGATCATTGCGCCCTTTGGCGAGCAGGATCACGCCCTCAAAATAGGCGAGCAAGGCCTGCGCGGTGACAGTCGTATCCAGGGTAGCGGGCACCATCCCCTGCACCTTCGCCTCAGACAACATGCGCTCAAAGTAGTTGAGCCATGCCCGGAAAAACTGCTCCACCCGCGCGCGAATCAGCTCATCCTGCGTACTCATCTCCAGCGTGAGATTGCCAATGGGGCACCCGCGCATATGACCATCGGTCTGCTTCTGAGTCTGCTGTTGCTGCTGAATGAGGTCGAAAAACCGCCCGATCTGTTCCTGCGGGGGAAGGTGACCCAAGAAGGTTGGTCGAAGGACTGTCTGTTCAAACCACTGCCACTGGCTTTCCAGGGCGACGAGCACGAGCTCTTGCTTAGACGAGAAGAAATGGTAAAAACTGCTTTTGGTTACGCCCGCAGTTGCGCACAGCTCATCCACGGTTGCCGCTTCGTAGCTGTTTGCATAAATCACCTCTCGTGCGGCAGCAATCAGCTGTTGCCTGGCATCGCTCGGTCGTCCCATTGCTCCCTCCTTGCTTGATTGTGTACTATATAGTACACAATACTATGAAAGGGAGGAGTTGTCAAGGGTTTTCTCGATGAAATTGGCCGGTCACACCGAAAAGATTTGATGATGATGTTCTGTCTGCATTTACCGAATTGAAGAAACGCCACTCGCTTCTCACGGGGATAATCTCGCAATCCCCCCGCCTTCAGCGGTTCTTGTGGAAGAAGTTCCGCCGACAGGTCTCCCCTCGTCAGATTGATCAAAAAAGCAAGCGGGCTCACTTAATATGAGGATGAGCCTTTTTCGGTTAACGAAAACAAGGTGGCCCCTCCCCTCTTTTGCTTACCAATGGCACAACAGGAGGCTATTTCTCTACCCTCTCACCGGAAAGTCAACATTATCAAGCGTCAAGGGTCTCCCATAGACTTCAGAGAATACACGTAAGAGTTTATTGGCCGTGCTTCGGAGGGCAATGGATTCCCCATCCCGTATTCTTGCTATTGTGACTTCATTCACCTGACTTCTTCGAGATAACTCTGCCAGAGAAATCGGTAAATTAGTGAATAATTCCCGAAGAGTGTAGCTGCTTTTCTCTTGCATTGAAATAGAACTCCTACATTGTCTGCGTTTGTGCTCTCATCATATCATAAGAGAGCAACCGCCTTACTTTGGCTTCATGCACCTTTCTATACTATAGAGTATTGACATATGGCTGCAAACCATATATACTCATTGCAAGAAGTAGAGAGGTGCTGGCCCGTGTGATCAGCGCGCGCCAGTCAGAAGCGTCTAAGCGTGGTGAACAGGCAGTAGACTCTCCCTATGCTGCATGATAGCTTCAAGGAGAGCCAGTCGTCAAGCGAGAGGAGCACTGGCGTCATGGCAGAGCAGACCGTCACGGTAGGAAACGCGATTATTGTCTTAGCAGGTACCGACGATCCCTTTAGCGACGGGCATACCACCGGGTATCTCGAATTTTACGATGAGCGTCACCGACCAGCCTTTCCCCTGACCAGTTACACCGTCGGTAACCATCTTCTGGTCATAGTGAATGAGCCCTCCATGCCTGCCCTCTGGAAAGCGGGACGCATCGCGGGCTGGATAGAAGCCCTCATGGAGAATTCCCCACACACCTTCAGAAGTTTGCTGGCAGAGGAACGGATAACCGTTCTGTACGGACTGTAAAAGAAGAGGTCTCTCAGAGGGGAAAAGGACAAATGAATGCCCCTTTCCCTCACTCGAAAGAAGAGCGGCAAAATGAGCATCAAAGCGTACAAATACCGTATATATCCACACAAGGCGACAACGGAAAAACTCCAATGGGTGCTGGACCGATGCCGCGAACTCTACAACGCCGGCTTGCAAGAGCGCCGCGACGCCTACGAGATGGCGGTCAGGCGGCATCCCAACTATTACGATGACGAGGCGCGCAAGCAGTTGACCCGTGAGCATGCGGTCGGCTACTACGAGCAAAAACGCGAACTGGTGGACATCAAGGAGGAGAGGTCAGAGTACCAGGAGATTGCTTCTCACGTCCTGCAAGATGTGATCCTGCGTCTCAAAAAGGCGTATGATGACTTCTTTCGCCGTGTCAAGAACGGCGAACAACCGGGCTATCCCAGATTTCAGGGGCCTAACCGCTACGACTCGTTTACCTATCCGGATGGGGCGGGTTGGAAACTGGATGCAAAAGAGCGCAAGCCGGACAAAAAAGGCATCGTTCGCGTGAATCTGAAGCTCACGAAGATCGGCACGGTCAAACTGCACCTGCACCGCACCATTGAAGGCACGATTAAAACCTTAACCATCAAGCGTGAGGGAGAGCACTTCTACGCGGTGTTTACCTGCGAGATTGGCAAGCCGGAACCCTTACCCATCAGTTACGAAGATGTGGGTATTGACCTGGGTGTGACCCACTTTGCGGCACTCTCCAATGGCGAGTTCATTAACCATCCCCGCTATTTTCGCAAGACAGAGAAGAAGCTTGCGCAAGCGCAACAAGCCCTCTCACGAAAAAAGCGTGGGAGTCACCGGCGCAAGAAAGCAATACAACAAGTAGCAAGGTGTCACCGCAAGATCGCCAACCAGAGACGCGACTTTCAGCACAAAGCTTCACGCAAGCTCGTCAACCAGTATCAAGTCATTGTCTTTGAAGACTTGCGGGTCAAGAACCTGACGAAAGCACCAGCCCCAAAGCAGGACGAGAACGGGAAGTACCTCCCCAATGGGGCGGCAGCAAAGGCGGGACTCAACAAAAGCATTTTGGATGCCGGATGGAGTACGTTGACAGAGATGGTGAGCGTCAAGGCAGCATGGGCCGGGCGCACAGTCGTCTTTGTGAATCCATTCATGACATCGCAACTGTGTTCAGGATGCGGCACGGTGGTCAAAAAAGACCTGTCGGAACGGTGGCATTCGTGCACATGTGGCACCGAACTGGACCGCGATACCAACTCAGCAAAGCTCATCTTGAACTTAGGCTATCAACAACTTTCGGTCGGGACGCGGCCAACGTCGGCAACGGCGTAGTAGCCTCCGGTCAGAGACCGGAGGTACGTTCACCCTAATAACACATTCCTTCACAGCCAGCGTCTATGTTCCGATAGATATACCTATATGTTCCTTGAGAACTTCCCTCTCTGACGTGACGAGAGTAAACCGAGCACTTATAATAATTAGCAAAAGCGAACTCGTAAGGCATCACAAAAAGAGAAACCCATGAAGATTGGATTGCTCGAAGATAACCCAGCAATAGTTGATTGGATGACAACTGCGCTCGCAATGGCGGGGCACATCGTATATACGTACCCGGAAAGCACCTCTTTCCTGGAATGTCTTCTTCCAAGTCGGGGCTTGCATAATCATCTACCCTTTGATCTGGCCATCGTTGATCTCCACCTTCCAGGGGAAATGTCTGGTCGAGAAGTAATTGCTCGTATCCGCCAGACTTTTCCGGCCAAATTATTGCCTATTATTGTCGTAACGGGAGCAAGTCAAAGCGAGCTTGCAAATATACAGGCAACCTTCCCCGAAGTCCCTATATTACGCAAGCCTTTTAAAATGCAAGCCCTATTGCGTTTGCTTGAAACGTGCCGTGGAGCAAATGACAGCCAGGGGGCCTCCATCTCTATCAACTAATATGTACTCCTTTTGTATCAGAAAAGCCAGTGTTCACGCTTTTGTGAGTAACTATATTTCCTTCCAGCAAGCTCATCCGCCATGTAAGAGTAGGCCGATGCCCACACCTGCCAGGGTCCCAATAGTGACAACTATGAGAAATTCGAAACCCGCCCGTACAGGCCCCTGGTGGGTATAGCGCGCTTTGATCGCCCCAAGTACCATGGCCGTGAGTGCCGTCAGTCCATAGGCCCACCACTGTAACTGCGGCAGCGCGAGCAATACTGGTACCGTGGGGATGAGACCACCGACCACAAAGGAGAGCCCGACCTGCATCCCTTGCAGCCATGGATTGATGTGGGTATCTTCTACCACCCCCAACTCGTCATGGATCATGGCCCGATGCCATCGTTCCTGGTTGGCCGTGAGATGACCAACAACACGGTGTAGCAGGGGGCCACTAAAGCCTTTGTTCCGGTAGATGGCACGCAGTTCTGCCCTTTCTTCCTCCGGCTCATGCTCAATTTCATACCGCTCGGTCGCGATGCGTCGATCAAGCACCTGTTTGGCTGTTCGAGCGGAAAGATAGCCACCCAGCGCCATAGAAATGCCTCCCGCCAGCACCTCCCCAAGTACAACCAGCAGTAATCGCCCAGGAGCAACCTCGCTCACCGCCATGACGAACACGAGAGTGGTGACCAGGCCATCGTTGAGCCCAAAGACAATATCACGCAGCCAATCGCCCTTATGAGGATGTCGTTCATTAATCTGTTCCATCACCACTCAGTTCTCCCTAGAGAATATACAACCCATTCTAACACGGAATATGTGCAACCATGAACGACACGCAGAAATCAGTGACGTTGTGCAGAGCAATCGCATCTAAACTGCTCACTGGTAAAGAAGCGCGCATAGCGCCGGATAATGGCCAACGAATAGAAGGGGTGAGCAATGAAACTCTCTGCCCAATCAAAGAACACAAAGCGCTCTTCTCTGACCATAATATTTCCTGCGTGGAGGTCATCGTGGTGCAGCGTTTCTGGGATTCCATAGTTCGCTAATTCTTCACACATTCCCTCCAACCTGGACATCAAACCGCGCAGTCGCGTCAACTCCTCGTGCGTTAACCCTCCTTCTCGACCTATGCACCACATCTCTTTATCAGCCAGCGCTGCCTCAAAAAGCCCTGGCAGGAGTTTCAGACGCCGATCTGGGCAGCCCTGACTGAGCAAATAATCGCGCTGGCTAATGGCCTCAATCTGCATTCCGACATATGCCGAGATAATTTCCTGCCAACAGGCCAGATCGCGCGCTTTCTCTGGATGCCGTTCATCCAGTACCTGCCCGGCGTCCTCCATCAGCATCCAGTTCTGTGGCAGGTTGATCGCCAACACCCGCGGGACAGAAGCAGGCCAGAACTGCGAGAGCGCCTGCGTCAGAGCGGGTTCATGCGGAAAGGCTGGGTCGCAGCACTTCAGGTACAATTCGCCCCGATTGGTCTGAATATGCAGAATGCACGACAAATCAGAGACGGCAAGCTGCTCAACCTCTCTCGCCTGATACCCTTGCCTGGCAAGCTGCCCCTCTAACCAGGCCAGCATCGTCGCGTATCAGCCTCTCGTAGCCCATGGACGCCGCTGTACAGCATGGTGAGACTGCTCGCGCTCCCAGAACCATTGCCCAATCACCTGAGCGTGCCCTGGCACAGTCAGCGTCAGTTCTGGAAGCTGCTGAGCGCTCACCCAACGCCCAGCAGCAGGCAATTGCCAGCCAGCGCTATGATTTTCCAGAACGTCTATCTGCTGAGCCGCCATGCCATCTTCCTGCTCACCATTGTATTCATAAGCCGCATAGAGGACTGTCACCTCCAAGCCAAATGTTTGCTTTATAGCTCGATTAATCGTTGCTGCCCCTTCTTCGGTATGTCGCGGCAACGTCCAGCCATCGCGCTCCTGTAATAGAAGAATGCATGCGTTTTCGGGATGTGGAATGATCGCGTAATTGCTGCGTGAACGTGTCGTCAAAGCTCTACTCCTCATATTTTGTGAATCACAAATAATCAGGAAGGTATCACGTGAAGCATACTGGCATGGAAACGGTCATTGTGCCTGTGTCAGGCGGTGATGGATTACTTGTTCTCAAAGAGATGGGAGATGCAGCCCGGATTGAAGAGATTCACTCCGCACTACATGCCTTGAATTCAAGTAGTGAAACACTATGCGCGCCTTTGACCATGTTTGTCACGTATAGCCAGCGGCCACGATTTGGAGAAAAAGATAAATGTCTTGTTGCGCTTCTATTATACGGGGTGAGCAAGGGAGTTGTAAAGAGGCCTTGACTCTCCGTCGCATCCCTCTTTGGCGTACCATGGAGCACGCCTCCACATAAAGTAATGGGAAACCCCTTCTTTCCGAAATGTCTTTCCACTTCCGCTCAAGCATTAAGATGCGATTGCCCTGGAAGGTCGTGGCATGGTATGTGAGCTATCTCCCAGGTGTCTCTCGTGGCTCTTCTATCATCCCCAACGGTGCGCTTCTTAGGTCAGAAACTATCATCTCCAATGTGATCCTGGATGTGCAGGCGGGTGAGTTCTTCTTCATTGGAGCGATCCTGCACCACATACGTGCTGGAATGTTCGCGACGAGGGCCAGTGGGAGTAGACATGCACGTTTCGCTGCTTGCTCTTAATGCTTGACCCGGAATCAGGATACTCGGCCAAACTTGCCAATAGCCCTAAACTTCTGGTAGCGCTGTTCTAAAAGCTCATCTACAGGAAGTTGCTTCAGCTTTGCCAGGTGCTTGAGCAGGGCCGCTTTGAGATTTACAGCTGTGAGTTGATGATCACGGTGGGCGCCTCCAAGGGGCTCTGGAACCAACTCATCAACAAGATCAAGCGCCTTGAGTTCACGCGCACTGATGCGCATGGCCTCGGCGGCTTGTGCTCCAAAGGCCCGGTCGCGCCATAGAATAGAGGAGGCCGCTTCTGGGGAGGCCACAGTGTAAATGCTGTGCTCCAACATTAGGATTCGGTCTGCGACGCTGATAGCCAGAGCTCCACCACTACCACCTTCCCCGATTACTGCGGCGATGATGGGCACACGCAGGCGCGACATAAGATATAGGTTATAGGCGACCGCCTCAGCCTGCCCACGCTCTTCATCGGGAAGGGCAGGAGATGCTCCTGAGGTGTCGACCAGGCAAATAACGGGGAAGCCTAACTTTTCGGCCTGCTGCATTACACGAGCCGACTTGCGGTATCCCTCCGGGTGCGCCAAGCCATAGTTGTGATACTGCTTCTCCTTCATGTCACGGCCTTTCTGATGGCAGACCATGAATACTGTGGTGCCATCAAGCTTTGCCGGGCCTGCCATGATCGCATGGTCGTCTCCAAAAGAACGATCACCGTGTAATTCGAAGAAGTCATCACATATGAGGCGAATATAATCGGCGGCATAGGGGCGATCTTTGTGGCGTGCTACCAGTAGAGTTTGCCAGGCTGTGAGGTTTTTATACAGCTCTTCGGTTCGGTGTTGCAGATCTTGCTCGGCGCGCTGCAATTGTATACGTTCATCAGGCTTCAGGTGCTCGCCTTTACGTTGCAGCGCGTGTATCTTTTTTTCCAGCTCAACCAGTGGTTTCTCAAACTCTAGATCATAAGCCATCTTTCTCCCCCTCTTTCGTTCGAGGTTCAAGGTTGATCGAACATTCCCAACTACATATTCCTGTTGTGTGAATAGAGATGTAGTAGCCGTGCTAGTGTGTGTCTTAATTCACGCCTATGTACTACAGCATCGATCATACCGTGCTGCAGTGCGAATTCCGAGTTCACGACCCCCTCAGGGAGTTTGATATGCATGAATTGCTCAATCACGCGTGGACCGGTAAAACTCACCAGCGCTCCTGGTTCGGCGAGGGTGATATCACCGAGCATAGCGAAACTGGCGGTTACACCGCCAGTGGTAGGGTCTGTTATCAAGCTAAAATAAGGGATCTTGGCCTCTCCCAGTTTGGCAAGGGCAGCAGAGGTCTTTGCCATCTGCATAAGCGAATACAAACCTTCCTGCATGCGTGCACCACCGGATACAGAGGAGATGAGTACGGGTATGCGCCGTTCAATGCCGAACTCAATCACATCGGTGATTTTCTCACCGACGACAGACCCCATACTACCTCCCATGAAGCGAAAGTCCATCACTGCGAGCGCCAGTGGCAGCCCTTCAATTGTGATGTGGCCAACTACAACTGCTTCGTTCATTCCGGTGTCCTGGCGTTTTTCCTCGAGTTTATCTGCGTACACTTCTGAACGGCTGACAAAGTGGAGCGGATCAACAGAGATAATATCGTCGTCTATTTCCACGAAACTGCCTGGGTCTGCCAAGAGATCAATTCGTTCCTGAGCCGTGAGTTTGAAATGGTAGTTGCAACGCGGGCATACCTTCAGGTTCTTTTCCCAGTCGCGTCCATACAAAAGCTCTTTACATTTTATACATTTGACTGCGAGATTACCCGATGGGTGAACACCTGGTTTAGGCTGGTCGGCGGAGGATGCCTGGGCTGAGATTGGGGGAATAGCTTCTTTGACCATGAGATACCTCCTCGTCAGTCTTGCGCAAAGAGCGCGGCCACGAAACTCTGTGGATCGAAGGGGGCAAGATGCTCAACCTTTTCTCCCGTACCAATAAACTTAATGGGTACTCCTAGATCGTCGACGACGGCGAAGGCAAAACCACCTTTGGCTGTGCTATCCAATTTCGTGATGATTACCCCGGTCAGACCAATATCCTCAGCAAATTTACGCGCCTGTAAAAGGGCGTTCTGACCAGTAGTAGCATCAATTACCACGAGCAACTCTTGAGGTCCCTCTGGCAAGAGCTTCTGAATAACTTTATTGATTTTCTTCAACTCTTCCATCAGGTTATACTTGGTGTGAAGTCGACCAGCAGTATCTACAATCAGCACATCACTTCCTCGTGTGCCTGCTGCTTGAATTGCATCATAGACTACTGCCCCTGGATCAGAACCCGGATTCTGGCTGATGACCGGGACTCCGACGCGTTCCCCCCAGACTCTGAGCTGGTCAATAGCGGCAGCGCGGAATGTATCAGCGGCCGCCAAAATAACTTTGTGACCCTCTCTGGTAAGGCGATGGGCCAACTTGGCAATACTGGTGGTCTTACCGGAGCCATTGACTCCAATCACCAAAATAACTGTCAGGATAGACTGTTTTGCAAAGCGCAAAGATGATGGCTTCCCCAGGAGAGCCACCAGTTCTTCACGTAGAGCGCGCTGCACCTGGACTGTATTGTGCATACGTTCTTCGGCAACACGTTTGTGCAATCGTTCTATAAGCCAGGCACTGGTGCTGGGGCCAACATCGGCACTTATGAGAGTCTCTTCCAGTTCATCCCAGAAATCATCAGTTATGTCAGGTTGTCGAAAAGCATCTCCAACCCGGCTAAATAGTTGGCGCGTACGACTCAAACTACTTTTAAAGGGATTGAAGCCTTGCTCAGACACAGAGTCTCCTTCTACAGATTTCTGAGGAGTTAGAGGATCAACTTGAGTTATTGCCCAAAGATATGACTGAAGGCAAAAGGAGTGAGAAACTCGCTCTTGCCTTTTGCCTTCTCACTCCAGTTTTTTCAATCTCAGATGAGATGCTGCTCCACGTGCGACCTGGTATCTCACCTTATGAACGGTTGCTGCGATACGAATGGAGTGATCCATCACTAATAGGTTCGTTAATGATGATGTCGCCGTTACGGATCTTTATATTGTACAGGCAGGAAGGGTTGGTGCAAACCCAGGCCTTGTACTCAATGGAAGCTCCTTGGCTACCGAAATCCGAAAGCGGAACCAGATCACCTTCACTACATTTGCGACAGCGAGGAAATGCGTTTTCCACGAAATCGCCTCCTTCCTTCTCTCTGGAGGATAGTATTCGCATGACCAGTTGGGCAAGCGAAAAAGTAAGCCGAGGGGAGCCTCTGCATCCGCAACCCCACAGCGGTCAAATCCATGCCACTGCTATCATACCATATTTAGCGTCTTGTGTCAGCAGGCAGGGTGAAGAAATGAAGATTTCTTCATTTGCAAACCGAGATACCGGCACCGCTTACAGGTTTTTCCATTTCTGGTTAGGCCGTGTCTTCGTTGCTTGATACTCCTGGATGTGAGGTGAGTATAGCATATTGCTCTGTTGCTTGCAAGCATTCTGCGTTCGGAAGGAGTTTCGCATCTTGCTTGCTTTTCATTTCCGTGGGAGCGAATGCCACTACAGGCCTCTATAGTGGCATTCGCTTTATTTGAACTGCCCGGCAATTTGTATCAGTTCGATAGTATTGGTGTTGCCTGAACCCTTGACGCGCAACACGACGATGGCCTTATCGATGGGATTGCCCTCGGGATCAAAGAGAATACGTCCACTGACTCCCTGGTACGCAGAGATGTTGCCCCTGCCCAACGATGCAAGTGCATCACGCACCGCTTGCCCCGTCAACGGCCCCTGCACATAGGTGGCCGCTTTCGCGATTACCGTCACAGCATCATGCGTCAAGATTGCATCATTGCCAGGAGGGGGCGCATTGTCTTCTGCCACCGTCGAACTCTGGTAGATGCTGCCCCAGTTCGCGAAAAACAGTGGCTGCTGGTTTTTTGGGTACCCCAGAAATGTCCATTCGTCTGGATGACCAAAGGCTGTAAAGGTCAGGCGCCGCATATCCTGTGGGAACATGCTGGCGATCGTCGCATCTGGACCACTCCCTTGCCCCAGCAGTAAGTTAGTATCGACTGCATCACCACATAGGATCCGCAGATTGGTCAAAAATGAGTCGCCTGGCCGGACTCGCAGTTCCTCGCCCACAGCATGAGCTAATCGTACCGCGTCCACATCGAGTCCGGCCAGGAAGATTGTATCGACATTCTGTGTCATTGCATCCAGGATAATCTTCTCATATTGTGTAACTGTGGTAGTCCCTTCGGTGAAGTTATCAACGCTCTTATTAATGGCATTGGCATTGAGCGCTTTTACACTGGAGGTAAAGGCATCTGCCAACGACACACTATAGGGATCGGTGCGATCACGCATGACCAGGATGTTTTTAGCCTGGAGCTGCTGGGCCGCAAATTTTCCCAAGGTATTGCCTTGTAGATTATCCGGTGGATTCACGCGGAAGAAGTACGGGCTGCTGCCGCTCAAGCGCACGCTGGAAGCAGTCTCAGAGACGAGGGGAAGATGGACAGAGGCGATGATATCGCGAGCATTGATGGTCTGCGAACTAAACGGCCAGCCAACCACGCCAATAATGTGGTCGGGATTGCCCGCTTTGGAGACTCGATTAGCGACAAACTGGGCTGCTGTCGCCACATCTGCATTATTGGCACCCGAATTATCAATCAATAGACGCAACTGCAGGCCATGTGGCAACAATCCACCAGTATTGATCTCCCGTTGCGCCAGGAACGCTCCCTGCATTTCCGTGCGTCCTAGCAAAAAATCGACGACGGAGCTATCGACAGCGAGCCCCAGGACAACGGTTACGAAAGGGGTTCCACTCTGGAGGATATGCAGGTCTTCGTTGTAGATTTGAGCTTCTCCATCGGTTGGGTCAGCGGAAACCGCCCGGGTAAGGAAATTGACGGCGCTGCTCAGGTCATTGCGTTGGATGGCTTGCGCTGCTTGCTTTTTCAGATCGGCATCATTGCGGCCGGTATAGGTATCAAAAACAAGCCGGCCATCGCTGAAGCCAATGCCTTTTTTCTGGAAACTCTGGAGTTCGAGCGCCAGTTCTGCATTCATAGCAGCTTGCTGTTGTGCCACACTTGTGGCAGTAGCATTTTGCTGGGCAGTATCCAGCGCAGGAGTCACTCCAGTGCCTATACGCAATAGAGGTAGTGTGGCAAAGAGAAATACTAAAAGCACGATTGCGCCGATTAAGCCAAACATAGCCATATTGCGTGGACTACTAATCCGGATTCGTTGGCGTTTATTTGACGCGTTGAAACGTAAGGGATCAGTGACGGGGCTGGGACGCTCGCTTTCTGGCGGAAATGATTGGATTAAGGTGTTCAAGTCCCTCAGCATATCGGCAGGGCGAGCATAGCGTTGTGGAGCAGAGAGACGCAGCGCGCGGACAAGCAGCTCCTCCACACGCGGCGTAACTGTGGGATTGAGACGACGAGCGGGGGGGTGGAAGAAAGCCATGCGTTCACGTGGATCAAAGCCGGTGACGGCATGATGGAGCGTTGCTGCTACTCCATATAAATCCGATGAAGGTTCGACGATGCCACGAGCTTGTTCTGGTGCCAGATAGCCAGAAGGGCTTTTTCCCATGCCTGCATACGATTCATTCGGAGGAAACAAGGGCATATGTATGAGAGTTATACGCTTTGCATCAGAGCTAACGATGATTGTAGAGGGATTGATAGAACCATGTACAAGCGGAGGCTGATGCTGCGAGAGGATGGTTAGTATTTCACAAAGCTGTCGCCCATATTCAGCCACGACACGCTCTGGTAATGCGCCGCCCTGGCGTCTTAGCACTGAAGCGAGACTTTCGCCTTCAGGCTGCTGTAGCACAATGTAGTAGGCATCGCGCTCATTGAACACCTCAATGTAATTAGGAAAGCCTGAATGTTGACCCAATTCTGCCATGCGTGAGGCAATCATGCCTACCACCCGTTCCTTATCGGCAGCTGATCCCTCGGGCATGGCTACTTCACGTATCACTACTCGCCGGGTAGACGATTGGGCATCACTCGCCAACCACGCAGCTCCTTGACCTTGCTGATTCTCCGGCAGGGACAACTGCTCTATCAAGCGATACCGCCCCTGGCGCAATACATCGCCGCGCATCAACGACTGCAGCGTAAGTGGCATTGAGGTCGATGAGGAGCGTTGCACAGCTAAACTCGGAGGACCCGATGACATACTCATATATCCGTAACCACAGCGGGCACAGCCGCCTCCCACGGACTCTCCGTCAAATCCACAACGAGGACATCGCATAGATACCCCATCCCTTTCCGTTTTTATATAAGGAGATACACATGACATTTATTACCACGCACTCAGAACGCCTGTCCACCGATTGAATCAATTTACCTGGAACGTTCCAGTAATTTCTCTCAGTTTAATCATGTTCGCGCCGCCGGAAGCCTGGATATACAAAACTGCAATTGCCTTGTCTACCGGGTTCCCCTGGGCATCAAATAGGATGCGCCCACTGACTCCTTGAAATACCGGCGTGGTTCCTTCCCCCAGAGAAGTCAGGGCATCATGGATTGGCTGACCCGCCAAAGACCCCTGGATCGATTGCGCGGCCCTGGCAATTATTTGCAAGGCATCATAGGTCAACATAACATCTTGATCAGGAGAGGGCGCATTTTTATCGGCCACCACAGAGTTCTGATAGATCCCAACCCAATCAGTGAAAAAAGGAGGTAGCATAACTACCGACAGGTGCAGTGCATTCCATTCCTGTGAATCTCCCAGGGAGATAAAGCTCAGACGTTGCATATCCTGTGGATAATCGCCTGCTAAGGATGCATCAGCAGGATTGCTACAAGCGTCCCCAGCCCCATCTCTGCACTGTCCCAACAGTAAGCCCATATTCAGTGCCAGCATGTTACCGCCGAGGATCTTGAGATTTGCAAGCACCGGGTTTGCAGGCTGATTCCTAAAGGCAACACCCACTGCATGTGCCAGTCGTATCGCATCGACGTCCGATCCTGCCAGGAAAATAACATTTACGTTGTCGGCAATAGCTTCCTTGATCGTGTTCCGATACTCACCTACAGTAGTTATCATTTCAGTAAAATCATCTTCAGGTCGGTTAATGACTGTGACCTTGAGTTCCCTCAACCGAGCAACGAGCGCGTCAGCTATTGACGGACTCTCAGGATCACTTTGGTCACGCATTACAAGTACAGTTCTGGCATGCATTTGTTGTATCGCCGCTGTCAGGGCGTTTGCCTGTATCTTATAAGAAGGATTGATACGAAAGAAATATGAGTTGATACCGCTCAATTCCTCATTCGAGGCTGTCGGCGAGACGAGGGGTAAGTGTGCGGTCGCAAGGATTGGAGATGCTTGCATTGTCTGCAAACTCGTGGGCCAGCCAACAACGGCAATGATATGATCAGGATTGCCGTCATGGACGACGTCATTGACAATGAAGTGTGCTATTGTCGCTACATTAGCATTATCCGGCCCTGAATTCGCGATGAGGATACGTAAAAAAAGGTTGTCTGGCAACAAACCAAACTCATTGATCTCGTACTGTGCAAGAAAAGCTGCCTGCATATAGGCGCGGTCGGTGCTCAACATCTCTGGAAGCTTATCAAATCCTAAACCGAGGACAACAGTGACATAAGGGAGACTGTGCTGGAGCAACACCAGATTCTCGCTGTAGATTCTCGCCTCGCCATCTGTGGGATCGGTAGAAATTGCCTGCATCCACTGGTCAGCCGCTGTGCTCATGTCGCTAGCTTGTAATGCCTGTATAGCCTGTTGCTTGAGTGCAACATCGGTACGGGGTGCATACGCATCAAAGATGAAGTGTCCATCGCTGATGCCTATACCCGCCTTCGTATACATCTGCGTTTCGGGCGTTAACTCCGCGTTGGTGTCGGCTGTCTCCTGTTGGGCTACAAATGTAGCAGTAGCATTTTGTATCGCAGCGATAGTTGCTGTAGTGTCGAGACTTTGTGTACGACGAGCAGGAGAATTATGCCCTGTAGTAAGAAGAAGTGTACTGAGCAGCAACAAACATAACCCAATAGAAACTGTCCAAAACATGATAGGAGTGAAAGTCTCTTTTCGTCGACGCCATTCGAGCATGGCGCCTGATTTAAATGCAGGGCTATCTACTACGCCCTCTCGCCCATTTTGGCTCTGTCGTGTTGCCGCTAAAGACTTCAGGTCTTGCTGCATAGCAGCAGGTTGATGGTAGCGCTGCACCACTGAGGCACGAAGGGCTCGCTGTAGGATCGCCTCCATACCCGATGAGACGGCTGAGTTCAAGCTGCGAATGGGAGGATAAAAAAAAGTCATGTGCTCGTTCGGATCATACCCGGTCAGAGCGTGGTGCAGCGTCGCTGCCAATCCATATATGTCTGATGCCCACTCTGTACTACCATGTACCTGCTCAGGTGCCAAGTAACCGACTGCTGTTTTAGCTTCTGTCTCTGACAAAAGCGCCGGAGCAAAGAGCGGCATGTGTATCAGTGACACACGCTTCCCATGGAGACTTACAATGACTGTCTCTGGATTGATCGAGCCATGTACAAGCGGGGGTTGTTGCGACGATAAGACCTGCAATAATTCACAGAGCTGTCGTCCATATTCAGTAACGCTTCGCTCTGCTAAAGGCGCGCCGCGCTCCTGTATTAACTCTGTCAGGCTCTTGCCTTCGATATGCTCAAATACAACATAGTAGAAACCCCGCTCGCCAAATACATCTATAAGACCAGCAAAGCCGGGGTGCTGGCCAAGGATAGCCAGGTGTAATGCTGCCGTACGCACTGCTTGCTCGGCATTTGTAGCTAATTCCTTAGGGGGAATCACCCTGCGGATCACCACCAGGTCCCTGAGCATCTGGGTATCACTGGCTAGCCATGCTGTTCCCTGGCTTTGCTGGTTCTTTGGTAGAGCCAGTTGCTTGATCAAGCGGTAGCGCCCCTGCCGCAGCACATCCCCAGGCGCCAATACATGCACTGCTACATCAATCGAATTATAGACTGCAATACGTCGATCTATCGAGTGCAAAGGCCCTGACGAAATACGTGAGCGACCGTAACCACAATGCGCGCAGCCACCATCAATTAACTCCCCTTCAAAAGCACAACGTGGGCAGAGCATGTATCTCTTTTCCTCTTCCCCATGGAGATAGCACAAGCACATCCTGAATAACTACTGGGTAAAGAGTGCCTGATTAATCAGATGTTGTCAAACGGACTAGGAAAGATGGGTCGAGTTTCCTCGCTTCAGGAGAGGATTCATCTTTTGCTCAAACTCAAGCGGCTCAAGCTCATACAAAGCTGGTATACACTGATGTATTGCTGCGAGGTCATCAAGGGAATTGGTAGCAAAATTTACCCCCGTTGCCTGAAGAATTAAATGTATTGCTCGATATGCAAAGAGCAGATTTTTTTGTGCCTGATAGTTATCAAAACTTTCCCAATACCAACCACAGCTTGTAAATGCCTGCTGCATATAGTATTGCGCCTCGAGTAACAGCATTGTTTTGTAAATTATCTCTGCATCATCCGGCTTACGATGGTTTCTACCATATTTACCCCAAAAATCACCCTCTGTCATCCAGCCATTATGAAGGCAGATATATTCGTTACGTGCCTTATGCGGCTCAGGCAATGCGTCCCGCACTTCAACTTCAAACAGTTCATAGGCTTGAAGCGCTAGAGCATTAAGTGCCCGTCGCAATATTCCTTTCCAGGCATTTTTTCCTGGATCGCCAAAGTTCGTGCAGTCACACCCTGCATCCCACCGGGACACCCCATGCTTACAACTCCATGAGCTATTATCCCATATTTCAATTTCTCTTGTTGGAGGATAGAGCTTTAGGTAACGCTCAAGGGTGATAACCTCAACACCTTTCTGTTGAGCAGCAAAGTTGACAACATGATAGAGAAACTTATCGCGGTCCTTTTTGTGGTGTCCGTAGAGTTCGCCATCCGTCGCAATTAAGGTGAACATCTCTCTGCCCAGGTGTGCATTAGCAAAATCATACGCATCATTTGTCATCGAGTCATCAAAGGAAACTGACCCCGACAGATCAGCATTATAAAAAAAGACATTAATGCTGCGCGTATAATACAACCTCACTTTATACGGTCCAGCAGAGTCAGGCCAGGTTTTTGCTTGCCAGGGAGCTAATACAACATACTCAATGCCACATTGTGCTACAATGTCTAAGGTTACCAGGTCTACCGCCGTTTCAGAGAGCCACATCCCATGTGGTTTACGCTTGAAGAGATGGTCATAGGACGCTATCCCCCCTAAAATCTGTGTCCATTTATCGTAGAAGGTTGCAAGGGGTAAAATTGTATGATTATAGGGTTGTGCTAACGCATTGCTAACACCATAGCGCTCGTAGTGTCTTCTCTCGGAAGCTATTATTTGCTGCAACACATCTCGATTTTTTTCAGATTTTTCAAGCCAATCCGCCAGCGTATGCCCCAGGTTAAAACTTATATATTCATAATTGCCCAACTCAGCATTAGAGCGATAACACTCAGCAGTAATTTTTTCATTGAAATTATCAAACGGCTCCGCGCCGTTTTCTTTGGGAATGCCTCCAATAAAAGGGTTTTCTCGCGGAGGTTGATAGAAATGTCCATGTATACACAGGTACTTTGTCGTATTTGGAGTATACCAAGGACCGCTATGCCATGTATTGCTCTGATGTTGATATGTGAGAACCATGCAACGCCCCTTTTATCCCTGCAGGAACGTAAAGTGTGGACCTCTATCCCATTTGAGAAGAGCCACATCGCGTGACGAAGCGTGGCGTGCCTCTGCTGTGTTCGAGGCCTCATTGTTCCTGCCACGAACGGCTGTACCTCATCCTCTCTGGCGCTAGTATACAGAGAACGCGTCATGAAAACGTTATGAACACCGCCATGGTCAGTGGCCTGAAATCCTGACCCGGATATGAGTCCGGCGAAAATGCTCGATGTGGAGAGGGCGAATCCTGCTTAATGCTCTCAATTTTGACGATGCTCATGGCGCTTTCATGGCGTTTCTTCGTCATACTAGCAACAAAGAGCAACATCCTGTCTGAATGGATGTGTCAGAATGGAGGCTCTATGCTCATCAACCTTCTCTCTCGAAAACCTCTCACTACGAGAATTTTCAGCGTTACGATTTTTCTGCTGCTTATCGTGTGCTTGTATCTTGGGGGAAGAGCTGTTAAACTTGCCCTGCCGAGCGGCGCTTCAGTTTTGACCTTTCACAATGATAACCTGCGCACAGGACAAAACCTTAACGAGACTATTCTCAACACGAGCAACGTCAATGCGCAACGCTTTGGCAAACGGGTCTCGTATCCGGTTGATGGGCAGGTGTATGCACAACCGCTCTATGTTCCTGCTGTCACTATCAAAGATCATCTTTACAATGTGGTCTATGTTGCTACAGAAAACGACAGTGTCTACGCTTTTGATGCTGATCAAATGCATGTGATTGCTCCACTGTGGAAGACGAGCTTTCTTCGTGCCCCTGATGTGACCACTGTCCCCTCTTCGGATGTCTACGGGAAGTATCCGAGTCACGATATCGAACCCTATGTTGGTATTACTGCAACCCCCGTCATTGATCTGATCACGAACACTATGTACGTTGTGGCAATGACGAAAGAACCTGGCAACGGATATGTGCAACGACTGCACGCCCTCGATATCACGACAGGCAGAGACCAGCCAGGGAGCCCGATGACCATTCTCGCTAGCGTCAAAGGAAAAGGCTACGATAAGAACAAAGGCACACCCTCTATGGTTCACTTTAATACCAGGCAAGCGAATCAGCGCCCAGCCTTGCTGTTCGTGAATGGCATTATCTACATCGCATGGGGAGCTTTTGGAGATACTGACTTCTACCATGGTTGGGTTATAGGCTACACTTACAACGGCAGAGCATTCCAGCAAGTAGTCGTCTATAACACGACGCCTGATGGTCAGGAAGGGGGTATATGGATGAGCGGAGCGGGACCTACTGCTGACACTCAAGGCAATGTGTACCTCATAACAAGTAATGGTACCTTTGACCTGGATCAACCAAATCAAAGAGATGCAGGCAATAGTTTCCTGAAGTTGAGTACAGGGAGTGGCCTGGTCCTCTCAGACTACTTTACCCCTTTCAACCAGGAATGCCTGGATGGCCGTGATGAAGATGTTGGCGCAGGAGGCGTATTACTCTTACCGGAACAGCCTTACACAGCTCACCCGCGCCTGCTTGTTGGAGTGGGGAAAGAAGGTCGTATCTATGTGCTTGACCGGGATCATATGGGCAAGTTCCACAGGTATCCAGGCAATCTCCAATGCAATACCAATGAAGAAATACGCACTGATATGGATCAAATCCTGCAGGAATTCCCTCCACACACAACTGGTAGCTTTTTCGGAAGCCCAGGCTATTGGGCCGGGACTGCTAAGAGTGGGCAATTGGTCTACTTCGGTGGATCCGGTGATCACCTGAAGTCCTTTCAGGTCAGTGGGGACATTCTCTCTTCCGGAGCAACCGCTGAGACCCCGGAAACCTTCACTTTCCCCGGCGTAACACCCTCGATTTCCAGTAACGAGAGCGTTCCTGGTAGCGGCATAGTATGGGTAATAAGTCCTGCCAGTTGTGGTGGACCTGGATGTGCACCGAGTGGACCAGGTGTCCTCCGCGCCTATGATGCCACAAATATCAGGGTAGAACTATACAACAGTGAGCAGAACTCCACACGGGACCGGCTCGATAGTTATGTGAAATTCAGCGTGCCGGCCATTGCCAATGGCAAGGTGTTTGTGGGAACACAAACACATTTGAATATCTACGGCTTACTGCTCTCGACGGAATCCCGCTAGTACCTGTACGGGAACACCAGGGCAGTGTTGGGGTCGAGAGTGGTCCTGATCATGATGCATCCTTCTGGTTCACCTCGCCAGTCGAAGTATCACCCGAGGGGAGACCTTATTCCCAGTTTCTTCAAACCAGGTCAACACACTCTATAACCATGTCCAACACTGCTTGCGCCTCAAATCCTTATGGAACAGTAACGCGAACTTCGTTCATTTCGACGGTAGTCATCGATAGGCGTTCAGGATAGCACCAACGTTCCCCGATTGGCCGTTTTTGCGCGTTTGCTGCCGGCCTAGCATTGGCCATTGGTATGCGTTCAACACATCGAGCTTGCTCTGGTTGACCGTCTTCCAATCGTTCTGTAAGATACCGCCAGTATCGCTTGAGTCCGGATTCCATGCCCAGTAGGCATAGCTAATGTTGTTCGTTTTCAGAAATGATACCAGGGAGCGCTGCCACACACCCTCAGCATCCTGACCCATAGAGCCCCCCCCGAACTCCCCCATGAACACAGGGGCAGTCCCGACCTTTTGCAGATAGGCCCAATGCTGTTGCCAGACTTCCGGCAGGTTGTGCGGAAAGTTTGATGCTTTGAGCCATGACTGCTTGTAGACCTCAGGTCCGTAATCATGGGCGGAATACACCAGCTTATCTGGTACCGACAGGCGCACGGGGTACTGCCCGGCCCCTTCGAGGTTCCCACCCCACCAGTAGGAGTCGTTATGGTACTGCTCGATGCCTTCGACGATAATCAGCCAATCCGGGCTGACGGCCAGGATGGCGTTGCCTGCCTGCTCAGCAGCCAGCCGCCAATCGGTGCTGGGGTTGCCATCACCCCAGGTCGCTGGACCATGCGGCTCGTTGGCCAGGTCTGCCCCGATGATCGTATCATTGCCCCGGTAGTGTTGAGCTAGCATGACCCAATCCTGGATCCAACGCGCCTGGGGCATACGATCGGTGTACCACAATGCGGGCCGCTGATCGGCCGTGGGATCATGACGGTCCAGGATAATCTTCAAGCCAACGTTATGGGCACCCTGGACAATGCGATCCATGAGTGCCAGCCCCTTGAGGCCTTTGAGGTCAGGGTTCAGCTGGTAGTTGATGCCATTCGGCTTGCTCGCGGGGTCGAAGAGCTGATTGGAGAACGGCAGTCGAATGGTGTTAAAGCCTGTTCGTGCGATCTGGTTCAGCATGTCCTGCAAGTTGCGAACCCCCAAACCATGAGGGGCAAAGGTACTGGTCTCAAAGCCAAACCAGTTGACGCCTGTGAGCTGCACTTGACACCCCGACGTATCCACCAGCTCACTATGTACGGCCTTGAGGAAACCTCCTGAACGGCCAGGTTGGCATTGCGCGAAGGATTGCTCCGAATCAGGAAGGGTAGTAGATACGGTAGTAGGCACACAGGAAGACAGGATCATCATTCCCACAATAAATACAAAGGGAGGCAACAAGCTCCTCCCCAGAAAACCTGTCATGCAGGAACATTTCATAATCACTTTTCCTTTCCACCAGGAAGTGTTTTATATACTTGGAAAGATGATCAAGGAGGCATGCAGAAATATCGACTCTCGGGTTGGAACTGTTGCCACATACCGAGTCGTCGATAGCTATGCAATGAGATGGAGTCCGTTGTTAGCGTTTAGGGCATCCAATCCCTTAGCATTGGCACTGAGAGAACCCTATGAAGTAGGACGAGTACCACTGCCTCCTCTGGCCTTCTTTACACGAGCAAGGACCGTTTCGAGAGCCGAGATTGTGTTCATCTCAGGCGATCGTTCGATACGCTCTCGGTGCTCACCTTCAGAGCCAAAAGTCATCTTCTAGAACTGCAAGCACCCAACGGGGGTACTGCTGAGATTCCATGGTAAATATACTTTGGGTCGCCATGGAATGCATTACAAGGTGTCTGGTCCATCGTGAAGGAACATAACACTGCCAGCAAGTATACACAGTTTTACCTCTTGCTTGCCGGAAAAACGCCTTACAGGCTTAAGACGGCCATCTCAAGGCCGTGAGGATATACAATCAGTTCTTGTATCCAAGAGGTGTCAGTGGTCAGCGGCTTAAGACGGCCATCTCAAGGCCGTGAGGATATACCCCTCTCCATGGATCGAGCGAATATCAATGTTGAATGTATGCAGCTTTGCCCTGCAACGCGAAAGGATATTCCTGACCGGCTTCATCGAGCTATCTAGTGTCTTGTACTCGACCGCTCGATGCACGGTTTCTCGCGCGTGGCTGAGCACCTCATCAGTGATGGCAGCCTGCAGCACCTCATACGGGCAATAGTGGGGATAGTCCTCGAGCAAGGCTACCAGCACGTACATCTCGAGTTCCGTCAACACTTCTTGTGCCACCAGACCATGCACCTCTGCTGATAACTGAGTGAGAACGAAGGTGGTCAGACTATACGGATGGGTATTCAATACCAACACATGCCCTTCTGGCAATACCCCTGGTAATGTAAAGATCCGGAATTGTTGAGTTAACACTCGTCACTCTTTCCTCCTCCCTATTGCGATGACTTGTTCGGCTGACGTTGCGACATGTTGGGCATCTCAATAGTCTCTGGCTTGACGAGCAGTTGCATTCCTGTCATATTTCTAGACCCTGTCGCCTGAGTGACCTGGATCACAATCACGCTTACATTGTCTGCACCCCCCCCATTCAGAGCAGCTTGAAGCAATGTACTACTCGTCTGTGACGGGTCAGCTCCCTTCCTCAAGATCTGCTGAATGAGTGGATCACGGACCATCTCCCACAAGCCATCAGAACAGAGCAACATGGTATCACCCGGCTGGAGTTGCTCTCTGAATGAATCGACTGGTATTACTTCTTCTGCGCCCAGGCTCCGATAAATCTGGTTCCGCTGGGGATGGTTGTAGATGTCATCGGGTTGGATGATGCCGGCTTCTACAAGGTATGCCACCAGTGAATGGTCTTTCGTGACCTTACGCAGTCCATCGTCTTTTCGATACAGGTAGGTGCGGCTATCACCAACGTTAACAACTAGAGCGGTAGCGTCTACGATCAAGACAGCAGTGATGGTTGTTCCCATTTCCGTGCGCTGCACCTTATTCCTTTGATAGATAGCATGGTTAGCCGCTTGCGCTCCGTCGATCAGGTGTCTCCTGAAATCGGCCTCGTTCAACTCGCCACTCCCAGATATCTTCGGCAACACCTGATCAATCATGATTTGAATTCCCAGGCGGCTTGCTTCTTGACCATACATGTGCCCACCCATACCGTCTGCCACGATAAACAACCCAAAGGGTTGTGATTGTGAGATCTGGGGTCTTATTCCTTTTACTGCAAAGAGACTGTCCTCGTTAGGCATCCGTTGGCGTTTGATGCCAGGATGCGAGAGGGTTCCTACTGCCAGGCTCAGATGGCTGCTCAGCGGTTGAGCCTGGAAAGGAGACACGTTCCGCGCCGCCTCCGCCTGCTCACTCCCCAGCTGGCCTGGCGATAGTTGTACCATTGGTTCATCCGCCGCTGCATATGTCTGTGAAAGTGTAGGAAGGGGCGTAGGAGAATCTTGTATTCCCTCTCGGAGGCGCTTCGCTTGCACACCTCCGCGTGAAAGGCGTATCAGCACTAGCACTACTATCAGGATTATCAGTCCGGTCACCAATAGTGCGAGATAGAGTACCAGGGAAGGAAAAGGGAAAACACTCACCTCTACGCCTGGAGCAGTTGCTGTTTGGAATGGCGATCCCCTGGCAAAAAGAAGAGCCAGGTAGGCGACAGCGGACAGTAAAGGATGCCAGGCCATGGGGCTCCTACCGGGTGCCGGGTAAACCTTTCGCATCTCTAAAATGAAGCTAAACGTACTCATTGGCTCTTCTTCCTTCCTTTGGGCGATGGCTCACAGAGCACTGTCCCTTCGCATTCGACGCCACAGGTGTTGTCATATCGCATGTACTGTCGGATCATCTTGTCTCTCTCCTGCCGTACCGGTCGGCAGGAGCACTGATGAGCTTTGAGGCGTACTTCCCACAGCTTTGGGGGCTATAGTAAAGTTGGTAACAACCATAACTCCGCTCTTTTGACCTACGAAGCTCAATGTGTTCTCTCCGCTGAGCTTAGGCACCTCCCAGGCCGCTGGCGCCACAATCCGGCCGCTGGCATCAGTCTGGATGCGCACTATGGGCTCTCCCATTTGCTGATTCAGGTACACCAACACTTCTTCATTAGGGGCAAAATCCTCTCCATGAAATCCCATACGCGCATGAGGGGATGGCGCGTAGGTGTCCAGGACGACCCAGGGGTGGAAGCCCTGGATGTTCAGACCGACTGACGCGGGAGTCTTGCTCTGGTGGCCCACGAAGAAGAGGGAATAGTTCCCTTCCGGCAGCAGTGGCACCACGACGTGCCCTTTCATATTACCCACGGCATTCGCGCTCGTCGTGGCCAGGCGCTCGCCCGTTGGACTGTTCAGATGGACCTCTACGACCTCGTTGGGCATAAAACCACTACCTGAGAAACTGAAACCCTGCTCGGGCTTGACTGAGTACGTGTCCAACAGCACAGTGGGCGGAATCCAATGCATCTGAAAGTTGGCTTGTGCCCTGCGGTGGCTCTTCATCCCTTCTACCAACAGCACATAGGTACCGGGAGTAAGGTTCGCCGGGATCGCCTCCACCGTTGTGCTGATCTGCCCGGCCTTGTCCGCGATGGTGGGATTGAGTTGTGCCTCCGGCCGCCCCTTTTGATTCTGGATGGTGACCATCAACCCTTCGCCTGGCAGAAATCCTGAGGCCGCGAAGCGTAGCGGCACATTAAGTGTCAAGTTCGTTCCCTGAAGTTGGAGGAAGGCGGAATGCTTGCTGGGCAACGACCTGCTGCCAACGGTCGGAGAGGGACGTAAATGGCTGAGGGCTGCTGGTTGCTTAGATGCCCCTCGGGCCAGGTGAGAGAGCCGTCCCGGAGCACCATTGACCGTCACCAGGACGATGAGGCTGACAAGAGCGATGATCGCTGCCATCGCACGCCCTAGAGGTAACCGAGGATGTGCGTTTCGGAGGCTTCGCACTGATCCCTTGTTCAATCGCAGAACCCACACGATCCACAACGCCTCTGCGATAATGTGCCAGTTCATCTTGGACTTCCCTACCAGGCGCTCTTCGAAGATGATGGGGACCTCGACCATCCGGAGGCCGTGGCAGGAGCAGAGGTACGTCATCTCGATCTGGAAGGCGTAGCCATTAGAAAGCATTGTGTCCAGCTCTGGAATCAGGGTCTCCAGGACCTGCCGGCGAAATCCCTTGAAGCCGCTGGTCAGATCGTGGATGGGCAGGTCCAGCATTAGGCGGGCATAGGTCGAGCCGCCGCGACTCAGCAAGCGACGCCTCAGCGACCAGCGCATTGTGCCCCCTCCAGGCACGTAGCGGGAGCCGAGCACCACATCGGCATCATCCAGAGCCTCTTGCAGGGTCGGCAGGTAGCTGGGTTCATGCGAGAAGTCTGCGTCCATAGTAAAGACCCGCTGGTAGCCCATCGCAAGGGCATAGTGGAAGCCCGCGAGGTACGCGGTGCCGAGGCCCAGCTTGCCAGGGCGGTGCAGCACGTCCACTCGGCCAGGAAAGCGCTTCGCGAGGCTTTCAGCCACCTCTCCGGTGCCGTCCAGCGAATTGTCGTCCACAATCAGCACGTCAAACGGCCCCCGTCGCAGGATGCTGGGCACCAGCAGTTGCAGGTTTATAGCTTCATTGTATGTGGGGAGAATGACGAGATTCTCCCGCTGCGCCTTTTCCTTAGGCTTCGAGGTGGCTTTGATGAGCACACCGGGCAACTCTGCCTGGTGATGATTGCTCTGGTTCATGGTTGGCTCTCTCCTTTCATCGTGGCTCTCTCAGGCTAGCCGCTGGCCTGGGTGTCATAGTCGATCCTCAGGATGTTGTGTCCAACGGGCAGGTGAACGGCGGCTGCGCCGGCACCTGTACAGGTGCTGGAGGGGCTTGTATATTCATCGCTGCCGTGGCGGTCCCTCCGCTCTTGCTCCCGACCAACGTGAACATTAGTTTCCCCTGGGCATCGCCTGGGATGACATAGGAACCGGCTGCTGCCACATTGCCTTTGTCATTGGTGAGGAAACAACTCACCATGGTGCCTCTATTGTCGTGGGTGTGACCTACATAGACATGCACCACCTCCTGGCGGGCAAAGCCGGTGGCATAAAACGACACGGTCGTTCCTGGCAGGCCCCCGTAGGTACTTGCCTGTGCAGTGGGCATGTAGGGCAGCACAGTCCAGTTGACTGCCACCGACGCTCGGCTTTCTTCACCCAGAAAGATGAGTGTTTGCCGCCCTTTTAAGCCAAAGGGAACGGCTAAGCCGCCAGCGTTGGCGAACGTGCCGTGCTGCGTGGTTTGGATGACCGCGACGGGCTGCCCAATCGCACTATTCAGGAAGACCAACACCCGTTCCCCCGGTCCAAAACCCACTCCAGAGAAGTTCATCTGGTGGTCAGCCCGGATGGCATAGCTGGAGAGTTTGATTGACGGGTACAAAGACAGCAAGTAGAACGTGGCGGCCACCATGGACTGGCTTTTGGCTCCCACAAAGAGGAAGGTGTTGACTCCGGCTGCCCCGTAGGGTACCTGCACCGGTGCCTGTCCGATGCTCCCACCCCCGTCCGCTTGCAGCGTCGCGACCGGATCGCCGCTCATCGTATTCCAGTAGACCTTGATCGTCTCATCTGGGCTAAAGCCGTGAACGGAGACGACGATCATGTCGCCAGGCTTGCCCACCTGCGTGCCTAATTTGAGTTGAGGAGCGCCGCCCGCGATCACGCCCGCGGCCTGCGCCACATTGGTGCTGCCCCGCTCGCGCGCCTCGACAAAGAACGTCCCAGAACTCAAGGTGGCAGGCACGATGAGATTTTCATAGAAGTTGCCATACTTGTCGGTCCGGGCAAAACCGACCACTTGCCCAGGGCCCGACTTGCGTTGCTTGACGGCCAGGTCGACCGTGGCTCTGGGATCAAAGCCACTGCCGTTCACCCCCATGCTCGTGCCCTGTCGCACGATGCCTGGGTTGAGCAGGATCAGCGCGCCTGCCGCGAGGGTGTTTGGCCCCACCGGCGTGCCTCTCACTTTCACAATTGGTGTAGGAGTGGCAGGAGCAGGTGTCGGCGTGGGCAGGCTGGTCGTGGGTGCGGCCTGGTGGCTGCCCAGGCCCGTCGTGTCTATAGCCTGTTGACCGACGGGTTGGTTGAGCAGCCAGGACACGGCAACCAACACAGCAAGGGCTACGAGCGTCACCAATAGCAGCTTGCGGCTCTTTCTCCGGGCCTTGCGCGGGGGCCGATTTATCATGGGTAGCGGCGGTTCTTCTTGCTTGACTGGTCCAGGCGATCCTTCGTGTTTGACTGGTCCAGGCGGTCCCTCGTGCTTGATTGGTCCAGGTGGCTCCTCATCCTCTACCAGTACGGGCAATTCCTCATACTCCTCCGGTACAGGCAATTCCTCATACTCCACCTGTACGGGCGGTTCCTTATCATTGACTGGTCTGTGTAGATCATCATTCATGAGCGTATCCTCCTTCTGAATCCAGGCGCTTATTTCTGAACCTGATAAATTGCGAGACTGATACCGCCGTGTGTCAGTTGCCAGATCGGCTTCGCGTGGCTGAGCGCCTCCAGGATATAGTTCTCACCGCCATCCGTATTGTTTTGCCGCATAGCGATGAGCATCTTGTTAGACATCACAATATAGTCGATGTTGTGCCAATCTCTGGCGAAGAGCTTGTCGCGCACTGCGGGATCACCCGACGCCTTCCAGTGAGAGTGTGCCTTCGGGTAATAGGGGCGCACATCATGCAATTCCACCCACAAGTCGTCGTCCATGACGATGCGGGCGTCTGGCGGGATGTGCGCTCGTATGAACGCCAGTTGTTGCGCTTGCAGCGTTGTCAGCGGGAGCTTGTACAGGTCGTGTGGTACCACCTTGCCGAATTCGTCACGGACCAGTACATAGTGCCCAATGGGCAGCACCAGCACGGCGAAGAAGGCGGCCAGAATCATAGTACGAGCACTGCCAGAGAAGTAGCGCAGGAAGCGCCTCTCAGGCATTGTGGGTAGTAATCGGTTCACCAGCAGACCGATGTTAATGGCCATAAAGGGTACCAGGGGCACTACGTAGAACTCCAGCATCACGCTGCCTCGCACCAGGTAGAAGGTGTAGCTCAAAGCGAGCAGCGAGGCGACAAGCTCTCCACGGGAGCGTACCCGGTCGCGCAGGCCCAGCACCAGGTTGATGAGCATGGAAATAGCACCGCCCACCAGAATGAAGGTGTCCTTGGGCAGCCATGCTCCCAGGGAAAACGTCCAAAAGTTACTATGCAGGTCCAGAAGACCGCCCTGGTTGCGGTGAAGTTGCCACCAGATGGTGTAGAGCAGAGACACGTGGTCGGCGGGCGCGGCGTTGAGATTGAAGTTGAAATGGCTGGGCAGCAGTTCGTTTTTGAGTACGGCGTATAAAAAGTATAAAGAAATGGTCGAGAGCCCGGTGAAGAGCCAGAAGCTCAAGGCAAAGCGATAATTGACCCGTGGTCGCACCTTGCCGTAGAGCAGGTAACCGATGACAGGTGCGAAGAAGATGGCGTTTTCTTTCGTCACCACGCTGACCCCCAGGGCCAGACCGCTGAGCAGTGGGGTGAGAATGCGTTGATCCTCGCTGGTCGCCAGGTAGAGGCTCAGCAGCAGCCAGAAGACCATCAGGTTATCCAGGAGCACCTGTCGCTGGTAGTAGACGGCAAGTGGCGAGAGATTGAAGAGGAAGCAGGCCACCACTGCTGCGGTGAGACCCCCCGAGAGGCGGCGTGTAACCTGGAAGAGCAAGAAGACACTTGCCAGGTGTACCAGCAGCATCAGGACACGACCCGTGTTAATCGCGTCGCCGAAGGTCTGGAACTGGCGAGGTAGGATGCTCACCCAGCCAGCAATGACCAGCCAGCCCGCAGGCGCATGGTCATAGGAATAGGTATAGGGAGAGAGCGTACCCTCGCGCAAAATCGACCACGCCTGCTGCATGTAGATGCCTTCATCCGTAATGTAGAGCGGGTAGAGGAACATGTGATAGCCATGCGAGATCGCCCCCGTGAGCAGCGAGACCAGCAGCAGGAAGCGGCCAAACACGGTCAGGTGATCGCCCATTTGTGCTGACAACTCCTGCTTGAGGCGTTCTTTCTGGCCTACACCTCTCGGTTGTTGGACTGACATTGTTCCATCCTGCATGACGTGCATCTTTTCCTCCTTAGGTGCGCGAGGCTGTCGCTTCGATTTCTCCAGCCTGGCGGTGTGCAAATTGCGTAGTTTCGTCGCCAGCACGTTCTTGAGGCGAGGCTGTCGCTCCGGTCTCGCCAGCCTGGCGGTGTGCTCCCACGTGCTGGGTCTTCTCCCAGTTATTCACGCCTCGCAAATGTCGCATTGTCGCGCGCATCGACGCATAAGCCAGGACCCACTGATAAGGTATATAGCCCAGGGCCATCACCAGCGGCGTCTTCCAGGTCGGCTTCATCCCGTGCGCAGCAGTGAACTCGTAGAGGCCGATAACACTCAGGGTGAAGTGGGCCGCCAGCAAGTAGAAAGGCAGGTCCAGCGTTATGGCAATAAGCACCGGCGTTTTCAAGGTGAACATCATGAGCACCGAGACGATGATGTAGAACCCAAGCACAGCCTGGGCGGCGGGAAACCCCAGCGTGTAGACAGCCATCAGCCGCTGCCCCGGCGTGGATAGCTGCTTCCACTCTCCTTTGAGCAGTGTCTGCAAGAACCCTTGGCTCCAGCGCGTGCGCTGCTTGATGAACTGGCCAAGCGTGGGCGGCGTCTCTTCGCGTGTGACGTAGCGGTCGTCGTAGACAACACGGATCGCCTCGCCCAGGCGACTGATGCGGATGCCGATGTCAGCATCTTCTGTCAGGTTCCGCTCATCCCAGCCACCTACGCGCTGGAGCACCTCACGCGTGAAGAAAACGGTGTTACCTCCTAGCGGGGTCATGCCCAGCCTTGCATGGTAGTGCAGACGGCTCTTGAACCAGAAGAAGTATTCCAGCACGTTGAGGGCTGAGTACCAACTGGACTGGTAGTTCATGAGCTGCACCCCGCACTGGACGACAGCGACCTGCTCGTCCAGCAGCACGGTGTTGACCACATTGAAGATCTCCGGGTGAATGTCGTCCTCGGCATCGAAAATGGTCACTACCTCGTTGCGGGTGGTTTTCAGGCCTACGTTGAGGCCATGCGGCTTGTTGATGGGTTCGGTCTTGAAGGCGACCACGCGCACGTTCTCTACTCCCTGGCGGCGCAACTGCGCGATCTTCTTCTGTGCCTTGGCGATCGTGCCGGTGTCGTCGATTGAGCAGATCACCACTACTTCCAACAGGGACAGGGGGTAGTTTGCTCGCACCACCCGCTCGATGGTCGTCTGGATCACCTCCTCTTCATGGCGGGCAGGCAGCATCACGCTGAAAGACCTCCTGGGTGGCAGAAAGCGTGTAGGCGCTTTAGCCCTCTGTGAGGCTTCTGGCCGGTCCCACGTATACAACATGATGTAGAGGGTATAGACCGACTGGATAGTCAGCAGGATGGACAGCGCCACCGCACAGAAGAGCAGAAACGTCACCACAGCATGACTGACAGCAAGCACGGCTAAGCCCACGTTCATCGCGCACCCCCCCATGTCCAGAACGAGTTCGCCGCGAAGTTCCAGGCAGTCGCCAGAGCGATGCCCAGCAGGTTTGCTGCCAGGTAGTAGAGGCCCAGGTGATTGACTAGGATCCACAGGATACAGACGGTGATGGCCAGGCCAGCCAGCGACACTAGGTTGAACTTGACAAAGCGGCTTAAAGAAAACTGTGGGCGCCTGAACGTCCAGTGGTCATTCCAGCAGAAGTTGTTGACGATCGCCAGCTCTGTCGCCAGAGCCGAGGCGAAAACCAGGTGCAGATGCACCCACTGGAAAAGAATGAGCAGAGCAAGGCTGTTCACCAGCACCCCTGTCCCACCTACCACCAGAAATTTGCTCAATCTACTAAGCCTGGCGTGTTCACGGTGTCCGAGCCGCCACACGCTGCCTGGAAGCGCAGAAGAACAGTTTGTCACGGGCATTCTACGGCCATGCTGGCTTGGTCCTGTCAAGGAAGGTGCCCTACCTGGTGCATGCGTGATGTTGTTGTCGTCGTAATCTAGGTGTGCCATCGTTTTATACGCTCACTCACGGTATCCTGCGCTCACAGGTGCAGGTGAGGGAACGGTTCCTTTCTATTTCTAAGGAAACGGTGTCATAGTTGCGGGACATACATCTCGATGTAACGACATCATTATGCCCACTTGCCAGGAACTAAAAGTTCTTGACATCCTCGACACAGCCGCTGGCCTGCGTATACACGATGTACGTTCGCTGCTCAACCGGCCTATGGGGTTGGTGCATCGTGAGGGTGTACACGCGGATTTGCCCACCCTGCGATCGCGCATTGGCCCCAACAAAGTCTACCGTAAACATCATGCCTTGTCTGGACTCAGCGATGTGCTGCTTCTCTGCCTGGCTGGCGAGTTCCGAGAGTGGTACCTGTGCCTGCAGTGCCGGACAGAGCTGGTGCCAGCCTAGCCCACCATCGCGCTTGGCCACCGATTGCATAAACACATCAGCGGGATCAGGAGTGATGGTATAGAAGGCCCAAATGGTTCCCAGAACGAGAGCAGGTGTTGCCAGCACGACAATCAAGCCCAGCCACACGATCGGGTAGCTCAAAACATGCACAATCGTGAACCGGTGACGTTGTAAAGAAATGCTCTGTAACATTGTTCAACTAGCTGCGGCAGGAGTCCCCTGCTTTCAAGCACAGGGGGAATGCCGCTCCTTTCTCGATTTGACTGTTTCGTAATTCTCTACGCCCGCAGTTGCAGGTTGGCGACCACGCTGTCTGTCCAACCTGCAATCTCTGAGCTGTGGAGGCAGCACCTCGTCCTCTCTGCTGCTAGTATGATGAAGGTGCGCCATGAAAGCGTCATGAGCATCGTCATAAACGGGAAGCGTCTCCGCGCGAGACTACATTTATGAAAGATTGGCCCAGGACGAGTCGTCCTTGGACAATGGGACGAGGACTACGGAATGTTGATGCGGGGAACTTGCGGTTGAGGCATCGAGACTTTCAGCAGGTGCAAGTGGCTGACATACCAAGCTTGCATTTTAACCAGGAAAGCCAACAAGGGAAAGCGTGGGTGGCATACACGATTGTGATTCCTGAGGAGCTGCACTGGGCAGTGGGCAAAGAGGCCAGAGAAACAGCCCATAGTGAGCATACACTCCGTTAACTCTTGGCCGCTTGTAGGCATGACAGTATCATTTCTCAAGTCGGTGGTCATGCACGAGGCATGTCCGCACCTCTTTCTCCATTGCTACACTAGAGAGCGGGCCCTCTTTTGTGCCTTGCATGCCACTTGCCTTCACCCAGTCAATCTCCTACCTGATATCCCGGGGTATCATTCATGCACTTGAACTGGTCCTACTCCAAAAGAGGAGGCGATCGCCTCTCCAGCAATGACCTCGACTTCTTCATGTTGAAACCACACCGGGTCCGGAATATATGACCTTTCTAACTTCACCAGATAGAAATAACACGATTCGTCGAAGGAAGGAATGGCATCAACGCTTTGCACAGTCCCTCGCAGGCCCTTGAAGGGACCGGAAGCGATCACATATACTCTACTACCGACCTGAACACTAGTGTAATTCATCGTTGTCCGACTCCTTTCTCGTTTCTAGTTCGCTTACGTCAACGTCCGCTCTGCTCCGCATGATCTTTCCGAATTGGGGAGGTCTCACCTTGGGCTTGCTGCAACACCTGTTGAATCTGCGGCGCAGCCAGAAAGCGCGTCCGCAGCGTCTCATTCCCGATGCCCTCCGCCAAGCCACCGATGAGCGTTGCCGCCGATGCCCAGGCAGCGCCCGCTTGCTCAGCTTCGCCTCCTGCTGCGTACAACCTCCCTAACATCGCCTGGATCTGCCAGCCTTCTGCTGGCACCCCGATGTCTGCCGCCAGCCCTGCTGCCTCCCGCAAGTGCTCGATTACCTGCTCACTGCGCCCATCCCACGCCGCCAGCACAGCCCTCGACCTCAGGTAGGGAATGCGGAAGCGCCGGTAAGACCCCAGACGGTTCCCCAGTCGCTGCACTTCTGCTCTCGCCTGCCTCTCTTCCCCCCCACGCAGCAACGCCTCCGTTTCATACTGACTATAGAAATCCAGCGCGATCAATTTCACCTCATGGCTCCTGCGCAGAGCCATGGCCTTCATCGCATACCGGAAGGCTGCTTCCCACTCTCCTGCCTGAGCACAGTTCATGCACAACTGCGACAGGGCGGCCACCCGCACGAGCCCCAGCTCTAACCTCTCTGCTACCGCTTCTGCCTCCTCCAGCGTCCTGCGCGCCTCTTCCCACTGTTGCAAGGCGTGATAGACACTCCCCAGGCCAATGAGAACCCCCTGGAAGTTTACCCGCAGCGGCAGGCTTCGTGCCAGCGCGACCGCCTGCTGCATGAGCACAAGCGCCTCTTCGTAGGCTCCCCCCTCCAACAAGCCATACGTGAGGCAGAGCGTACTGTTGACTTGTACCCAGACGTTCTTAATCTCTTTCGCCAGCGCCAGCGCCATGTGACCACTGCGCAGGCTGTGATGCACCTGCCCATCATGCACTTGCGCCTGCGCCAGCAGCCCCCAGCACACGGCTTCCGCTGCCCGATTCGTCAAAGGTTGGGTGGGCGGTGCACCCAGGATAAAGGATGGCACGCTCAGCTCTCCCGACGCGCTTGGCTCGCTTCCCAGCTCCGCATATAGCGCCAGAGCGCCTTCTAGAGAACGCATAGCTTCCACAAAGTCTCCTACATTCAGATGGATGTATCCCAGGGAGGAGAGACTTCTGGCTTCCAGTTCCTTGTCGTTGCTGGCCCGTGCCAGAGACAGCGCATGCTCTCCCAGCGGAAAGGCCCGCGTTGGGTCCTCCCCCAAGATCGCTGCCACCTGCGCCTGATTCCATTCTGTTTCCGCCAGCGCCTTCTCATCCTGACTCGCCTGCGCTATCTCCCAGGCCTTCTCCAGCAGCGTGCTCACCTGCTGCTTGTCGTAGGACTGCTGCACCGCCAGGATCGCTAGCCGGTTCAGCGTCATGCTCACCAGCCCGGGCAGGTGGTGGTGCTGCGCATACGCTAACAGCTCCTCATAGGCCTCTTGCGCCTGCTCCCATGCATTCAGGTACGCATACCCCCGCCCCAGACTCACGTACAGGTGTTCCACTTCCGGATAGCTCCCGCGATCCACCCGCGCTCGCTCTGCTATCTCCTGCACCGTGATCGACGGCAGGCTCTTGCTTTGGAACAGCTCCAGCATCGCCTGCTGCACCCGCTCATGCAGCAACGTACGCCCATGTTCGTAGTGCACGATCGCATCCTGCACCGCAAACACTGCCATGGCCTCATCCCCTGCCTGCACACTGTAACGATACGCTGCCTCCCCTTCCCCAGCCGCCAGCGCGTGATACGCCAGCTCCGAGACCCGCGCCCCCTCCCGTTGCGCCAACCCTAATGCCCGCTGGTGCAACACCCGCCGCCGCGCTTCGCTCAGTTCGTTATATACCACTTCCCGGATCAGCTCATGTGCGAAGCCATAGCTGCTCCCCTGCCCTCCCCCCGCCTCCTCCTCTCGCAGCAGCCCACTGCCCACCGCCTCCTCCAGCGCCTCTACCCCTACCTGTACCCCCACCTCGGTCACCTGCCACAGGTGCAGCGCGCTTGCCTGCGTCCCCAGCACCGCACTGGCCATCACCACCTGTCGCGCGGCTCTCGACAGCTGCGAGAGCCGCGCCAGGATCATCGCGCGCACCGAGGAGGGCAACAACTCGCGCCTCGTCTGCTCCTGGGCCAGGGCCGCTACCATGTGTACTGCTGGCTCCAGCTTCCAGGACCCATCAGTCACCAGCCGCGGTACCAGCCACTCCCGCTCTCGCAACTTCTTGAGCGTCTCCAGTAGGTAAAACGGCTGCCCACCAGTGTGCGCATACAGATAGTTGCCCAACGCCACCAGCGGCGGCTCCGACACACTTCCTGGCCCTGCCGCTCCAGCCTCACTCGCCGCCTCACTTCTGCTGCCTGCCTCACTCCCCCCAACCACGGCCCCAATCAATTGGATGGTCTCCCTCCGGCTCAGCGCCTGTAAGACCACCTGCCTCACCGGCAGCTCCCGTCCCAGGTCGGCTAACCCCGCTGCCAGCGCCGCGTGCAGCTTGAGCCTTTCACTCCCCACCGTCGCCAGCAGCACGATGCGCAGGCTCTGCTCCTTCCAGCTCCGCGCCAGGTAGCGTACCAGGTCCAGGGAGGCCCCATCTACCCAGTGAAGATCATCCACGAACAGCACCAGCGGCCCTCCCTGGGCTAGCCGCGCGAAGAGCCGTGCCACAGCCTCAAACAGTCGCACCTTGGCCGTCAACTCCTCCTCGGTGGCCAGCCCCAGGTCCGGGTAGCGCACTCGCAGCTCCGGCAGGATGCGTGACAACTCTGCCAGCCACACGTCCTCCAGCAGGTCCTCTGGCGCGTTTTCCTCCTCCAGCCTCGGCCTGATCGCCTCCACCAAGGGCTGATAAGGCAGCCGTCCCCCCATCTCGAAGGCGCTCCCGCACAGCACCTCGGCCCCCTGCGCCTGCGCCCAGGCCACAAACTCCCGTGCCAGCCGCGTTTTGCCCATGCCAGCCTCTCCCACCACCAGCACTGCCTGCGGCTCCCCCTGGCACGCCTGCTGAAAGCTCCCCACCAGCTGGCTGAAGGCGGCGGCTCGCCCCACCAGCGGCGCCGCCAGCTCGCTGGGCGGGCGGCTCTGCGCAGGGACCTTGCCTGTGCGGGCAGGGGCGTTCCTGCGCTGGCGCGCCTGGGTGGCGCGAATGTGCTCGGCCAGGGCGATGGTCTCCGCCGATGGCTTGACTTGCAACTCCTCGGCCAGCCGCACCCGGCAACTGGCGTAGACCTGCAAGGCGCTGCTCAGCTCGCCTTGCGCCAGCTGCACGCGCATGAGGCGCCGATAGATCTCCTCGGTGAGCGGATCGAGCGCCAGCCAGCGCGTGAGGGTGGCAATGGCCTGCTCATGCTCCCCGGCAGCCTCGTGCAAGGAGGAGAGGCGATCAAAGAGCCAGTGCAGGCGCACTTGCCAGTAGTGCTGCTGCTGTTGGTGCCATTCGTCAAAAGGGGATTCTTCGCGCAGCCAGAAGCCGTCGAGGAAGGGACCGCGCACCAGGGCCAGAGCGCGCTGGAGATGCGCGACCAGGGTTGCGCGCTGCTCAGGGGAGGGGGAGGCGGAGAGCACCTGCGCCTGCTGGTAGGCATGCTGCACGATGTCCAGGTCGAGCTCCAGCAGGGCAAGAGGGTTCAGGCCGAGCAGATCGCGTTGACTGAGCACATGGGGGTGCGGAGCAGGCGAGGCGCTGGGGTCCTCGAGCAGACTGCGCAGCAGGGCAATGCTATTGCGCAAGGCGGTGCGGGCATCGTGGGGTTCACTGTCGGGCCACAGGAAGGCGGCCAGCTTGCTGCGCAGATGCATGTCTCCATCGACGGCCAGGTAGAGCAGCAAGGCCAGCGCCTTGCGCAAGGAAAATGTGAGGCGGTTCCCGTCATGATACACTTCAGGAGTGCCCAGCACGGCCAAACGTAACAGACCCATAAATAGACCCTTTTATATATACAAGAGAGGTAAGGACCAGTTCCGCATCGGCGGAGCAGATCTTCCCCATGCGTGTTGCCAAGTGATCGATCGCTCTGTTGAGCGAATGAAAAAGCCATTGTTTATAAAGATACTAATCTCTCTCATAAAGAATCTTACTCTCCAGACAAAACGCAACCATTGCCTCACCAAAGAGCCTCTCGTTCATGACGATACCCATAACATTTTCGTGACGTGGCCTGGTCATACTAGAAGGGGAGATATCATTTGACGAGGTGCAGTATTAAGAAGTCAGAAACTGTGTGAAAAGTGTTTTGAAGTCCCTTTACAAGGCTATCCAACAACATCCGAGGAGTATCTTTAAAGGTCGCCCCTCCGAGCGGATTGGGACTCCCTTTTCACTTGACCTCTTCAGTGGAAAGGACACGATGATGAACATACACATCCATGCGAATAACCAGAGTAAAATGGCAACGCACCTGGAGACGATCGAGACGGATCTGGAGAGACTTGCCGGCTGTGGCTTCACCTCTGAGGAAATCGTTTCACTGCTCTGGCTTCAGAAGTGGTATCAAACAGGGGGCAGTGACCGCGTTGTGCTGTGGGCCACCGGGGGTTTCTCAAGCACCCCGTTCTCAATGGCAAGTTGGACCTATAAGAAAGATGATGCGAACAGGTGAAAAGCGGGTTGAATTTGCTTTTAGAAGTGCGGAGAGCAAAGTGCTGAGTTAGCCTATGATTGTCCGTTTCAGGCCATCGAACAATGTGGTTTCGCGCGGAGGCACTTCCCATTCATGACGATGTTCATGACGCTTTCATGGCACTTCTTTCTCATAGTAGTACCAGAGTAGAAAATTCTCTTCTGGAAGACCTCTGGGGCAGCCAGGAAGGCTCTGTTGTACTAGTGACGCTGGGATTCCTGTACTCTCACGCATATGACATGTCTAAAGTATCGGGAAATATTGAAGTATCGGAATACATAGATGATTTGTAATGATTGCCTCTATTTGTGTTCTTTCTATACAAACAGAACCTTGAGGGTTCATTCCTAAGGGAGGTTGTGACATGACGATGTACAACGAGGCAGGAGCGGCAACGCGCAGTGTCTGGCAGATCGACCCCAGGCAAGCACACGTCAAGTTCTCTAGCAAGCACATGATGTTTACCACGATCAAGGGTCACTTCAAGAGCGTGCGAGGCACCATTATCCTCGACGAGGCTAATCCGGTTTCTTCATCGGTAGAAGTGGAGATCGATACATCCAACTTGTATTCAGGAGTGCAGTATCGAGACAATTACCTGAAGTCCCCCGACTTCCTGGACGTCGAGAAGTATCCGACGATCACGTTTAAGAGCACCCGCGTTGAGTTGATGGGTAGCGACCGGGCGCAGGTGGTTGGAGACCTGACGATTCGCGGGGTCGCCCGCGAGGTGGTGCTAGACACCAGGCTTACGGAACGTGGGAAGGGTCCTGGCGGCCAGGAGGCCATCGAGTTCGAGGCCAGGACCTCGATCAACCGCAAAGACTTCGGACTGACCTGGAACATGGCATTGGAAGCTGATGGCTTTCTCGTGAGCGATACGATCAAGATCGAGATTGCTGTGGAGGCTCTCAAGCAGTCCCTTTGAGATGGACTCTGGCAGAACCAGATGTGTGCGAGCCAGGGATAAGAATTAGCTGTGGGGAGCTTCGCAGAACTTATGCTGGGAGAATGAGTCGACTCACTTCTTCACGAAGACTATCCCAACTGCTGCAAGCAGAAAGAACAGCGCCGCCATCCCAAAAACCATCTGGTAGCCCAGCACTGTCTGCTCGGCTCCTGCTGCGACATTGATCACCAGGCTGCCCAGCAAGGGAGCTGCAACCGCTGGGAGCGCCGTCGAAGCATTCCATACTCCCAGGTCTTTCCCCGCTTTCTCTAATGAAGGCAGCACATCAATGGACAGGGCCCAGTCCACACTCGTATATGCCCCATACCCCAACCCAAACAACACCCCTAACGGCCAGAGCCAGGTCATCAGATGGCCAGGGAAGATCACGAATGCCAGCGCAGCCAAGCTCATACACAGCGTTGCCACACATACCACGGGCACCCGCCGCTTGAAACGGTCCGACAGGATACCCGACGCCAGTCCGCTCACCACTGCGCCCCCCAACGCCAGGATTGCCACCATGCCTGTCACTTGCACAAAATTTGCAATATGCTGCACCTGTGCAAAATAGTACTCGATATACGTAATGAACAGTGACAGCCCAAGCATAAGAGATGCTCGTGTCAGAAACACAATGGTAAAATTGGCATTGCGCCAGGGATCTATCCAATCGCACTGGAACTGGTAAGTAAACTCAAGCAGCGTCTTCATTCTTTTCCTGGCAAATGCACGCTGATGTCTGAACATTGGGGTTTCATGCACGCCAAGCGCTGTCACCAGCGTGCCTACCAGAACGAGGAAGGCTGTTACTGCATAATAGATGCCTGCATTGGAGCGAATTACGCTCATATTATTTGCATGCAGGCTCATCCCACCAAGCAGCCATGCCGCAAGACCCAGCCCCACCACATTCCCCAGGAGCGTCATCGTGCCTATGTACCCTGCAGCCTCGCCTCGCTGCTCCTCAGGCACACGATCCGGCACCAGGCTTTGATATGCAGGGGTTAGAATGCTCTTGCCTACCAGTAGAAGCGAAAGTCCAACCAGAAAGATCACTATACTTCCAGCATCTACCAGTAAAGGCGTACTCAGCACCACTAATAGACCTCCGATCACGATATAGGGGCGTCGACGCCCAAAGCCACTGGGGGTTTGATCAGAAAGGGTCCCGATGATGGGTGGCATAAATAACGAAATGATCGAAGCTCCTATCAAGAGCCAGCTCAGAAAATACACCTGCTGCGCACTGCCTACCTGGCTAGAGGAGATAAAAAGCACAATTTGGGCTGGAATGACTATAGGCAACAGCGCTGCCGATTGCGCATTGAGGGCAAACCAGAGCACATTCAACACCAGTTGTCCACGCATCGAAAGTCGAGGAACTTCGACATCGCCACCCCATCTACCTGGTATGTGCTCACTCTGTTTTACCGGTATGAACTCCCTATTTTTTATAGAAGACATCGCATCCTCGCTTACCTCCTCTTGAAAAGTGAACAAGCACGTTCCACACCGCTCTGGCATCTCGTGCTTGACAGTCCACTTTGGATGATACAGCTCCTGTGCGGTGCTCCTTCGGTCGTCGCCTGTGAGAACAGCGCTGCTTCGCAGCAGCCGGAAAGTGAGAGCTGACCATCTGGGTAGCAGCCCCTGTTTCCCATCCTACCGCCACCGGCTGCTCCTCGTCCTCTTTGTTGCTAGTATGACCAAGAATCGCCATGAAAGCGCCATAAACATCGTCATAACCATGCATTTTCCAGACCTTGATGAGAATCAGAATTTCTGCCACATAAAATCTTTCTTTCACTCCTCACGCCTGGCCGCTTCTTCCGCATCGTATCAGAGCAATAGGCCAGGAGGCAACTCTGGCAGGCACAGCGGAGCCGAGGATGGGTCAGCTCTGCCCTCTTGCTGACAAAGAACAGGTCCAGAAGAGAACACACCCTCACCGAAGTCCATCGAACAGCAGGTAGCCGGAGAGGTAGCCGAGTTCGACGAGTTCGGTCCGCGGCACGCTGCGCGCCATCGCCTCGCGAATCGGTGCAAGCCGAGTGGGCACCGAAAAGCCGGGCAGCCAGTTGTCATGATGATCCAGAATCACGCGGCGTGGCCGCAGCAAATCGGCCTGCCGCGCCACGAACTGGGCGAGGGTGCCCTGAATGGGTTCGCCATCGATGGTGCCGCGTCCAGCCGCAGCCAGGATAGCGACATCTGGGCGCAGATTGTGCAGGATGCCGCTCCAATGTCCGCTCGTATCCTGATACAGCAGCGAGCCTTCCGCTGCCTCGAACAGATACACGAAGCTCTAGAAAATCACTCTTCAGGCGGAGGCGAAGCTGGGGCAGCCGCTGCTTATTTCCTGCCCTGGCTTTGGTACAGTTCGATCAGTTCCTGAACCGTCGTGGCATCCTCCGGCTGCTTGTCTCGCTCCCGGAAGGAGACGAGCCGCGGAAAGCGCAGGGCATAGCCCGGCTCTGCCCCGACTTTGCCAGCCGTATGAGTGGGCGAGCGTGTGATCTCGTCGGCCAGCACCTCGAGGACGAGCTGCGGCTCGACCCACACGCTCGGCTCGATGAGCGAGGAGACACGGGCGGGCCGGTGATCGACTTCTAGCCCTTTGGTGCGCTCGCGGATACTGCGCCATTGTTCATCGCTGAGCCCCGTACCGATCTTGGTCACGGTCACGAACTGGTCCTGCTCCGGATCGTACAGCCCCACCAGTAGAGAACCCGCCCCGAGCGCCGCGCGCTTGCCACGGCCATAAAGATAGCCCAGCAGGACACAGTCGATGGTGTCGTTCAGGGTCCCGGCCGAGTGGCGCTTGAGCTTCACCCAGGTGAAATTCCGCGCGCCCGCTTCGTAGCGGCTCTCCTGCTTTTTCACCACCAGGCCTTCCAATCCCTTACTGATCGCTTCATCAAAGAGGAGCGTGAGCGTGTGGGCATCGCTCACGGTGTGGCTCGCAGTGCGCATGAGGATGTCGTCAGCTTGAAGAGTCTCTTCAAGGACCTTGAGGCGGTCCACCAGCGGGACATCCAGCAGCGATGCTCCGTCTTTATAGAGAATGTCAAAGACGAAGGCTTTCAGCGGGAGTTGTTCGGCCATGGCCTCGATCCCGTGTTTGCGCCGCCTGCGAGTCGTCTCCTGGAAGGGTAGGAATTCTTCCGAGGTGGCATTGTACGCCAGGGCCTCGGCGTCCAGGATGACGAGCTCGGCCCTGACCTGCCCCAGGGTTCCCTCGATGAGTTCGGGGAACATGTGTGACTGGTCTTCCAGACTGCGTGAGAAGATGGTCACCTGCCCGCCATCCTTATGGATCTGTGCGCGCGCAGGCCGTCGTACTTGTACTGGGCCACGACCGTCCCCATCTTGGCGATGATGGCCTCGGCGCTGGGGAGCCGCTCGGCGAGCTGCGAGTGGACCGGTTTGCCGACCTGAATATCCAGGGCCGCCACCGCGCGCTCGGCCTCTTTTTCTCCAGAATGTTCGAAGACGGTCCTGGCAATGAGCCCCAGGTCCGAGGTCTTGTGGTAGGCTCCCTCTAACAGCTTGCGCTTCTTGGCATCGTTCCACCTGGCCTTCGCTAACGCATCGAGCACGGTCGCGTCGCCGATACCCAGCCGCAAGTTCCCCAGCAGAATGCGCACCACGTATTTGGCGGACACGCTGTCAACGCGCGTGAGCAAGTCGGCCAGCCGCGTACTCTTTTGTTCGATTGCTCCTTTGCCGGCCGTCTGCGCGATGGATCTCAAGCCAAGAAACACTTCGTCAATACTGAGCACCGTGGGAACACTCCCTGCTTCGCTGCTCACCTGCCCTGCAACTAGTCCCAGGTCCCCGAGCGTCGCATAGAGCGCCTCAACGTGCTCTGGCGTGGTGTGAAAGGCCAGAGCTATAGACCTGGCCACGCTTTTCTCCGCCATCCCCATCTCCAGCGCCACAAAAAACGGCGCGACTCTCCCCTGGACCAGGTAGCAGACCTGTTCGATCTCCTCTGGACGTTCGATCGAGCGAAACAGCTGCGTGAGCAGCTCGATCAACGTCAGGCGGGAGCTGGTCCCTTCCAGTTCCTCAAAGGTGTGCGCAAGGCGAGCAAATTCCACGGGGTGTCCTCCTTTTTCCTGATCGAATTGAGCAAGAGCTTCGTTCGCCCGGCCAGTGTGCTTCCGCCTCCATTCAGGAATCCTCACATTGGCTTGGGTGGTTCCCATCGGCACCCTGATGCTCTCATCCAACCTGTCGTATTATTATAACGAATGCAAGGCGAAAAGACGCATCAACACGGAGAGCGCCGGGCGACCTTTTGCTGCGAACGCATGAGCGTTCTTCACGAAAGAGGGGACAGATGCCAGATGTTCAGGGAAACCGACCACACGAGAGCACAACGTGCGTGTTCTGTCGCATCATCCGCGGGGAGGAACAAGCCTCTCTGGTCTTTGAAGACAGCCTCTCCCTGGCCTTTTTGGATCGCAGGCCTCTTTTCCCCGGCCACTGCCTGCTCGTGCCCAAGGCGCATTACGAGACACTCGCCGATCTTCCCTCTCCCCTGGTCGGGCCTTTGTTCCAAAATGCACAACTGCTGGAACGGGCTATTGAAGAGGGCTTAGCCGCCGATGGAACCTTTGTGGCCATCAACAACCGCGTCAGTCAAAGCGTTCCCCATGTGCATATCCACCTCGTGCCTCGCCATCGCAAGGACGGCCTCAAAGGCTTCTTTTGGCCCAGACAACGGTACCCGGATGATGCTGCCCTCCGACAGGTGCAGGAAACGCTTCTCGCTGCCATTGCAAGGCTTCGATCTCCCTGACATTCCGCGCGGGCGGTTCGCGAGCAAACAGGATGCTTCGGGTTGCCGTTTCTCATGGTGCCCTAGCAGCAAGGGTCGACAGCGTCAATGGTACAATAGGATGGGTGGAATGTGCAAGCCTGTGAGCGAGCGCTTTGATTTCCCAATGTAGAACGGTCAAATCCGTCATAGCACGAACAAAAGGGAGAAGGATGCCCGAATGAACGCCTCTTCGGAAACGTGGCAACTCGGAGACCAGAGCGTCCAGGTGCGTGACCTGGAGAAAGTGTACTGGCCGCAGGCAGAGTTCACCAAAGGAGAGGTGCTCCACTACTACCGCCAGATCGCTCCGGTCGCACTCCCTTTTCTCAAGGATCGCCCGGTCACACTGCGCGTGTACCCGCAAGGGATTGAGGGAGCTTCCTACTACCTTCGTGACTGTCCAGAGGATGCACCCGATTGGCTCCGGCGGGCGTCATACCAACCCAAGACGGTGAGCCACCCGGTTCCTTTGCCACTGCTCGACACGGCGGCGGGCCTGCTCTGTTTTGCCAACCAGGGGGCCATTGAATTCCACCTGTGGGGTTCCCATCTGCCGGACCTCACACAGCCCGACCCAGCTGTTCGGTATCCCTAAGAGCTTGTGGGATCGCCTCTGATGAACTTGGAGTAAAATGATCCTGTCTTGCCAACGAGAAAGATTGTCCTGGATGTGTTTCAACGCATGTACAAACTCGCTCTTGTTACTGCCCCCACGCGTAGATCAGGGCGAGATTGACTACAAAGACCAGCGTGAATACCACACCCAGGACGCGCTGGGAAGCGGCAAAGAGGGCTACAGCGGCTGAGCCGAAGAAGACCACTCGCAAGATCAAGAACCAGGGACCTTCCAGCCGCCACGCCGCTTGCGGCGAGCCGAAGAGGGCCCATATCACCACAGCCACCGCCGGAATACCAATGCCGAGCCCGATCCTGGCGAGCGTTCCCTGTCCAGTAGAGAAGCCCCAATATCCAAGCGCAGCCAGGACAGCCAGTTCCAGGAAAAAGGCCAATGCCAGGTTTGCGTTTTTGAGCACTGTGAGAAACATCCCTATGCATTCCTTTCAAGTCCGGTTATAAACAGGTTCATAAGCCAGTGGAAACTGGCATCGAGATTTACTGGCATGCGGAAGCCGGAAGCCTCTTCCAGTAAAATGAAGCCGTGGACGATGCTACGCAGGCCGCGAATAGCATGGATGGCGTCTTCTTCGCTTAGATGGTAAGGCGCGAGGATGGCCCGAGCGACATCGACGAGCTGGTTTGCCAGCATATGCACTTCCTGGTCGTCAGGATCGGGTGCCAGAGTGAGGGCGTAGCGCCCAGGTGTCTCTCGCGCATAGGACAGGTAGGTATTGGCGAAAGCCAAGATGGCCTCTGCCCGTGATTTCCCGATGGCTGCGCGTGTGACGCGGTCATAGACGTCGTGCAGGCAGTAAAGTGCCAGGTCGTGTTTGAGTCCGGGGAGTCCGGCTACGTGGTTGTACAAGGAGGGGGTGCGAACGCCTAAACGCTCGGCAAGGCGGCCAAGCGTGAGTTGTTCGATTCCCTCCTCATCTACCAGCCTTGCCGCAGCCTCCACGACGGTCGACCTGTCCAGTCCCGCTCTATGCGACATGCGGCTTTTTCCCTTCTTCATTCGCCAGTGAGCGTTCCATGACATGGATGGCGCGCTCCATCGCAGGCTGTGGATTGCTGACCACGCGCCCATGTCCTACCGCCAGCAGCGAAGGCTGGAGCGCCAGCAATTTGCGTGCGCTCTCCAGAGCCAACCCTTTATGCCAGGTAGCGAGCGCCGGCAGGGGGAAGAGCCATTCGAACGTTCCCGAAACGGCAACGCCGCCCTGCGTCTGGAAGGCATCGCCTGCGATCACCGCGCGATCCCTGGTATCGAGAAAAGCGATGTGGCCTGGTGTATGTCCTGGTGTGGCAATCACTTCGAGTGAGCCGATGTGATCTCCTTCGTGCAGTAGGAGCGCCGGCTTCGTCTTGCAGACGGGATAGCCTCCGCGCAGGCGTACCTGCGGCTCAGAAGGATCAAGGCTCTTATCACCGGACAGAAAACGCGCGTCTCGCTCGCTGATAGCAACCTGGACATTCGGCAAGGCGTCATGGAGCGCGTCGAGTGAGCCAACATGATCGACATGGGCATGCGTCAGCAGGATGCGTACAATCGGGAGACCCAGCTTGCTGGCCTCCTGCACGATCGCCTGAGCCTGGCCGCTCATGTTGGTGTCGATTAACGTAAAGCCATCGTCCTCGCGTATCAGGTAGCAATTGAAGGCAACTAAGCGGGTCAATTGGAAAAGGTTCTTGCTGGAAGCCGTGACTTTCATGGGTTTGCTGTCTCCTTTTTACTAATATACATAGCCTTATTACTAATTTATTATTATTATAAGCTAATATAATTAGTTTGTCAATGGGAGAAGGTGACCTCGACCTGATCCGCGTGTAGTGAGAGCATAAGAGCACAGACAGGAGGCATACCTCATTCTCACAACCACAGGAGACTTTGATGACTGCAACACTCTTGGTACGTCGCCGATATCGCTTGGGCACTCAGGGACCTTTTTAGCGACAGTATCGATTTGAGCACGAGATCATTCCGAGCATTTGTCCGCGGCTATTGCCAGCAGTATCCACTTGAGGATGATCTCCTTGCCCATCTCCCACTTTTTGTCAGGATGGCAAAGCTCCTGACCTATGCAAGGCTAGTTCGTACAATGGATCTTCCTGCTCATCTAGCGGATCCAGTATGGCTGGGAGCACTGCCTGTGAAGGTGAAGAACTGGATAAACACCTACAAAGCGTCTCTTGAAAAGCGTACGTAACGCTTCCTTGGTTAGCCCGAGGAGGTACTCCTGCTAACTGGACGATACGAACCGACACGAAAACCTCTTTGCGAACCAAAACCGCTGCACAAGAACTCAAACGCTTTTGGGTTACACACGAGCACTCAGAGGTATAAAAGAGTATGGTGGGAGCATGTAACCTCAAGAAGAAAGAAGGAGGATCCAGCCTGTGCGAGGCCCGAAACCCCATCAAACTTCGTGGAATCGCATCATTGTGCCGAACGCGGAAAACCGTCTGTCCATCATCACGCTTCCTGGAGATGAGTTGGGCCAACTCCCTGCGCGTTTCCTACGACAAACCGACCTGGTGCAAGAGGAGGGAAGGTGAAAGGGTTGTTGGCACGGCGGCTGCCAGACAACCGCGAGGTCGTAGGCAGCCGCCAAACCAGCATGGATGAGTGCCTGGAGGAGCGTTTGCTTCACAGGCTTTGTGTGCAGAAATCAGGTTCCCACGCGTCGAGCAACAGAACAGGATTCCTTCCCATGATGAGCGCGTGAGGGTCAACGTTCCTCGAACGATCCTGCGACTGGCGGCGCAGCCGTAATGCTATCCGCGAACTCCCACACAAGTGTGAGCAAGCGCTCAGGCTGCTCGATCTGCGGGACGTGGCCAGCTTCTGGGATGAGTTTGAAGCGAGCGTTGGGCAACGCTTGGGCGTAGGCACGCCCATAGTCAGGGTCCACGACGCCATCGCTCTCGCCCCAGACCACGAGGGCCGGAATCCTCACGCGACCAAGTCGGCGGCGCAACTTCAGATCGTGCATCCCCAGCTCTCGCCCGTAAACCCCAAGCGCCTGGAAGTTCGCTGCCATCGCTGCGACCTGGTCAGGGCTGAGGGTGGTGCGGTCAATGCGGAAGGCAGCCGGGTTGTGGTAACTCAGTGCTGACAACTCGTCAGGAGTCAGGGGGAACACATCAGCGATCTCGTGACCCTCGACCTGGATGCCGACTGCATCAACGAGGACAATGCTGCTAAGGCGCGTGGTGTCTCGCAAGGCAAGCTCGGCTGCAATCCAGCCCCCAATCGAGAATCCGACAACCATGACATCCCGTAGGTCAAGCCGTTCGAGGAGTTCGAGGTAGGTGAGGGCGAGATCATCGATGCTGTTGAACCACTCAGGACGCGGCTCGCCCCCAAAGCCGGGGTGGATCGGCGTGAGCACGTATGCACGCTCTGCTACTGCCGCAGCGAAGCCAGACACGGTCTGCGGCCCGCCACCACCATGCAAGACGAGAATGGGACGACCGCTCCCTCGCTCGTCGACGCGCACGGTCAAGCCATCGGCGAAAGACTCTCTTCGAGTTCTGGGAGAAGAAGGAGGTAGAGTGCTCATGGGATTCATCCTTTCTGTGACACTTCCTGTATTGCTCAAGCAAGCAATACAAGGTAAAAAAACCAGTTAAGAAACAACCTCTGTGTCATAGCGAGCCATCAGCTCAGCCAACTGTTGCGGAGGAGGAGCAACAGAGGCTTGATTGAGCAGGCTCAATTCTTCTCTTGTCTTGTTTGCTCGAACAAGCAACGATACAAACACCTTTCAAGAACCCGGAGAAGCGGTCAAAACCGTCATCGTGATGAGGTCTTTCCTGCTGTTCTGCCACAGTGCGAGTTGCATCATCTGTGCTTCGTCACGAATTCACAGGGAGAAGGATGCTCCTGATGGAACAAAGAAGCGATTCTTCGTCAAAAAAGAGCTCTCATTCATCGGGAGAGAACAAACGATGCAACATGTGCGCAAGCAAGTGATACGAAGCACCAAGATCGAACGTCGGGTCGAGAATCTTTTGCAATGCCAGTCCATCGAAAAGAGAGAGCAGAAGAGCAGCCAGGGCCGTTGGATCGAGAGATGAAGGCTGCGCGCCTTCTGTCCTCTGCGGGTTCTCCAAGACCTTTGCCATGACTTCGCCAATCTCCTCCCGTCGCTGTGCAAGCCGTTCTCGCACCCCAGGTGCAATGATGGGATTGTGTAAACCAAGGGAGAACGACTCGTAGCGCAGGCGATACACCTCAGGTTCCTGCCCAACACGTTCATAGAGTTGGGTCAATACCGCGTCGACCAGCTGCTTGCAGCGCCTCAACGAGCAACTGATCCTTGCCACCAAAGTAATAATGCACCAGCCCTGGTGCAGCCTGGGCTTCGCGTGAGATTTCCCTCAGCGTTGTCGCGTCATATCCCTTCTCTGCGAGTACCTTCGAGGCTGCGGTGATGATGCGTTCTCTCGTCTTTTGCTGTTCCTCTGACTGTTCAGATGTGTTATATTGCTTGCTCATGCAAGCAATATAACACATCTGAACGGAAATTGCAAGCCAGCGGTTGCTCTTTCTCTCATCGCTTCGGCTAGCCTATGAAGCTGATCTGTAAGCGTGTGAGAGATTTTTACACGCACCTGGGCTTGCCTCAATGTACACGGGGCACAAGCAGGGGGCAACTCTGGAGCGGATTGGGGAGACGATCACCTCCTACGCCGATTCCCATGATTCAGATCAATTTCCCACTCTTCAGTTCAACATCTGACCACCCTTTGAGTGAATATACCACCAACACCTGGAGATGGTAATGGTAAATGACCTGAAGGATCGAATTTTGAGTTCAAGGTTCGATCCATCCAGAAGTTGCATGGGTGGAGCCACTTCTGGAGAAGGGATTCAATATGAGAGATGAAAATGGGGTAGAATCCAGCAGAGCGGCGAGACGAGATCGTTGAAGGATGGTGTCAAAGAACCCGAGTTCGAAGCTGATCCTGGTGCGTTCCGAAGAGATAAGTGTCTCCCCGTGTGATGCAGGGGAGCACGTGAAGGCGCTTGTGTGTTTTTCTCCCGCACCTCTCTCCGCTCCACTTGATGACTCTGTCTCACAAGCAGAAGCTGTTCCTGAAAGGAGAGAGCGAATGCAAGTCGTGTATGAACGCTGTTGTGGTTTGGATGTGCATCAGAAAACGGTGGTAGGCTGTCGGCTCCTGACCGGGTCGAAAGGGACCATCGAGAAAGCGATCCGGACCTTTGCAACGACGACCAATGGGCTCAGAGAGCTTGACCACTGGCTCGCGGAGGGGCACGTGCAGCACAGTTGCTCCCCACTGTTGGGCCTCCACCAGTCCTGCTCGCCTTGCTCATCCTAGTGGTTGCGAACTAGGAATGGCTGCTGTGAACATTTCTTGTGCGCCGGTTCGTGTATCATTCCACACCGGGTGGACGAAAAAATTATCCGCAGTGAGTCCCTGATAATCTCCAATAAATTGCAGCCCACTATCATCCAGGGGAACTTTGACTGCTGGGTCCCAGCTCTGCGTAGTCACCCGAACATTCTTGAGGAAAAACGTACCTCAAAAACTACTTTTTAGGCGTTGACCGCGATGGCATTCATATTAACCCGTTGCTGCTTCAGTTTGCGGACAAACCGGCCCGTACTGACGCATCATCGCTTCAGCCCATGCCCGGCTTAAGCACAGCCATTCCTCATAGCTGATTTCCTTGCGGTTATATGACCGGATTAAAAAGAGTATATCAAGCCGGTTGACGGGCGGTTCGTCGGTACGTCCTGTTGTCTTGTCATCCATATGGCAATCCTTAAAACTTCAGAGAAAAAGTGTTTGTCGGCCCGTCGTAGTTCAGTATGCCGAATTGCAGTATGTCGCGCCCGATACGGCATTTGAGCCGCGCATAGGGCTGCAACATATACGGCACCTCGGCGGCCTGCACCTCAAACGACATGTTCCCTTCCGGGAAGGCGACCCGTATCCGGAACAGGTGGGTTTTGTACATGACTGTTGTGGCCGTGGTAATTGTCACCATACCGCTTGGTTGCAGCCCCAGGCTGGTGGCGACGCCCTCCTGGATGCAGGTTGTCGCCAATGCGGTGTCGATTACCGCCAATGTATCTATCGGCGCTAGTGTCGATACCACCTGCTTCGGCACCCATAGTTTGACGGCAATGACCGGCCCATGCGCAACAAGATCAGTCGGTTTACCAACATATAAGGCCATGTGAGAGTACACCCTTCTTTAGAAATCCAGTGAGAATCGGTACTAGTCGGACAACAAACGGATAACTGCGTTTCTCAGGCCGTCCGTCCAGAATAGAACCGGCACCAGCCCTTGTG
>WNGH01000111.1_pt1 | contig 58260 bp, 58 predicted proteins | sample 5400631 | NCBI WGS metagenome assembly WNGH01 (sample SAMN13153373, study PRJNA577476) | soil metagenome | isolation source: 115 cm soil or saprolite under Garry oak tree replicate 1 | place: USA:California | collected 2016-06-15 | reverse complement strand
GGGTGCCGCCAGCTGTGGCCACAGCAATTGATGAACCGCCATCGGGGGAGCGTGAACGGTTTCATGGGAACCCCTCCTCGTCGCCTCACGTGAACGACGGGTCGATGCGGACGTCGATCAGGTACGGGCAGCCGCTCGCGAATCCGCGCTCGACAGCAGGAGCGATCTCCGGCGTCTTCTCCACGCGCTCGCCCGGAACGCCCAGCGCCCGCGCCATGCCGACGAAGTCGATGAGCGGCTCGAGGTCCATCCCGACGTATCGATCGTCCTCGGCGGAGAAGCCCTTGAGCGCGCGCGTGCGCTGCTTGAGGATCCGGTACGACGCGTTGTTGAAGATCACGTACACGACGGCGAGCGACTCGCGGGCCGCGGTCCAGAGCGCCTGGTTCGTGTACATGGCGCTGCCGTCCCCGACGAGCGCGAGGACGGGCCGGTCGCGGAGCGCGAGCTTCACGCCGAGCGCGGCCGGGAGCCCCCAGCCGATGCCACCGCCGCGGAGGCCGAAGAAGCTCTTCCGGTCGGCGCAGCGGAAGAAGTGGCGCACGCCCTGGGAGGAGGAGATGGACTCGTCAATGATCGCGGCGTTCGCCGGCGCGCACCGCGCGAGCTCGTGGACGAGCGTGAGCGGCGCGATCGGCACCCGGGCGGCCTCCGCCTCGGCGCGCTGCGCGAGCGCCGCGCGCTCGCGCTCCCAGGCGGCCCGCACGGCGGCGGTCCGGTGGACCGCGTCCGGGTGGCCCTGCTTGCCGGTGATCCGACGCACGGCCTCGCTGAGCTCGGGGAGCGTCGCCTTCGGATCGCCCTGGATCGCCACGGCGGCGGGATAGTTCTTGCCGAGCTCCCACGGATCGACGTCGAGATGGACGACCGTGAGGCCTGGCGGCATCGGGTCCACGTCGTCGGGCAGCGAGAGCGTGAAGAGGTCGCCGCCCACCGAGAAGAGCAGGTCGTGGCGCATGAGGAGGGCGCGGATCGGCGGGCCGAGGCGCGGCATGGACCCCGAGTAGAGCGGGTGGGTGAACGGGAAGCTGCAGATGGATGCGACGCCCTCGGCCATCACCGGAGCGCCGACCAGCTCGGCCAGCTCGACGAGCTCCGCGAGCGCATCACCCTGGGCGACCGCATCGCCCGCGACCAGGAGGGGACGCTCGGCCCTCGCGAGGAGCGCCGCCGCCTGGGCGACCGCCGCGCGGTCGCCGACGATCCGCCGCGCCACACGCGTCGGCGCGCCGAGGTCGAGGTCGCGCTCGGCGTTCAGGACGTCCACCGGGAGCGAGAGGAAGACGGGCCCCGTCGGGTGGGCGAGCGCGGTCTTCGCCGCGCGGTGCACGATCCGCGGGAGGTCCTCGAGGCGATGCGCCTCCGTGGACCACTTCACGAAGGGCCGGGCGATCGGCGGAAGATCGGACCATAAGATCGGCTCGGTGACGTTGAAGGACTGGTCGTGCTGACCCGCGGTGAGGAGCATCGGCGCGCCCGATTTCTGCGCGTCGTAGAGCATGCCCATCGCATTGCCGAGGCCGGGCGAGACATGGACGTTCACCGCCGCGAGGCCGCCCGACGCCTGCGCGTATCCGTCGGCCATCGCGATGGCGACGGCCTCCTGGAGCGCGAGCACGTAGTGGATCCCGGGCTCGCGCGCGAGCCCGTCCATCAACGGGAGCTCCGTCGTGCCCGGGTTGCCGAACATGACCGAGACGCCTTCCTGCCTCAGGATCTGCAGAAACGCCTGCTTGCCGGAGATGTATGCCATGGGGCCAGATGATAAGCTCTCTTGCGTGTCACTTCCAGATGCTCCGCTCCTGCGCGCCGCGCGCCGCGAGTCGGTGCCGTACACGCCCGTCTGGCTCATGCGCCAGGCCGGCCGCTACCTCCCCGAGTACCGCGCGATGCGGGAGCGGTTCGGCTTCCTGGAGCTTTGTCGGAACCCGGAGGCGGCGGCGGAGGTCACGCTCCAGCCCGTCGATTGTCTGGGCGTGGACGCGGCAATCCTGTTCGCCGATATTCTCCTGATCGTCGAGCCGCTCGACGTGGGGCTCGAGTTCCCCCGGGGTGAGGGTCCCCTGATCCAGCGCCCCCTGCGCGACGAGGCTCAGATCGCGCGACTCCGCCCGATCGACGTCGCGTCGGCGGTGCCGTTTGTCTTCGAGGCGGCCCGGCGCGTGAAGCAGGCACTCGCCGGCCGGGTGCCGCTCATCGGCTTCGCGGGCGCGCCTTTCACCGTCGCGTCGTACGTCGTCGAGGGCGGCGCTTCGCGCGAGTACCTCCACGTCAAGCGCCTCATGTACGAGGAGCCCGAGGCGTGGCACCGCCTCATGGAGATCCTCGCGACGGCGACCGCGCGGTACCTGAACGGCCAGATCGCGGCCGGCGCCGACGCCGTGCAGATCTTCGACTCCTGGGTGGGCGTGCTGGCCGCCGACGACTACCGCACGTTCGTCCAGCCGCACATGCGGACGCTGATCCACGCGCTGACCCCCGGCGTGCCCGTCATCCACTTCGGAACCGGGACGGCGGCGCTCCTGCCGCTCCTGCGCGCGGCGGGCGGCGATGTCATGGGATTGGACTGGCGAGTGGACCTCGACACGGCGTGGGCGAGCGTCGGCCACGACGTCGCGGTGCAGGGGAATCTCGATCCGGCGGTGCTCCTCGCCAAGCCTCCGTATATCCGTCAGCGCGTGAAAGACATTCTCGACCGCGCGGGCGGCCGGCCGGGCCATATCTTCAATCTCGGTCACGGGGTCCTGCCCGCGACGCCCGTCGAGCACGTCCGGGCGCTCGTGGAGATCGTCCACGAGCTGTCTGACCGTCGGGTACGGTGAGTCCGGCGGCCATCGACGCGGTCCTCCTGATCGCGTTCGGCGGCCCCACGGCGCCCCGCGAGATCCGGCCCTTCCTCGAGATCGTCACGCGCGGCCGAGGTGTCCCGCCCGAGCGTCTCGAGGAGGTGGCGCGCCACTATGAGCGGATGCCCGGGAGCCGCTCGCCGCTCGGCGCGCTCACGCTCGCCCAGGCACGCGCGCTCGAGCGGGAGCTTGCCCGGAGCGGCGCGCCGCTCCCAGTGTTCGTCGGCATGCGCAACTGGCACCCGTTCCTCCACGAGACGCTCGCCGACATGACCGCGAGGGGCCTCAAGCACGCGCTCGGCATCATCCTCTCGCCGCTCCGCACGGAGGCGTCGTGGGAGCGGTATCAGCAGGACGTCGCCGACGCGCGCGCGAAGGTGGGCGGCGCGCCTGAGGTCACGTTCGCCCGTGCGTGGTACGACCACCCCCGCTTCATCGAGGCCGTCGCCGACCGTGCCCGCGCGTCGCTCGCCGAGATCCCCCCGGCCGTGCGGGTGCGGTCGCCGCTCGTGTTCACGGCCCACAGCGTCCCGGTCGCCATGGCCGACGCCTCTCCGTACGCCGCCGACCTGACGGCGGCCGCGCGGGCCGTCGCCGACCGTCTCGGCCATCAGCGCTGGTCAATCGCCTACCAGAGCCGGAGCGGCAGCCCGCGCGACCCGTGGCTCGAGCCCGACATCGGCGACGTGCTGAAGCGACTCGCGGCGAACGGCGAGCGCCAGGTGGTCGTGGTGCCGATCGGCTTCGTGTGCGATCACGTCGAGCTCCTGTACGACCTCGACGTCGAGGCGCACGCGATCGCGAGCGCGCACGGCCTTGCCTTGCACCGCGCGGCGGCGGTGAACGATCACCCGGAGTTCGTCGCGATGCTCGCCGACTTGGTGCGGGGCACCCGGTGAAGCTGGTCGTCGTCGGTGGCGGGATCACGGGGTTGGCCGCGGCGTACCGCGCTCTCGAGCTGGCGCGCGAGCGTGGGATCGCGCTCGAGCTGACGCTGGTCGAGGCCCGCGACAGGCTCGGCGGCACGATCGGGACCGAACGCACTGGCGGCTTCCTCGTCGAGGCTGGCCCCGACTCGTTCCTGTCCGAGAAGCCGTGGGCTCTCGACCTCTGCCGGCGTCTCGGCGTGGAGGACAGGCTCGCGCGCACCGACGACCGCTACCGAAAGGTGTTCGTCTGGCGCGCCGGGCGCCTCGAGCCGCTGCCCGACGGGTTCCAGCTCCTGGCACCGACGCGGCTCGCTCCGCTCCTCTCCTCCAGGCTCTTTTCCTGGCCGGGCAAGCTCCGCATGGCGCTCGACCTCGTGCTGCCACGCGGGATTGCCGACGACGAGAGCCTGGGCTCGTTCGTGCGACGACGGCTCGGCCGAGAGGCGCTCGAGCGCGTCGCCCAGCCGCTCGTCGCCGGCATCTACACCGCCGACCCTGACGACCTGAGCCTCTCCGCCACGATGCCGCGCTTCGCCGAGCTCGAGAAGCGGGAGCGCTCGCTCATCCTCGGGCTCTGGCGCGCGAACCGCCGGGCGCCGCAGGCGGGGACCTCCGGCGCGCGCTGGAGCCTCTTCGTCACCCTCGAGGACGGCATGGAGGCCCTCGTGACGACGCTCGCCGAGCGGCTGCCACCGGGCGCCGTCCTCCTCAAGCACCGCGTGGCGGGACTCGAGCGCCATGGTGCCCGCTGGCGTGTCGCGACCGCAGAGGGCAGCGACCTCGATGCCGACCGCGTGGTCGTCGCGACCGAGGCCTACGGCGCGGCGCGGATGCTGAGGTACGTCGATCCAACGCTCGCGACGCTTCTCGCGGAAATCCCCTACGCTTCCTCGGCGACGGTGACGCTCGGCTACCGGCGCGCTGACGTGACGCACCCGCTGGACGGCTTCGGCTTCGTCGTGCCGCGCACCGAGGGGCGCGCGCTGCTCGCGTGTACGTTCTCGAGCGTGAAGTACCCCGGCCGCGCGCCGGAGGGCGGCGTGTTGCTGCGCAGCTTCGTCGGCGGCGCTCTGAACGAGGCCGTGCTCGAGCTGGACGACGCGGCCCTCGTCATGCGAGCGCACGACGAGCTGCGCCAGGCGATGGGGATCACGGCCGAGCCCGTGCTCACGCGCGTCTTCCGCTGGCCGAAGGCGATGCCGCAGTACCACGTGGGTCACCTGGCGCGCGTGGAGACGATCGAGCGCCGGGTCGCCGCGCTCCACGGTCTCGACCTCGCCGGTAGCGCCTACCGCGGCGTGGGCATCGCCGACTGTGTCCGCTCCGGCGAGGCCGCCGCCGAGCGCGCGCTCGCCATCGGCGTTCCCTGACGGCGCAGCTGGCCGCGGCTACGAGGGCGGAGAGTCGCCGGGCGCCGGGACCGCCGACCGGTGGCCGAACGTGTCCTCGACCAGGGCTCGGGCGCGCGCGGGGTCCACGTTGTTGGCCTGCTGGCACGGCGTCGTCTCCGCCAGGATGCGCTCGGGATCCTGCCAGAGGCGGTACTTCTTGAACTTGTCTTCGAACTCGATGCCCAGGCCGCGCGCGAACACGGAGAGATAGTGCTCGATCGCAATCGGCCGCTCGGTCTCGAAGGCGCAGATGAGACGCTGGCAGCCGTGATAGATCGTCGCCAGCGTGTCCGCGCCCGCCGCGCGCGCCCGGTCGATCTCGTCGAGCACCATGCCGTTCCACGTCGCGAGACCGACCTGCTGCTGGACGGCTTGCGTGCAGATGCGGCCGAACCGTGTGTCGGGCTCGATCTCGACGTACCGGAGCCCGGGCACGGCCTCGAGGAGCCGCCGCGCCGCCACTCCCTCCCGGCGCCGCGCCTCGCTCTGGGCATGAGCGTGGAGCGCGACGCGCGCGGGGACGTCGCAGGAGAACGCGAGCTTCGGCAGCTGGTCGACGAGAAACTCCGTCGCGTGACGGAACGGGAACGGCAGCCGGATCTGCTGGACCTCGTCGTAGAAGTAGATGCAGGATGGGCACCACATCACGATTTCTTTGGGCCGGAACCGTTCGAAGAGCTCGACGGTGCGGTGGCTCATGCCATCCGCGGCGGCCTCGTCGCCGTGCTGGTGATGGACGATGCCGCAGCAGTAGGTGGGTCCCCCGACCGCCACGTAGTCGAGCCCGAGCCTGTCGAAGATCGCGGTGATCGTCCGGATCATGTGGGAGGTGCGGAGGACGTTGCAGCCCAGATAGAGGACGATCTCGTGCGCCGCGACGTCGCGCCCCGGAGGTGCCAGACGCCACGTCCGCTCCCCAGGCAGCGTAGTGAGGTCGTGGGTCAGCGTGATCTCACCGAAGTACTGACCGTAGTCGTAAGGCATGGCAGGAGCCTAGGCGAGTGGCGGAGCCGCTGTCAACGCGGGATGTCGTCCCGAAGGAAGGCGGCGGATCTTTCCGTTCTCGCGTTCGGGCACGGTCTTGATTAGTCTATCAGCGCCGAGGAGGCCCACATCGATGCTTGAGGTCGTCACCCTGAAGGAGATCGACGCGATCTTCGCGGTGACCGACGCGCTCGGCATTCACCGGGAGATGCTGGTCATCCCTCTCGGCCCCGCGTCGCCCGGCCGTGTGCGCAGGCTGCCGAGCGGCAAGCTCGAGATCGTCGTGGAGGCGAGGCACCCGATCGAGGAATGGGTGAAGGAGCTCCCGAGGCTCATCGCCGCAGCGCAGGGGACGTGACCTGAACAACGGCCTCAGGCGCGAGCTGGGGCTCGTTCCACTCGCCGCCATCTTCTTCTTCAACGTGAGCGGCGGGCCGTACGGCGTCGAGGACATGGTCCCGTCGTTCGGCCCCGGGATGACGCTGGTGCTCCTGCTGCTCACGCCGCTCTTCTGGAGCCTGCCCGTGGCCCTCGCCATGTCCGAGCTCGCCGCGGCGATGCCCGACGAAGGCGGCTACGTCGCGTGGACCCGGCGCGCGTTCGGGCCGTTCTGGGCGTTCCAGGTCGGCTGGTGGAGCTGGGTCGACAGCTTCGTGGACGTGGCTGTCTACCCCGCGCTCTTCGTGGAGTACGTGCGGTTCTGGTACCCGGCAATGACCCCCCTCGAGCGCTGGCTCCTCGTCGTGGTGTTCGTCGCCGTGCTGACCGCGCTGAACGTGATCGGCGTCCGCCCCACGGGACGCGCCGCGGTGGTCCTCGCCGTCGCCGCGCTCCTCCCGGTTGCGGCGTTCACGCTCGTCGGCCTCCGCACGGCGCGCCAATCGCCGTGGACGCCGCTGGTACCCGAAGGGCAGGGGCTCGAGGCGCTCGGCCTTGGCCTCGCGGTCGTCATGTGGAACTACTCCGGGTGGGACACGCCGACGACGGTCCTCGGCGAGACGCGTGCGCCCGAGCGCACGTTTCGCCTGGCGGCGTTCCTCGCGTTGCCCGTGCTGACGGCGTCCTACGTCGCGCCGGTCGCCGTAGCGCTGGCGAGCGGCGCGATCGAGTGGAGCGCGTGGACGACGGGCATCTTGCCGGTCGTCGCACGTCGGATGGGCGGCGACTGGCTCGGGCACGCCGTGGCGGCCGGCGCCGTCGTGGGCACGGCCGGGCTCTTCATGTCGCTCCTTCTGACCAACTCGCGCCTGCCGTACGTGCTGGCACGCGACCGCGCGATGCCCGCGTGGCTCGGCGCAGTGCACCGGCGGTTCGGCACGCCGTGGGCGGCGGTCGTCGTGTCGGCCGCGCTCTACGCGATCTTCGCCGCCTTCTCTTTCAAAGAGCTGATCGTCTTGAACGTCTGGCTCTACTCGATCTCCCTGCTCGTCGAGCTCGCCGCCTTCGTCTCGCTGCGGGCCCAGGAGCCCGACCTGGCCCGGCCATGGCGCGTGCCGGGCGGCTTCGGGGGCGCGATGGCCGTCGTCGTGTGCCCGGCGCTCTTCACGCTCGGCGCGCTCGCGACCGCCGGCTGGCTCAACACGCTGGCAGGCGTGGTGGCCGCGCTCACGGGACCCGCCGCCTACGCGATGCTGCGGCGGCCGATCCCAGATTCTCCTCGATGACCGTGGCGAGACAGTCGAGGGAGGCGAGCGAGTAGACGTAGGTCTTCCAGCCGACCGCGACGTTGTCGGGCCGCTCGCCTGGCGCCGGGACGGGAAAGATCTCGACGCTGACATTGGGCCCGTCGGCGCTACAGCCGCCGGCGCAGCCCTCGCGGAACCGCACGCGATCCGCGAGCCCCCGCGCGTCGACGAGTGACCGGAGGGTCTTCAGAATAGCGACGGCGCCGAGCCGCATCGCGCGCCCGCCGCGCTCCACGGGCAGCGTCACGACTCCGGGCTCGCGCGGGCAGATGGTGACGACGAGGCGGCGAGCACGCGTCATCGTGCGAGCCTCGCCGCGAGGCGGAGCGCGGCGGCGACGGGCGGCGCGGCGGGAGGGCGCCAGCGCGCCCGCACGCCCGCACGCGCGACGGCGCGGATCAGGCCGGACCGGAACCAGCGGTCCTCGAGAACGCTCCCGGCCCAGCTCAGGTGGACCGGAGCCTGGAGAGCGAGAGCGCGCGCCGCGTCGCGGACGTAGGCGGCGAGCTGCGCCTGACCCACCCGGGCGATCGCGCGCGCGGGGCGGTCGCCGCGCCGGGCCCGCCCGAGGACGCGGGGGGCGAGCGTGGCGATCCGTGCCACTGCGTCGGGCGCATGGACAAAGCGCAGGACCGCGCGGAGGTCGCCCCGCCGCGCCAGGGTCCGGAGCCACTCGCGGCCAAGCCAGAACCCAGAGCCCTCGTCGCCGACGAGGGGGCCGAGGCCGCCGGCGCGCGTCCAGCGGCCGCGCCCGTCGTGCGCGACGACGATCGAGCCGGTTCCCGCGAGCACGAGCACGCCCGGCCCCTCGCCGATCGCGCCGAGGAGCGCCGCTTGAGCGTCGGAGATCACCTCGACGCGCCACGCCAGGCCCCGAAGCGTGAGCGCGAGGGCGCGGCGCTCACGCGGGGTCCAGAGCGCGCGCGAGGCGACGACGAGGGCGGCGACGTCGCGACCGCGCCAGCTGCGGCGCCTCCAGATCGCGCGCAGCAGCGGCGCGAGCCGTCGAAGATCCCTGTCGGCGCGCACCACGGTCGTCGTGACGGGCCGCTCGCCCCTCGAGGCGGCGATGCGGATCCACGTCGCACCGACGTCCACGCCTACGCTGAAGGGTCGCCGGGTTCGCCGGGTCGCCAATCCGGAATTCCGTTTTACGAGGTTTCCTGCATTGAGCACGTGGGTTGGGGGCCGCTAGACTCCTGGCGTTGGTGACGGTTTGGGTGTCGATTTGTGGACACAATTGCCAACCTGTCCATTATGGGCCCGGGTAGGCAGGCTAGGCATCGGATAATGCAAAGTTCTTCAGCCTACCGGCCGTGGCACGGCCCATGCTCGGTCCCGTAGTCGGAGGGCCGCGCCATGGGAAAGACAGTTGCAGCGTGGTTGATGGTGGCTGGGGCGATCGGCGCTCCCGCCACAGGCCCGCGCGAGACGGTGGAGACGGCCGTCGTGCGCGTGGTCGAAGTGCTGCAGCAGAGCGACGGCCCCGACCGCGCGCAAGACAACCGCGCGCACGACAACCAACGGGCCGAGATCAAGCGGATCGCGCGGGCGCTGTTCGACTTCGACGAGATCGCCCGACGGGCGCTCTCCCGCCACTGGGGCGGCCGCACGCTCGAGGAGCAGGGCGAGTTCATCGGGCTCTTCACCGATCTCCTCGAGCGCTCATACATCAACCGCATCGAGGCGTACGCGGGTGAGCGGATCGTCTACACGGGCGAGGCGGTCGACGGCCCCTACGCGACGGTGCGGTCCAAGGTGGTCACGCAGCGAAAGAGCGAGGTCGGGATCGACTATCGCTTGCACCTGCGCGACAGCCGCTGGCAGGTGTACGACATGCTGATCGACGGCGTGAGCTTCGTGTCCACCTATCGCTCCCAGTTCGACCGGGTCATCCAGGCCGAGTCGTACGGCGCGCTCGTCGAGCGGCTGCGCAAGCGAAACCTCGACACCGCCGGGGTCGATCGCAAGAAGCTCTAGCCACTGTAGCGCGGTACTGGGCGAGGGGGCCGGGTCGGGGGGCTCCCTCGATCACGTGGGCGCCTTGAGCGCAAGGTTCGGCGCCGAGGGCGCGAAGCTGCTGCGGGTTCTCGGGAGGCCCCCACCCGGCCTCCCGGCCCGGTACCCGGCTACAATAGTCCGTGCTCACTCGGCCGGACTACGCGGTCCTCGGTGCCTCCCTCGGAGTGCTCCTGCCAATCGGCCTCGCCTTCTCCGCGGCCGCTACGGGGCGGGTTGGGGGACCAGGCTCCCCGTTTCACAGACGCCCCGGTCCGGTGTCTCACTAGGCTAGATGGACGCGGAGCGCTTCGACACCCTGGTCGCGACGCACCATCGCGAGATCTACCGCTACCTTGCGCGGACCACGTTTCGGACGAGCGAGGCGGACGATCTCGCCCAGGAGACGTTCCTGCGCGCCTACCGGGCGCACCGGACGCTCCCCCCCGACGCGAATGCGCGTGCCTGGCTGTTCGCCATCGCGACCAACGTCGCGAAGAACCACTTCCGCGCCGAGTCACGCCGCCGCCGGGCCCACGCCGCGGTGCGGGAGACCCGGAACGAGACCGACGGTGCGGGACCCGAGGGGGAGACGCTGTTCAACGAGGCCCGGGCCCTTCTCGACACCGTCGTCGCCGGGCTGCCGCTCAAGCAGCGCCTGGCGTTCACCCTGCGCAAGGTCCACGATCTGGACTACGACGCTATCGCGCGGAGCCTCGACTGCTCTCCGGACAGCGCGCGGGCTCACGTGTTCCAAGCCCTCCGCAAGATCCGCCGCAGCCTGAACGGATCCGAGTTTTCGCTGGGGAGAGACGAGAGATGATGCGCAAGCCTTCCGTGTGCCAGAAGATCGAACCCGAGCTCGTCGCCACCGCTATCGGCGACGCGGACACCACGACCGCGGCGCGCGTCGAGACCCACGTGCGGGCCTGCGCGCCCTGCCGCCAGGATCTCGCGCGCTACCGGGCGATCGACAGCGCCGTGGGCGCGTGGCGCGGGGCGCCGGCGCCCGCGGAAGAGCTGGTGGGCGCCCGCCTCACGTCCCGCCTCGCCGACCTCCGGCGCCGCACGCTCGTGTATCGGATCTTTCCCTCGCCGCTCGGTCCCATCCTGATCGCGAGGTCCGAGGAGGGCGTGTCGTGTATCGAGTACCTCACCGGCGGCAGCGACTTCGCCCATTCGCGGCTGAGCCGCGAGGAGGGCATCGAGGCGCTCCTGGACGGCGCCGAGGTCGAGGCGCTCTACCGCGACCTCCTCGAGTATGTCGAGGGCCGACGCACCCGGCTCGAGTGGCCGCTCGATCTGCGATTGGCCCGGAGCGAGTTCCACCGCGCCGTGCTCCAGGCCACGGCGCAAATCCCCTACGGTGCCGTGCGCTCGTACGCGGGTATCGCCGGGGTGCTGGGAAAGCCCGCCGCCACGCGCGCGGTGGCGCAGGCGCTGCGCTGGAACCCGCTGCCGATCGTCGTCCCGTGCCATCGGGTGATCGGCGCTTCCGGCGCCCTGACCGGCTACGCCGGCAATCGGGTCATGCTCAAGCAGCGGCTGCTCGCCGTCGAGGGCGTCCGCACGCGCAAGGCCCACGCTGACTTCCGCATCGCGCGTGAGGCGATGTACGTGCGCGATCGCGACGGGCGTGAGTACTGCCTGCCCACCTGCGGCGCGCTCGCCCAGCGCTCGCTCACCGAGCTCACGCTGTTCGCCGCGCGCGAGTCGGCCGAGGCGGTGGGGCTCACACCCTGCACGGACTGCCGGCCGGACCTCCATCCGATTGCGCGCAACTAGAGATTTCACGTCCATCGCCGAGCGGTGTCTCAGGGGGTGGAGGAACCCATGGAGACACTGCTCGCGGTCGTCGTTGTTACGCTGTTCCCGCTCGCGGTAGTGCTGGCGCCGCTCCTGCTCGCCGGCTGGGTGGAGCGACGGCGCGCTGCGGTCATCGCGCGCCAGGTCGAGCTCACCGAGGCGATCCACCGCGACCTCGGCGCCGTCGTCGCGCCCTTTGTGACGCGGCGCCCGGGAGGGCGATGGCGCGTGAGGATCGCGGTTCCGTTCGAGCGCCCCGCAGTCGTCGAGGCGGTGCTGGCGGTGGTCCATCGTACGTTCCGGGAGCGCTTCGATCTCGTCCTCACCCCTCAGGAGGAGGCTGCCCCTCGCGGGACGCGAGCGTCCCGACAGGCGCACGAAGGGAGGTCGGTGTCGTGGGCGTGAACGAGTACGCGCTCGAGTACCTCGTGAGGGAACGCCTCGCCGAGATTCACCGCGATGCGGAGGCGCAACGGCTGGCGGCAGCCCGCGCCGGCGCGGGGCGCGCCGCGCTCGCGGCGCGGGTGAGGCTCTGGCTCTCCGCGGTGCGCCGGTCTCGGCGCCCCGCGCCGCTCACGGATACCCGAGCCGCGCGATGACCGCGTCGAGCTGGCACTTCCTGAAGCCGTACGCCGTGATCCCAAGGACGCCGGGCCTCAGCAGCGCGGCATCGTAGGGATCGCGCAGCAGCACCACGGCGAGCGCGCGGGCCCGCGCCTCGAGGGCCTCGAGCAGTGCGCGGTTCGAGGCGAAGAGGTGCGCATCGTAGAGGAAGAGCACCGTCGCGTCGGCGACTGCCGCGCGCTCCGCCGCCGCGCGGATCTCGTCACCGGTCGGCTCGATCCCGACGAGGAGTACCGCGGGGGCAATGCCCACCGATGCGAACGCGCCTTCGAGGTACGCGCGCTCGTTGGCGACCTCGGGCTCGATCGTGATGCGCGGACCAAGCTCCGAGAAGCGCGGGAAGACCACGGTCACGCTGCCGTTGAGCGCGCGGCGGAAGGCCGGATGCCCGGCGGTGACCGGCGTCACCGCGCGCGTGGCGATCGCCATCGCGAGCGGCGGGCCGTCGAGCTCGCGGGCAGGCGGGCCGCCCTCGAATCGCGCGGCCCGCTGCTCGCGCAGCCGGCGCACGCGCTCGACGGCCGCCTCGAGCCCGCGCCGCGAGAGCCGGTTCGCACGGTAGGCGTCAAGGAGTGCGGCGGCTGCGGCGCGCTGCGCGGTTTCGGTATGGCACACGAGCAGCAGGTCGTGGCCTGCCTGCGCCGCTCTGACCGCCGCTTCCCCCACGGGACAGCTCTGCACGATCGCGCCCATCTCGAGGTCGTCCGTGACGATCACGCCGCGGAACCCCAGTTGATTGCGTAGGCAGTCCTCGACGATCGGGCGCGAGAAGGTTGCCGGCACGCGCGCGGGATCGAGATTCGGATAGACGGGATGGCTCGTCATCACGCAGTCGACGCCGGCCGCGATCGCCTCGAGGAAGGGCGGCAGATGGGTCTCGCGCATCTCGGCCCACGTCGACTCGATGGTAGGCAGGGCCAAGTGAGCATCGAGCGGCGCGTGGCCCTTGCCGGGGAAGTGCTTGGCGCACGCCGAGGCGCCGCCCCGCTTCATGCCACGGATCCGCGCCGCGCCGTAGCGCGAGACGACCGTCGGGTCCTTGCCGTATGAGCGGATGCCGATGTTTGGGCTGTAGCGCTCGGTGAGCACGTCCAGGACGGGCGCGAGGTTCAGATCCACACCGAGGCGCCGCAGCTCCGTCGCCTCCACGAGGCCCTGGCGGTGCGCAAACGCCTCCTCGCCCGCCGTGCCGACCGCGAGGTTGTCGGGAAAGATCGTCGTGGCGCCGCCGAGCATGACGACGCGTCCGCCCTCGTGGTCGGTGGCGACGAGCAGCCGTCGCCCCAGCGCGCCCTCGAGGGAGCCAAGAAGGCGGAGGAGTCCCGCGGGGCTGTCAAAGTTCCGCCTGTAGACGATGAGGCCCGCGGCGCGCGTCTCCTTGAAGAAGCTGACATCCTCGTCACGGAGCGTCGGCCCCGGTAGGCCGAACATCAGCCGCTCGCCGACGATGTCCTCGAGGTCCGCCACGCCGCGATTGTATCGCGCGCGCGTATCGTCGTACCCGGGGAAGGCCCTTCCCTGTCAAGCAGGTGACACCACGACGCGCTCACGGACGCGGCCCATCAGACCGGGGGGCCTGAACCTATCGAATTTCCAAGCAGCCTGATCTGGCACGTGCACTGCACGCGAGCGGCGCCGGCGTGTCGGGCGGTGCAGGGATCATGTACACGCTGCACTCATCGTCTGACGCATCTTCGCGAAAGGGGTTACGGCAGGACGGATAACTCGAGCGACCCAGGTCGCGGCCACGCGTGCGGCTCGAGCGGCGATCGCTCCCGCTGTGCGGGGTTCGGCGGCCGGGGAGGAGGCAAGTGATGAACGGGAGCTGGGATCCGTGGAAGGTCACTGCGATCGCGATGGCGTTGATGATGGCGACGGCGCTCGTGACCGGGCTCGTCGTCGCCAACCGGGTGGGCGACGACACGAGGGCCGCCGTCAGCACTGGCACGGCGAGCGCGCCAGCGCCCCGTGTCGCCCAGCCGTCGACGATCCCGCCGCAGGCGGCCGTCGACGCCTGCAACCGGTACGCGGCCTCGCAGACCGGCGACCGTGACAAGACTGCCGAGGTCGTGAAGGACGCCGCGGTCGGCGCGGTCGTCGGCGCCGCTGTGGGCGCCGCGGGCGGCGCCATCGCAGGCGGCGGCAAGGGCGCGGGCAAGGGAGCGGCAATCGGCAGCGTGGTCGGCGCCGGCGGCGGCACCCTCTATGGCCTCAACGAGAGCAAGAAGCACGATGAGCGGTACCGCGAGGCCTATGCAGGCTGCATGCGCTCGCGCGGCTACGCAGGGTAGCCTCCAACCACGTCGCGGCTGATACCATGGTCATCGGGAGGTGTCGCATGAGACCGCTGACCATGGTATTCGCGTGCGCGTTTCTCCTCGCCCTGGGCCTGCCTGCCGCCGCCGCCGACTCGAAAGTGAAGGCCGCCACCAAAGAGGTGGAGAGCGGTGCCAAGAAGGTCGGCCAGGGTGTCGAGGAGACGGCGAAGGGCATCGGCAAGACCGTCGTCGAGGGCGCGAAGTCCACGGGCGCGACGCTCAAGGAGACGGGCGAGAAGGCAGGGAAAGCCGTGGAGCACACGGCCAAGAGCGCCTGGGAGCAGGTCCGTGACGGCACCGTAGACTTCGGCCGGAGCGTGAAGAAGTTCTTCGCGCGCCTCTTCGGGAGCTAGCGCTCCGTCACCGGTACGCCAGGTAGGGGGCGCGCGCCCCGAGCCAGCGCGTGAGGTCGCGCCGCCAGGAGCGCTCGATCATCGCGATGGACGTGCCGCGCTCGATTGCGCGACGGATCGCGTCGGTCCCGCACAGGATGTCGATCGGCAGCCGCCTGCGCTCGAACTCGTACGGGGGTCGGCGCCAGGCGAAGTGCCTGCGCCCCTGACGCCTGGCGACGGCGATCAGGGCGAGGCCCGTCAGGAAGGGCTTGAAGCGCGCGCGGTCGGTCACGTGCACCTGCGCGCCGTCGCAGAGCCGGCCGGCCCACTTGTGAAAGGTGGGGACGAAGCGCGCGGGGCGGAAGCGGACGCCCGGCAGTCGCTCGGCCTCGAGCGCGTCGGCGTAGCGGTGGGCGTCGAGGTAGGGCGCGCCGATCCACTCGAAGGGGCGCGTCGTCCCGCGCCCCTCAGAGAGATTGGTGCCCTCGACGAGGCACCCGCCCGGGTACACGCGCGCGGTGTCAGGCGTGGGCATGTTGGGCGAGGGCGCCACCCACGGCAGTCCCGTGTCCTCCCAGAGCATCGCGCGGCGCCAGCCCTTCAGCGGGGCCACCGTGAGGTTGCACCCGAGCGCGTGACGCTCGTTGAGATAGGCCGCGAGCTCACCGATCGTCAGCCCATGACGCGCGGGGAGCGGGTAGAGCCCGACGAAGGACGCGAAGGCGGGGTCGGGCACGTTGCCCTCGACGACCGCGCCGCCGAGCGGGTTGGGGCGGTCGAGCACGACGACGCCGACACCGACCCGTGCGCAGGCCTGCATCGACAGCGCCATGGTCCAAACGAAGGTGTAGTAGCGCGCGCCGATATCTTGAAGGTCCACGACGAGGACGTCCGCCCCGCGGAGCATCGCCCGCGTCGGCGCGGGACGCGAGCCGTAGAGACTGAACACGGGCAGGCCCGTCGCCGGGTCACGCGTCGCCCCGACGCGCGCATGGTCCTGCGCCGCTCCCCAGAGTCCGTGCTCCGGTGCCAGGAGCCGCACCAGCCGCACGCGCCGCAGGTCGCCGAGCAGCGAGGCCGCGTGAGCGTAGCGAGAGTCGATCGAGGCCTGATGGGCGAGGAGCGCCACGCGGCGGCCTTGGAGGAGTGCCTGCTGGTCGTGGACGAGGACCTCGAGCCCGCATCGGACGGTGGGCATCCGCCAGATAGTAGTAGCATGCGGGCGTGACGCCCTCGCGAATTCGCTACGCGCGGCTCGCCACCGAGCAGGAGAACCGTGCGAGCCGCGCCCTCGACCGCCTCACGCCGCTCCGGGTCGCCGCGCTGATGAACCGCGAGGACCGCCGGGCCGTGCTGGCGGTGGCGCGCGTCCGGCGCCAGATCGCGGCGGCGGTGGACGCGATCGTCGCGGCGCTCGGCGGCGGTGGCCGCCTGTTCTTCGTCGGTGCCGGCACGAGCGGCCGGCTCGGCGTTCTCGAGGCGGCGGAGTGTCCGCCGACATTCGGCACGCCGCCGCGCCTCGTGCAGGCGATCATGGCGGGCGGCCGCCCTGCGGTCTTTCGCTCGCGCGAGGGCGCGGAGGACGACGCGCGCGCCGCCGCGCGTGCCGTCGGCGCGCGCGTGAGGCACGGCGACGTCGTGGTGGGCGTGTCGGCGAGCGGTGTCACGCCGTTCGTGCGCGCGGCGCTCGCCGCCGCCCGACGCCGCGGTGCCCGCACCGTCCTGGTCGCGTGCAACCCGACGACCACTCGCGCCGCTCCGGCCGACGTCATCATCGCGCCCGCGCCGGGCCCGGAGGTGCTCGCGGGCTCGACCCGGCTCAAGGCCGGCACCGCCACCAAGCTCGTTCTCAACACGCTGACGACCGCGGCCATGGCGCGGCTCGGGAAGGTCTACGGCAACCGCATGGTGGATCTCCAGCCGCGCTCGGCGAAGCTCAGGGAGCGCGCCGTGCGCGTGATCACCGAGATCGCAGGCGTCCGGCGCCCCCGCGCGCGGCGCGCGCTGGCGGAGTCCGGGGGCAGCGTGAGGGTCGCGATCGTGATGGCGCGCTCCGGGCTCAGCGCGCGGGGCGCCGCGCGGGTGCTTCGAGAAGCCGGGGGCTCCCTACGCGAGGCGCTTCAGGAATCGTCGCGGAAGTAGGTGGCGCGGACGCGGACCGGAGTGAGCTTGAACACGAAGAGGAGCCAGCCGAAGGGGAGGACGATCGCTGCCGCGGTCAGCCAGAAGTTGGTGCTCCTCCAGAAGGCCTCTTCCCCTATGCAGCAGGTCCGCCACAGTTCGCTGATCCAGTCCATGACACGTGGACTACGCAAGCCGGGTGCCAGGCGGATTTCCTGAAACGACGGCCGTAAGTGGCTGACGTAGAAGGAGGGTGCGACTGCTGGTGGGGCGGCCGCGGCTCGAGCGGTGGTGGAGCGGCCACCATGCCGGCCAGGTTCTTCCCAGCAAGGAAATGGGAGCCCCTAGTCTAGCTGTGCGACGGCCCCGCCGTGTCCTCCGCGCGAACCGGGGTTCGCCCGCGCAGGAAGTCGAAGTCCGCCCCCTCGTTCGCCTGGAGCACGTGGTCGAGGAAGAGGCGACCGTAGCCGCGGGTGAACCAAGGCGGCCGTGGCTTCCACGCTGCTCGTCGCCGCGCGAGCTCCTCACCGCTCACGCGGAGCGTGAGCTTCCGCTTCGGCACGTCGAGCTCGATCTCGTCGCCGTCGCGGACGAGCGCCAGCGGCCCGCCGACCGCCGCCTCGGGCGCGACGTGGAGGACCACGGTGCCGTACGAGGTCCCGCTCATCCGCGCGTCGGAGATCCTCACCATGTCCTTCACGCCCCGCTTGAGCAGGGGCGCCGGGATCGGCGCCGCGCCCCACTCGGGCATGCCGGGCGCGCCTTTGGGCCCCGCGTGCTTGAGCACGAGCACCGAGGTCTCGTCGATCGGCAGCCCCGGGTCGTCGATGCGGCGGTGGAGGTCATCGTGATCCTCGAAGACCACGGCGCGACCACGGTGGGTCAGGAGATGCGGCGAGGCGGCGGACTGCTTGAGCACCGCCCCGTCGGGACACAGATTTCCGGAAAGGATGACCGTGCCGCCCTCGGGGGAGAGCGGCATCCCGAGCGGTCGGATGACGTCCTCATTCCAGCATCTGGCGTCCCGGACGTTGTCCGCCATGGACTTGCCGTTCACCGTCGGGGCGTCGCCGTGGAGCAGCGGCAGGAGCTCCTTCAGGACGGCGGGCAAGCCGCCGGCGTAGAAGAAGTCCTCCATGAGGTACTTCCCCGACGGGCGCAGGTTCGCGAGGAACGGCGTCGTGCGCGCCAGCTCGTCGAAGCGCGCGAGCGGCAACGGCACGCCCACCCGCCCGGCGATGGCGACGAGGTGGATGATCGCGTTGGTCGAGCCGCCGATCGCCATGTCGGCGCGGATGGCGTTGTCGAACGCCTGCGCCGTCAGGATCTCCGAGGGCTTGGGCCCACCGGCCAGCGCCATCTCGACGGCGCGCCGGCCGCTCAGCTCGGCGAGGGCCAGGCGCCGGGAGTCGGGCGCCGGGATCGCGGCGTTGCCGGGGAGCGTCATGCCGAGCGCCTCGGCCACCGAGGCCATCGTGGAGGCTGTCCCCATGACCATGCAGTGGCCGGACGAGCGCGACATGCACGACTCCGCCTCGCAGAGCTCCTCGTCCGTCATTCGCCCGGCGCGCCGCTCGGCCCAGAGGCGCCAGACGTCGGTGCCGGAGCCGAGCTCCTCCATCCGCCACTTGCCGCGCAGCATGGGACCGCCTGTGACCATGATCGCGGGGACGTCGGCGGAGGCGGCGCCCATGAGCATGGCCGGCGTCGTCTTGTCGCAGCCGGAGAGGAGCACGACGGCGTCGAGCGGGTAGGCGCGCAGGCACTCCTCCACGTCCATCGCCATGAGATTCCGGAAAAGCATCGTGGTCGGTTTCATGAGGATCTCGCCCAGCGAGATGGTGGGGAACTCGAGGGGGAACCCCCCGGCGGACCACGCGCCGCGCTTCACTGCGTCGGCGACCTGCCGCAGATGGGCGTTGCAGTTGGTCAGCTCGGACCAGGAGTTGGCGATACCGATCACGGGGCGGCCGTCGAAGACGAGATCGCTGAACCCCTCCGTCTTGAGCCACGAGCGGTGGACGAAGCCGTCGAGGTCGTTGCGCCCGAACCAGTTGCGGCTCCTGAGCGGGTGTGCTGTCATGGGAACCCTCCGGGGCACCGATTATAGAGTACGGACGGAAGCGGAGCGCGCCGCGCTCAGACCACCCACCGCGCCGACCGTGCTCGGGGACCCCGCCACAAAGGAGATCCGCATGCGACTCGCCGGCAAGGTGGCCGTCGTGACGGGTGGTGGCAGCGGCATCGGGCGCGGCATCCTGCTCGCGATGGCGCGCGAGGGTGCCGACATCGCGATCCCGGACATCCAGGTGCTGAACGCGGAGAAGGTCGCCGGCGAGGTCAGAGCGCTCGGGCGCAAAGTCGTCGCGATGAAGGCGGACGTGACGAGCTCCGCGGACGTCAAGGCCATGATCGACCGCACGCGCGAGACGCTCGGGAAGATCGACATCCTCGTCAACAACGCCGGTGCGGGGTCGACCCCCGGCATGCCGTTCACGAACAACACTGAAGAAGATTGGGACCGCGCCTTTGCGGTCAATACGAAATCGGTGTTTCTCACGTGCAAGGCGATCGCGCCGTATTTCATCGAGAAGAAGGCGGGGCGGATCATCAACATCGCGTCCATCGCGGGGCCGCTCGCGGCAGTGACGATGCCGCCGTACAGCGTGGCCAAGCAGGGCGTGATCACCTTCACCCGCGTCGTGGCCAAGGAGCTGGCGCCGCACCGGATCACCGTCAACGCGATCTGCCCCGGCGTCCTGTGGACCGACTTCTGGCAGAAGCTCGCCGTCCATATCGCGGAGACCAACCCGGCGTTCAAGGGCATGACGGCGCGGCAGGTGTTCGAGAAGCGCGTCGCCGACATCGTGCCGATGAAGTGCGAGCAGGAGCCGGAGGACATCGGCGCGGCAGCGGTGTTCCTCGCCTCGGACGAGGCCCGGTATATCACGGGTCAGGCGCTCATGGTCGACGGCGGATGCGTGATGTGGTAGTGCGAGCCGCAGGACGTCGCGGGGCTGGGGCCCCGCAGTCCGAGGCGAGATTATGACGTGGTGAGGCGGCCATGAACTTCGACTTCAGCGAGCAGGAAGAGGCGTTTCGCAAAGAGGTCCGGCACTGGCTCGAGACGAACCTGCCCGACGATCTCCGCGGGCGTGCGTTCGCGTCCTCGCGAGCCGACCGCGACGAGGTCCGAAGGCTCCGCGCCTGGCAGAAGACGATGCACGCGGCGGGCTACGTCGGCATGGACTGGCCGCGCGAGTTCGGCGGGCGCGGCGCGTCGATCGTCGAGATGGTCATCCTCTACCAGGAGATGGCGCGCGCCGAGTCGCCCCAGTTCGTGAACCGCGGCGGCATCTCGATGCTCGGGCCGACGCTGATGAAGCACGGGACGCCGGCCCAGCAGAGGCGCTTCCTGCCGAAGATCCTGACCGCAGAGGAGCTCTGGTGCCAGGGCTTCTCCGAGCCCAACGCGGGCTCGGACCTCGCGAACCTCCAGACCCGCGCGGTGCACGACGACGGCCACTTCGTCGTCAACGGCCAGAAGGTCTGGACGAGCATGGCCCACGTCGCCGACTGGTGCTTCCTCCTCGTGCGGACCAGTCCAGAAGCTCCCAAGCACAAGTCCATCAGCTTCCTCCTCGTGGACATGAAGACGCCGGGCATCACCGTCCGGCCGCTCCGACAGATCACGGGCGAGGCGGAGTTCAATGAGGTGTTCTTCGATAACGTCCGCGTACCGTCGGAACACCTGGTGGGGAGACTCGATGAGGGGTGGAGCGTTGCGATCACCACGCTGGCATACGAGAGAGACCTCCTGACCTTCATCCGACATATATCGCTCCGCAACGCGCTCCACCGCCTGGTCCGCCTGGTCCAGCAGCAGAAGAAGAGCGCCGACCCCATCGTGCGCCAGAAGGTCGCCAGCCTCTGGACCAGCGAGCAGGCGCTCCAGCTCAACGGCTACCGGAGCCTGACGAACATCCTGCGCGGGGGCGCACCCGGGCCAGAGGGCTCGACCTCCAAGCTCTTCTGGAGCCAGGTGGACCAGGACCTGGCGCAGGCCGCCACCGAGGTGATCGGTCCCTACTCGCAGATCGCCCCCGGCTCGCCCTGGGCGCCGGACGACGGGCAGTGGGAGTTCTACGAGTTGCTGGCGCGGGCGAGCGGCATTCGCGCCGGCACGTCGGAAATCCTGCGCAATATCCTCGCCGAGCGCGTGCTCGGGCTCCCAAAGGACTCGCCATGAGTGAGCTACTTTACGAGGTCAAGGACAAGGTCGCGACGATCACGCTGAACCGCCCCGACAAGCTCAACGCCTTCACCGCGGGGATGATCGACGCCTGGGCGAAGTCGCTCGGCGAGGCCCAGGCCGACGACAGCGTGAACGTCGTCGTCGTCACCGGCGCCGGCCGCGCGTTCTGCTCGGGCGGCGACGTGGGACGCATGCGGCAGGGTGAGCCGAGCGCGCTCGACGGTAAGAACAGCCTGTGGGAGGGCGTCCACCGAGTGCCGAAGACGCTGGAAGCGATGGACAAGCCGGTCATCGCGATGGTCAACGGGCTCGCGGTCGGCGCGGGAATGGGCATGTGCGTGATGTGCGACATGCGCGTGGCCGCGGAGTCGGCCCGCTTCTCCACGGGCTACGTGCGCGTGGGCCTCGTGCCGGGCGACGGCGATACGTTTTTTCTGCCCCGCCTGGTGGGGCCGGCCAGGGCGCTCGAGCTCCTGTGGACTGCCGACTTCATCGAGGCGCCCGAGGCCCACCGGCTCGGCATCGTGCAGCGCCTGGTGCCGGACGCGCAGCTGAAGGAGGTGACCTACGCCCTGGCACGGCAGATTGCCGACGGCCCACAGATCCCGATCCGCATGATCAAGCGCCTCGTCTACCAGAGCCTCAAGCTCGACCTCAGGACGCACCTCGACCTCGTCAGCTCGCACATGTCGATTGTCCGCCAGACCGCCGACCATGCCGAGGGCGTCGCCGCGTTCAAGGAGAAGCGGCCGCCGAAGTTCCAGGGGCGCTGAGGGCCTAGCGCGGCGCCAGCACCATCTGGGTCTGGATCGTCAGCGTCAGCAGGCGTCCCGACGCGTCGGTGACGCGCGTCTCCCACACCATGGTGGTCCGGCCCCGGTGGAGCGGCGTGGAGGTGGCGCTCACCCGACCCTCCACCACCCCCGCGAAGAAGTTGGTCTTCGACTCGAGCGTCGTCGTGCCTGCGCCCGGCGGTAGGTTGAGGAACGTGGCCGTGGCGGCGACCGTGTCGGCGAGGGCCATGAGGGTGCCGCCGTGGAGCCTGCCGCCGATGGTCTTGAGGTCGTCGCGGATCGTGAGCTCGGCCACCACACGGTCCTTCGTCGCTTCCACGAAGCGCATGCCCAAGAGCTCGGGGAGACAGCCCTTGTGATGCGCGGTCAGGACGGCGGGATCGATCATCACGACGCTCTCCTTTCGAACCGCCGCCTCGCTCAGACGGCGGAGTACGCGCGATACTCCATCTGGGCGGCAATCTTCTCGCGCGCCGCGAGGCCCCAGAACCGTTCGACCAAGTAGAGCCCGAGGTCGAGCGCGGAGGCGGGGCCGCCCGCGGTCACGACCTGTCCCTCGTCCACGATGCGCCGGTCCGTCACGACCTCGCGGCAGAGTGGGCGCAAGAGATCGAACGCGCGGTGGTTCGTCGTCGCCCGCTTGCCGCGAAGGTATCCCGCTCGCCCGAGCAGCAGTGCGCCCGTGCAGACCGAGGCGAGCGGACGCTCCGAGCCCCACGTCTTGAGGTAGTCGAGCAGGTGCCTGTCGTCCATCAGGGTCCGCGTGCCGAAGCCTCCGGGCACGTAGAGCAGATCGAAGGACGCGAGGTCCTCGTACACCGCGTCGGGCTTCATCACGAGACCTGATTCATCGATGATCTCGGGCTCGGTGCCGATGATCCGGTGGGTCACGGCCGGGTCGATGGACATCGCCGCGATCCGCCGCAGGACGTCGTAGGCGCCGACGAAGTCGAGGAACGTCAGCCGCGGGAACACGAGGAACGCGATCCGCTTGATCGCCATGGCGTCAGCTGGGCTTGACGGACGCCCGGTGGCGCCGGGCGAGCGCCTGGTACGCCTCGGGGTTGACGCGCACCCAGTACTCGGCCGGCGTGCCGGCGAGGGGCCCGCGAATCTTCGCCGGCGTGCCCATCGCGAGCATCCCGTCGGGAATCTCGGTCTCTGGTGTCACGAGCGCTCCCGCAGCCACCATCGCTCTCGCCCCGACGCGGGCCCCGTCGAGGACCGTCGCCCCGTTCCCGATCAGACACTCCTCGCCCAGGGTGGCCGCGTGGACCGTGCAGTTGTGGCCGATCGTGGCTCCCGCTCCGACTTCCGTGCCCTGGCGCGGCGTGACGTGCACGACGGCGCAATCCTGCACGTTCGCGCCCCGGCGGACGACGATCGGGTTGAAGTCGGCGCGGAGCACGGCGTTGTACCACACGGACGCGTTCTCCTCGACCGTGACGTCGCCGACGAGCACCGCGGTTGGCGCGACGAAGGCGGACGGATGGACCTTCGGGCTTTTTCCCTCGAAGCTGAACAGTGGCATGGTCTCGACCCTCGCAGTATGCTCGGAGTGCTCTCATCTTACGCGAAGCCTCGAGGGAAGGAAGGTCGAATGGCGCTCCCGCGCATCACCGGCGTCGCGACCGCGACGCCGCCTCATCGCTACGCGCAGGCCGACCTGCTGGCGCTCGCGGGCTACGGCGACGCCCAGCGCCGAGGCTTCTTCAGCCGGAGTGAGATCGAGGGGCGCTACCTCTATATCGACCCCGCCACGTTCCGCCCGGACGAGAGCGTGGACGGATTGCAAGACAGGTTCCGGCGCGGCGCGCTCGAGTTGGGCGAGGCGGCAGCGCGCGGTGCGCTCGCGCGTGCCGGCTGGGAGCCGCGCGACGTGGATTTCCTCGCGACGACGACGTGCACCGGACGGCTCACGCCCAGCCTCGACGCTCACCTGATCGGCCGCCTCGGCTGCCGGCCCGATATCCAGCGGGTCCACGTGGGCGACACGGGCTGCGCCTCGGCGATGGTGGCCCTCCAGCAGGCGTCGAACTACCTGCGCGCGTTCCCCGGCCGCCGCGCCCTCGTCGTCTCCGCGGAGATCTGCTCCGCCGCCTACTTCCTCGACGACCGGCTCGAGAGCGCCGTCGCGAACGCGATCTTCGCCGACGGCGCGGGGGCCGCGACGCTGGCGACGGAAGGCGCCGGGCCCGCGATCGTCGCCCACCGCACACTCTTCCGCCCCGAGCACCTGGATGCGATGGGGTTCGAGTATCCGGGTGGGCGGCCGCGCGTCGTCCTGTCGAAGGACGTCCGCAAGATCGGCGCTCAGATGATGGGCGAGATGGCGGAGGCCCTCCTGACGACGCAGGGGCTCAAGCGCGAGCACGTCCGCTACTGGGTGCTCCACTCGGCGGGACGTCGCGTGATCGATCGCGCGCGGATGCTCCTCGAGCTGAGCGAGGCCCAGGTGGCACACTCGCGCGCGGTGCTGCGTCGCTACGGCAACATGTCCTCCGCGACGATCCTCTTCGTGCTCGAGGAGACGCTCCGGAACGAGTCGCCGCTCGACGGCGAATGGGGGCTCATGATCGGCCTCGGTCCCGGCTTCGCGGCCGAGGGTGCGCTGCTCCGATGGTAGCGGCGCTGGCGGCGATGGTGATGGGCAGACGGAGCCACGCGTGCCTCGCTCAGGCCACCCGGGAGTGCGACCGGCCTTGGGGCTTAAAGCGATGGTGATAACGGTACGGAGCCGCTCGCACCTGGCTCAGGCCACCCGGGAGTGTCACCGGCCCCGCGGACCTCGCTACAACTGATGGACCGGGCCGACGGGGCGCTGGAGATCCTCGACCGCCCGGTGGCGCTGGCGGACCGGGTCGCGTCGCTCGCCGATATCGACCGGCTCAACGCCTGGTTCGGCGGCTACGCGCTCACATTACGCGAGATCCGCCGCGTCGTCGCTGCGGTTCCCGGGGGCGACGCGCTCGTCGCCGTGGACGTGGGGGGCGGCCACGCTGCATTCGGCGTGCGCCTGGTCGACTGGGCGCGGGGCGCGCGCCGGGCGATTCGCGTGGTCGTGGTCGATCGGGATGTGGAGACCCTGGCGCTGGCGCGCCGCGCGTGCGCCGCCTATCCGGAGATCTCGCTCGTCGTCGCCGACGCGACGGCGCTGCCCCTCCGAGAGGGCGCCGCGGACGTCGTGACGAGCGCGCTCACGCTGCACCACCTCGAGCCCGACGCGGCCGTGGCCAGCCTGCGGGAGATGGCGGCGGCGGCGCGGCGCGCCGTCATCGTGAACGACCTCTTGCGGGGGCGCCTGGCGCTCGGGCTCGTGTGGCTTGCGACGCGGCTCCTCCGATGCCACCCGATCTCGCGCCATGACGGGCCGCTCTCCGTGCGGCGCGCGTACTCGGCGGCCGAGCTCGCCGCGCTCGCGCAGAAGGCGGGGATCACGACGCTCACGGTCCGCGCCTATCCCCTCTACGGCAGGCTCGTGGCGGTCGCGGCGTGACGACGGGGGCGGCCGACGTCATCGTCGTTGGCGCGGGGCCCGCGGGCGCCGCGACGGCGATCCTGCTCGCCGAGCACGGCGTCGCGGTGCAGCTCCTCGACCGCGCGCGCTTCCCGCGCCCGAAGATCTGCGGCGAGTACCTGAGCCCGGAGGCGCCGCGCGTTCTCGACCGCCTCGGCGTGTTGAAGACGGTGGATGGGTTGGCCACGCCGCTCGCCGGGATGCGGATCACCGCGCCTGACGGCACGGTCGTCATCGGCACGTACCGGACGGTCGGCGACTGGCGGCCGTACCGCGAGCACGCGATGGCGATCGAGCGCGCGCGGCTCGACGAGGCGCTCGTCGAGCGCGTGCGGGCCCTCCCGATCGACTTCAGGGAGCACGTGCGCGTCACCGACGTCCTCGTGGAGCGCGGGGAGGTCAGGGGCGTGGTGGCGGTCGACCGCGATGGGCGCGCCGCGCGGCTGCGCGCGCGGCTCGTGATCGCCGCCGACGGCCGCGCCTCCGTCGTCGCCGAGCGTCTCGGGCTCCGGCACGGTCATCGTCTGAAGCGCATGGCGCTCGTGACCTACGTGTCGGGTCTCGACGGCTGTCGCGACTACGGCGAGGTCTTCGTGGACCCCCCCGACTACGCGATCATCAATCCGGTCGCGGCCGACCGGGGGAACCTCTCGATCGTCGTGCCGCTCGCGCACGCGGCGCCGTGGAGCGGGCGCCTCGAAACGTTTTTCACGGCGCGGGCCAAGCACCTCCAGCACCTCGCCCGGCGGCTCGCCGGCGCGCGGATCGTGGCGCCGGTCGGCGCGATGGGCCCGCTCGCATACGAGGTGGACGCGCCGCGCGTGGGCGGTGTCCTCCTCGTAGGCGACGCCGCGGGGTTCGTCGACCCATTCACGGGCGAGGGGATCTACGCCGCGCTCCGCGGCGCCGAGCTCGCGGTGGAGACGGCGGTCGGAGCGCTTCGCAGCGGCGACTGTTCGCGGCAAGCCCTCGCCGCCTATCGCCGCGCCCGGCGCCTGGCCTTCGGCGGCAAGGCACGGGTGACGCGCGCGCTCCAGTTCGTCATCTCGCACCGCGGTCTCGCGAACCTCACCGCCCATGTCCTCGCGCAGCGACCGGGCCTTCTGGATGTCCTCCTCGGGGTGATCGGCGACTTCGTCCCGCCCAAGGCACTCGTGACTGGCCTCGTGCGCTAGAATCCCTGCCCGGGAGGGCGAGGGATGACGAGTCGATCGGACAACCTGCCGCGCCGCTTCGCGCGGATCTATACCCCCGCGATCACCGATGTCTTGGACGAGTTGGGGCTCCAGCGCCAGACGCTGCCCGCGGCGATCCAGCCCCTCACCGTCGACATGCGGCTGGCCGGCTACGCCTTCACCGCGCGGGGACGGCCCCACCGCGGTACGCCGCGCGAGCGTGACGCGACGTTACGCCTCTTCCTCAAGATGCTCGGCGCGGTCCCCGCCGACTCGGTCCTGGTGTTAGCATCCAGCGACAACGCCGCGGCCCACTTCGGCGAGCTCTCCGCCGCGTGGTTCCGCGCGCGCCGGGTCCGCGGCGCCGTGATCGACGGCTCGACGCGCGACGCCGCGTCCATCGCCCGCCTCCGCTTCCCCACGTTCGTCCGCTACCGTACGCCGCAGGACTCGGTGGGCCGCTGGCGGGTGCGTGACTGGGGGCAGCCGGTGACGATCGGCGGCGTGCGCGTGGCGCTCGGCGACATCGTCGTCGGCGACTGGGACGGGGTCGTGGTCGTCCCGCGTCGCGTCGCCCACGAGGTCCTCGTGCGCTGCGAGAAGCTCGTCGGGACCGAGAACAAGGTGCGCGCCGCGGTGCGGCGGGGGATGACGCCGCTCGACGCGTACGAGAAGTTCGGGTCCTTCTAGTTGATCGAAGGGAGCCTCGACGGCCCCCTCCGAGGCCTCCCCAGGATTCGATTGCGGCGGCAAAGCCGCCGCTCGAAAAGCCCGCCGCTCGAACGGTGGTGACTCCGACGCGCCCCTAGGGCGTGGGGCGCTGGGCGTTCCGCGCGGGCGCGCGCCCGCCCGGCTCCTCGCGGCTGCCGATCTCGGACAGCCCCGCGTCGAGGAGCGGCTTCGTGATGTGGTCGCGGATCCACCTCGCGTCCCACCACTCGATCGGCGTCACCGACACCCCATGGACCAGCACCTCGAAGTGGAGGTGATCGCCAAGCGCGAGCCCCGAGGCCCCCGTGCGCCCGAGCTCCTGGCCCTTCGCCACCTCGTCGCCGACCTTGACCTCCATGGACGAGAGGTGGGCGTAGAGGGTCTGGAGCCCCAGCCCGTGGTCGAGGATCACGGTGTTGCCGTAGATCGTGAGCGGGTCGGCGAAGGCCACGACGCCGCGGTTCGCGGCCGTCACGGGCGACTGCTTCGTGGAGGCCAGGTCGTACCCGTAGTGCACCTGCGTGTCGATGTCGCGGCCGGCGTAGCGGTAGGTGCGGGTCTCGGCGAAGTTTGCGAAGACCTTCGTCTTGCGCGGCGGCACGAGCGGTCCCTCCCAGAGCGGCTGGTCGGCGGTCGTCGCGCCGATCCGGCGCTTCGTCTCCTCCGCCTGGCGCCGGAGGTCGCGGTTGATGATCAGGAAGCTGTCGACGAGGGGTTGCGACGGCTGGCGCTGCGGGAGCAGCTCCGGCACTTTCGCCTCGAGGAACGCGTCCTTGAGCTCGATCGAGTCGCGCGGGAACCGCCGCGGCCGAAGCTCCGACGGGATTCCCCGCGAGGCGACGTTGCCGGCCTCGTCCTCCGCGGTGATCGTGAGCGCCGTGCCCGGCGGGAGGTCCCAGGGCAGGGCGATCAGCGCGACGCGAGTCCCGCGCTCCGGCGGGCCCCACGCGAAGCTCGGCTCGACGAGCTTGCCCGCGCTCACCGTCGTCCGCGAGGCGCCGGTGACGCGGAACGCCACGAGGCCGCTGCCGCCCTGAGAAAGGTATCGCGTCGCGCCGAGGAGCTCGATCTTCGGCGGCGTGAGATCCACCGTGACCGGGTAGCTCGCGATCGCACGCTCGTGCGGGCGGAGCGGTCGCCAGAAATCGTCGCGCGCCCACACCTCGAGGCTGGCGCTCCCCTCGCGCAGACCGAGCGTGGCGCTCTCCAGCACGAAGGGGACCTCGACGCGCTGCCCGAACGTGCCCTCCTGTTTGGCGACGACCGAGGAGCTGCCGCCCTGGACGATGCGGATCTCGACGCGCGCGACGTTGCCGCGGGCCGCCTCGAGCGTGAACACGAACGCGGTCTTGTGTCCCACGAACCGCGGCGGTGTGGTGACGGACACGACACCCCGCACCGACTGGCGCCAGCCAAGATACGACACGGAACCGATGGCGGCGAGCAGCACGAGCAGGACGACGATGAGCCAGGCCTTCGAGCGAGACCGCTTGGGCACGAGAACTGAATGATACCATGCTGCCGGCCGGGCGCTTGCTTGACACCCAGAGCGACCTCTCGCTAGCATGACGCGGTGTCCACCGTCTGGTTGATCCCCGCTCTGCCGCTCGCGGGCGCGCTCTGCAACATCCTCTTCGGCAATCGCATCGGACGGCGGGCTCACTGGGTCGCGGTGCCCACCGTCGCCGGCTCGTTTCTCGCGGCGTGCACGGTGTTGGCGCACGTGTGGGACGGCGGAAGCTTCACGAGCCCGCTCTTCGCGTGGATCGTCGCGGGGGACTTCGAGACGTCGGTCGTCGCGCTCGTCGATCCGCTCACCGGCGTGATGCTCCTCGTCGTCACCGGCGTCAGCGCGCTCATTCACCTCTACTCGGTCGGCTACATGCACGACGATCCGGGCTACGCGCGCTACTTCGCGTACCTCAACCTGTTCGTCTTCTCGATGACGATGCTCGTGCTGGCCGGCGACTTCCTCGTCCTGTACGTCTTCTGGGAGGCGGTGGGCCTCTGCTCGTACCTGCTGATCGGCTTCTGGTACACGCGCCCGGCGGCGGCGCAGGCGGGGAAGAAGGCGTTCATCGTGAACCGCGTGGGCGACTTCGGTTTCGGTCTGGGCGTCATGTGGCTCTGGACCGCGCTGGGCACCCTGGATTACGTCGCGGTGTTCAGGGACGCGGAGACGCTCTCGCCCGCGACGGCGACGGGCATCGCGCTGCTCCTGTTCATGGGCGCCTGCGGCAAGTCGGCCCAGCTCCCGCTCCACACGTGGCTGCCCGACGCGATGGAGGGTCCCACGCCGGTCTCCGCGCTCATCCACGCGGCCACCATGGTGACCGCGGGCGTGTACATGGTGGCGCGGAGCCACGCGCTCTTCGAGCGCTCGGGTGTGGCCCTCGAGGTCGTCGCGTGGGTCGGGACGGCGACCGCGATCTTCGCCGCCACGATCGCTCTCGTGCAAACCGACATCAAGCGGGTGCTCGCGTACTCGACCGTGAGCCAGCTCGGGTACATGTTCGCGGCCGTCGGCCTCGGCGCCTACGCGGCCGGGATCTTCCACCTCGTGACGCACGCGTTCTTCAAGGCGCTCCTCTTCCTCGGCGCGGGCAGCGTCATCCACGGCCTCGGGGGCGAGCAGGACCTCCGAAAGATGGGCGGGCTCTCGTCACGGATGGTGACCACGACGATCACGACGACGATCGGAGCCCTCGGGCTCGCCGGAGTGCCGGGACTCGCGGGCTTCTTCTCGAAGGACGAGATCCTCGCCGCCGCGTTCCACGGCGGTCACCGGGCGATCTGGGGCCTGCTCCTGCTGGGCGCGTTCCTGACCGCGTTCTACGCGTCGCGTCTGCTCTTCCTCGCGTTCTACGGCGCTCCGCGCATGTCCAAGGAGGCTGCGCACCACCTCCACGAGTCGCCGTCGGTGATGACGCTCCCGCTCTGGGCGCTCGCGGTGCTCACCGCGGTGGCGGGGTTGGCGGTCGGGATCCCGTCCGAGCGCGGCACACGCTTCGCCCGGTTCCTCGATCCGGTGCTCCCGCTCCACGCGGAGGCGCACAGCGGCTCTGTTTCCTACGTGCTGCTGATCCTCTCCGTGGTCGTGGTCGCCGCGGGGATCACGCTCGCGTGGTTCATGTACGTGTCCTCACGGGTGCGGGCGGAGACGATCGGCCGGCCGCGAACGCCGCTGCATGCGCTGCTGCTGAACGCCTATTACGTGGATCGACTCTATGACTGGATCTTCGTGCGCCCGTTCTTCAGGCTCTCGACGGTCCTCGCCCGCGCCTTCGACCTCGGGGTGATCGACCGGGCGGTCAATGGACTGGGCGGCGCCGTCGTCGCGTGGGCGGCGGCGACGCGGCGGCTCCAGACGGGCTACGTCGTGAACTATGCGCTCACGATGCTGGCCGGCGCGGTCCTCGTCGTCGCATTCCTGCTGAGCCGCTGAGTGACGATGCTGCTCACGGCGGTGACGTTCCTCCCGGCGCTCGGCGGCCTCGTCCTGCTCCTCGTGCCGCGGCGTGTCGCCTCGGCGTTCAAGGTCGGCGGGCTCGTCGTGACGCTTGCGACGCTCCTGCTCTCGGTGCCGCTCTACGTCGGCTTCGACGGCGACGTCGCCGACTTCCAGTTCGAAGAGGCCCGCGCGTGGATGCCGGACTTCGGGATCTCGTACCACCTCGGCATCGACGGCATCAGCCTCCTGCTCGTGCTCCTGACGACGTTCCTCATGCCGGTGGCCCTCGCCTCTGCGTGGCACGCGATCGAGGACCGGTGGAAGGAATTCGTGGTCACCATGCTGATCCTCGAGACGGGGATGCTGGGCGTGTTCGTGAGCCTCGACCTCTTCCTCTTCTATGTCTTCTGGGAGGCGATGCTGATCCCGATGTACTTCATCATCGGCGTCTGGGGCGGCGCCGACCGCATCTACGCCGCGGTGAAGTTCGTCCTCTACACGATGGTCGGCTCCGTCCTCATGCTCGTCGCGATCCTGGCGCTCTACTACCAGCACGGCGCGGCGACCGGCACCTACACCTTCGATCTCCCGGCGCTGACGCGCTGGGTGATCCCGCCGGGGCTGGCGCAAAACGTGATGTTCCTCGCCTTCGCGCTCGCGTTCGCGATCAAGGTGCCGCTGTTTCCGTTCCACACATGGCTCCCGGACGCGCACGTGGAGGCGCCGACGGCGGGCAGCGTGATCCTGGCGGGCGTCCTCCTGAAGATGGGGACGTACGGCTTTCTGCGCTTCTGCCTGCCGCTGTTCCCCGACGCCAGCCTCTGGTTCGGCCCGCTCGTGTTCGCACTCGCGGTGATCGGAATCGTCTACGGCGCGTGGGTGTCGACCGTGCAGCCCGACATGAAGAAGCTCGTCGCGTACTCGAGCGTGAGCCATCTCGGCTTCGTGATGCTCGGCATCTTTACCCTCACCCCGCAGGGGCTCGTGGGCGGCGTCATCCAGATGGTGAACCACGGCCTCAGCACGGGTGCCTTGTTCCTCCTGGTCGGCATGATCTACGAGCGCCGGCACACACGCCTGATCGCCGACTTCGGCGGCCTCTGGAGCGTGGTGCCCGCCTTCTCGGCGCTGTTCATGGTCGTCGTCCTGTCGTCGCTCGGGCTGCCGGGGCTCAACGGGTTCGTGGGCGAGTTCCTCGTCCTGGTCGGGGCGTTCCAGACGAGCCCGTGGCTCGCCGCGGTCGCCACGAGCGGCATCGTCTTCGCGGCGGTCTACCTGCTCTGGATGTACCAGCGGGTGATCTTCGGCGAGGTCACCCACCAGGCGAACCGCTCCCTTCCCGACCTCTCGCCCCGCGAGTGGGCCCTGCTCGTGCCCGTCGTGGTCTTGATCGTCTGGATCGGCGTCTACCCGACGGCCTTCACCGGCAAGACCGAGGCGACGCTCGAGGCGCTGATCGCCCAGGTGCGGGCGAAGGCGAGCGTGGCCCAGTGACGGCCGACCTCGTCTTTCCCGTGGTCCTCCTCGGGCCCCTCCTGCCCACGCTGATCGTGCTGGCGGCCGGTGCGCTCGTGCTGCTTCTCGACCTGCTGCCGCTTCACCAGGCCAGAGAGCTCATCGGGCCGGTCGCGCTCGCGGGCGTCGTGGGCGCGCTCCTCGCGACACTCGCACGCTGGGGCACGCCCGGCCGGGCGTTCTCCGACATGGTCGTGCTCGACAACTTCGCCCTGTTCGTCAACGTCGTGATCTGCTATGCGGCCGCGCTGATCTTGCTGCTCTCGATGGACTACCTGCGGCGGAGCGGTGCGGAGTCGGGCGAGTACTACGCGCTCGTGCTCTTCGCGACGGCCGGCATGATGCTGCTCGCCGCCGCGGGCGACCTCGTCGTCCTGTTCCTGGCCCTCGAGCTCATGTCGCTGTCGCTCTACGTCCTCGCGGGGCTCTTCACGCAGGCGCTGGCGTCGAGCGAGGCGTCGATGAAGTACTTCATCCTCGGCGCCTTCGCCTCGTCGTTCCTGCTCTACGGCATCGCCCTGATGTACGGCGCGACCGGGACGACGAACCTCGACCGGATCGCGGCGGCCGCCGCCGGGCGGAGCCACGACCCGCTCTTCATGATCGGGATGGGTCTCCTGCTGGTCGGCCTCGGCTTCAAGACCTCGTCGGTGCCGTTCCACATGTGGGTGCCCGACGTCTACCAGGGGGCGCCGACGAGCGTGACGGCGCTCATCGCCACCGGGTCCAAGGCCGCCGCGTTCGCGGCGCTGATCCGCGTCCTGACCGTGGCGTTCCGCGGCGCGCAGCCCGACTGGACGGCGCTGCTCTGGATCGTCGCCGCGCTGACGATGACCGTGGGCAACGTCGCCGCGATCGCGCAGTCGAATCTCAAGCGGATGCTCGCCTACTCGTCGATCGCGCACGCGGGCTACATGCTCGTCGGGCTCGTCGCCGGGGGGATGAGCGGCGCGGGCGCAGTGCTCTTCTACCTGCTGACGTACACGTTCACGACCGCCGGCGCCTTCGGCGTCATCACCCTCTGCGAGCGCGCGCGCGACGAGGCCGTGGAGGTCGGCGATTACGCGGGGTTGGCCGAGCGCCATCCGGTCCTCGCGGCGGCCCTCGGCCTCTTCCTCCTGTCGCTCATCGGCGTCCCGCCGCTCGCTGGCTTCGTCGGGAAGTTCTACGTCTTCGCTGCCGCGGTGCGGGCGGGGTACCTCTGGCTCACCGTCGCCGCCGTCCTCAACTCCGCCCTCGCCGCCTACTATTACTTGCGGGTCGTCGTCTACATGTACATGCGCGCGCCCGAGAGCACACCGGTCGCGTACACCCCCTCGCTCGCCGGCGCCCTCGCGCTGGTCGTCGCGCTGGTCGGCATCGTGGCGCTGGGAGTCGTTCCCGCGCCGTTCGTCGACCTCGCGCAGGCCGCCGTCGCCCCGCTCGTGCGCTAGCGCCGAGGGATGAACCCGCGGGTCCGAGCCACGCGCTCCGCGTCCTTCAAACTGCCGCACCGCGGCTGGCTCTTCGACCTCGATGGCACCGTGTACCGGGGCGAGGCGCTGATCCCGGGCGCCGCCGAGACGATCGCGGCGCTCCGCGCGGCTGGGCGGCGGGTGGCGTTCCTCTCCAACAAGCCGCTCGACACGCGCGCCGGCTACGCAGAGAAATTGACGCGCCTGGGGATCCCCGCCGTCGCGGACGACGTGATCAACTCCTCGCTCGTGCTGGCGCGCCACCTGCGCCGCCTCGATCCGGGCGCCCCGGTGTTCGTGATCGGGGAGCCGCCGCTCGTCGCCGAGCTCCGCGCCCACGGCTTCGAGGTTCGCACAGACGCGCGCGTCCGCTGGGTCGCGATCGCGTTCGACCGCACCTTCGACTATGCGAAGCTCTGCACGGCGCTCCAGGCGGTGCGGGGCGGCGCGCGCCTGATCGCGACCAACCCCGACCGGACGTGCCCGACCGAGGAGGGCGAAATCCCGGATTGCGCGGGCATGATCGCGGCCGTCGAGGCGGTGACGGCCGCCCGCGTCGAGGTGATCGTCGGCAAGCCGTCACCGATCATCCTCGAGGTGGCGCTCGAGCGGCTCGGCCTGCCGGCGCGCGAGTGCGCGATGGTCGGTGACCGCGTCGAGACGGACATGGTGATGGGCAAGCGCCTCGGGCTCGCGACCGTCCTCGTGCTCAGCGGGGTCACGCGTGCCGACGACCCGCGCATCGCCGAGATCGCGCCCGACGCCGTGCTAGGATCGGTCCGGGAGCTTGTTCACACGACATGACGCGGCCCTCTGCCCTCGCCGACGGTGACTACGACGTCGTCGTGATCGGCGGCGGCATGGCGGGCGCCGGCGTCGCGCGCGACCTTGCGCTGCGCGGCGTTTCGGTGGCGCTCGTCGAAAAGGGCGACTTCGCCGGGGCCACCACGTCCCGCTCGTCGAAGCTGATCCACGGCGGGCTCCGATACCTCGAGTTGTTCGACGTCGCCCTCGTGCGCGAGTCTCTGCGCGAGCGCGAGACGCTCAACCGGCTCGCGCCCCACCTGGTCCGGCCGCTCCCGTTCCTGGTGCCGATCTACCGCGACGCCTCGCGGGGCCTCATCAAGGTGCGGATCGGCCTCATGCTCTACGACTGGCTCGCGCCGGGCCGGGGCCGCGAGCGGTACCGCGTCCTCCGCCCGATCGACACGCTCAGCCTCGAGCCTGCGATCCGCGCCGAGAACCTCCGGGGCGCGGGTTACTACGTCGACGACCTGCTCGTCTTTCCGGAGCGCCTCTGCCTGGAGAACGTGCTGTCGGCCTGCCGGCACGGCGCACGCGCGTTCAACTACGCGCAGGTGGAGGAGGTCGTCCACGCGCCGGGCGGCGCCCCCGCCGGCGTCCGCGTGCGCGACCTCGTCACCGGCCGCGTCGCGACGCTCGGGGCGCGGGCCCTCGTGAACGCGACGGGGCCGTGGGTGGACGAGCTTCGGGCGCTCGCGGGTGTCCAGGAGCGCGGCCGACGCATTGTCCGCCGGACGAAGGGCATCCACTGCCTGCTCCCCAGGCTCACGGACCACGCGGTCTACTACTCGACGAGCGACGGCCGGATGATCTTCGTGATCCCGTGGCGTGAGTTCTCGCTCGTCGGCACGACCGACACCGACTTCGATGGTGACCTCGAGCGGGTGCACGCCACGCGGGACGAGGTGAGCTACCTCCTCGGCGAGGTGCGACGGGTGCTGCCGGATCCGCGCGTCGCTGTGGAGAGCGTCGCCTACACGTACGCGGGTGTGCGGCCGCTCTCGTACGAGGAGGGCAAGCGCGAGTCCGACGTCTCGCGCGCGCACAAGGTCGTGACGGAGGCGGGCGGGCGCTTCCTGTCGATCACGGGGACCAAGCTCACCTGCTTCCGGAGCCTCGCGGCCCAGCTCGGCGATCGCGTCATGCGCACCTTCGGCCGCCGTGCGCCCGCGCGCACCGACCGGTTTACGCTCGACGGGCTCGACGAGGAGCCTGGGCGCGTCGAGGCGCACACCTGGCTCGACGTGTCCGCCGAGGTCGCGAGCTCGGGGCTCGCCCGCGAGACGCTCGAGACGCTCGTGATGCTCTACGGGCGGGCGTATCCGCGCGTCATCGACCTCGCGGGCAAAGTCCCCGGCGGCGCCGACCGGCTGTGCCCCCGGAATCCCGACATCGTCGCGCAGCTTCACCTCGCCGTGCAGGACGAGATGGCCGTGTCGCTGCAGGACTTCCTGCTCCGGCGCACGGGCATCGGCACGAGCCGCTGCCAGGGGACGGATTGCGCGGAGCCGATCGGACGCCGGATGGGCCAGCTCCTCGGCTGGACGCCGCGGCGGCTCGAGGCGGAGCTGGACGCCTACGGCGCCCACGTCGCGCGCTCGCAGAGGTTCAAGACGGCGTAGGACCGTCGCGCGCGTGTGCTATAGTGCGGCGCACCTGGCACGTCACCTGTACCGGTGGTTGATCACGGAGGCTCTCATGGAGCGACGGGCCGGCATCGTCCTCGTCCTGACCGTGGTCCTCCTCGTGGGCGTTCCCGCGCCCGCGCTCGCCAAGACCGAGATCCAGTGGTGGCACGCGATGACCGCGGTGCTCGGCGAGCGCGTCAACGAGATCGCCGCCAAGTTCAACGCCTCTCAGAACGAGTACGAGGTGAAGGCGATCTACAAGGGCTCCTACCCGGACACGCTGAACGCCGCTATCGCGGCCTACCGGGCCAAGCAGCCGCCGCACATCGTGCAGGTCTTCGAGGTCGGCACGCAGACGATGCTCTCCTCGGGCGCGGTGTATCCGGTCTTCCAGCTGATGAGGGACAACGGGATCGCCGTCGACTGGAACGACCTGATCGGTCCCGTCAAGAGCTACTACTCGACGGCCGGCAACCTCTACTCGATGGCGTTCAACTCGTCGACGCCGATCCTCTTCTACAACAAGGACCTCTTCAAGAAAGCGGGCCTTGCCGACACGCCACCGGCCACCTGGGACGAGGTGGAAGCAATCGCGAAGAAACTCACCGGCGCCGGCGCGAAGTGTGGCTTCAGCGCCGCGTGGCCGTCGTGGACGCTGGTCGAGAACATGCACGCGCTCCACGACCAGCCGTTTGCCGATCACGCCAACGGGTTCGACGGCCTCGCCACCCGACTTCAGATCAACGGTGCCTTTGGCGTCACGATGATGGAGCTCCTCCAGCGGGGCGCGAAGGAGGGCTGGTTCACCTACAACGGCCGGTTGAACAAGGCCGAGGCCAACATGGGTGGCGGCGAGTGCGGCATCTTCCTCTCTTCGTCCGCCTACATCGGCAACCTGACGCGCGCCTCCGAGGGCAAGTTCACGTGGGGGACGGGACCGCTGCCGCGGATGAGCGGCTACCCGCAGGGCAACTCGATCATCGGTGGCGCGACGCTCTGGGTGATGAAGGGCGCCAAGCCCGAGGAGTACAAGGGCGTCGCGCAGTTCTTCAAGTACCTGGCCTCCACCGAGAACCAGGCATGGTGGGCGGGAGTCACCGGCTACCTGCCGCTGACCAACGCGGCGGTGAAGGCGATGGAGTCCTCCGGCCACTTCCAGAAGAACCCGTCGCAGCGCACCGCCGTCACCCAGATGCTCGGCGGCAAGACCACGCCGAACAGTCAGGGCATTCGCCTTGGCAACTTCGCCTCCGTCCGCGACGCCATCGAGGAGCAGATGGAGAACATCTTCAGCGGCAAGAAGGCGGCGAAGCAGGGGCTGGACGACGCGGTCGCGAAGTCGGGCGAGATCCTCAAGGAGTTCGCCGCGCTCTACAAGTGAGGGGCGGGACGGCCACCCGCGATGAAGCGCTTCGTCTTCCGGAACCGGTGGCTGCCATACGCTCTCGTGGCGCCGCAGGTCGCGGTCACGCTCGCCTTCTTCTTCTGGCCCGCCTTCGACTCGCTCCGGCTCTCGCTCTACCGCGCCTCGCCCTTCGGTGACCGGCTCATCTGGGCCGGCTTCGCCAACTTCGAGCGGCTCTTCCGCGACCCCGCCTACCTCCGGAGCGCGCTCACCAGCTTCGTGTTCTCGTTCGTGGTGACGTTCGCCGGGCTGGCGCTGGCCCTGCTGCTCGCCTCGTTTGCCAACGCGAAGATCCGCGGCCTGGCGGTCTACCGTTCGCTGCTCCTCTGGCCCTACGGCATCGCACCCGCGATCGCCGGCATCATCTGGCTCTTCATCTTCCATCCCTCCTACGGGATCCTGCCGTGGGTCCTGTCATTCGTCACGGCCTACCAGTTCAACTGGTTCCTGAAGGGCTGGGTGGCGATGACGCTCATCGTCATGGCCGCCATCTGGAAACAGTTCGGCTACAACCTGGCCTTCTACCTGGCGGGGTTGCAGGCGATCGAGGCCTCGGTCCTCGAGGCCGCCAGCGTCGACGGGGCGGGGCCGATCCGGCGCTTCTTCGCGGTGACCTTCCCGCTGCTCTCGCCGGTGACGTTTTTTCTTTTCACGCTCAACATGACCTTCTCGTTCTTCGATACCTTCGGCCTGATCCATTCGGTGACGCAGGGTGGGCCCGGCGACGCGACCTCGATCCTGGTCTACCGCGCGTGGAAGGACGGCTTCGAAGGGCTGCAGCTCGGTTTTTCGGCGGCGCAGTCGGTGGTCCTGATGGGGCTCGTGATCCTGCTCACCGCCTTCCAGTTCCGCTTCGCCGAGAAGAGGGTGACCTACTGATGGCGCGGACGCTCGCACCGCCAACCGCCCTCGCGATCGGCGCGCCATCGCGCGTGAAGGCGCGCGACTGGAGCGGGATCATCGCCCACGCGATCCTGCTCGCGGCCGTCGCCGTGCTGGCGTTTCCGCTCTACTACGCGTTCGTCATCAGCACCCAGACGCTCTCGCAGGTGACGAGCCTGCCACCGCGGCCGTGGCCGTCGACGGCACTCTTCTCGAACTACGCCGAGGCCTGGCAGCGCGCGCACATGGGTCGGCTGCTGCTCAACAGCGCGATCGTGGCGCTCGGCGTGGCGTTCGGCAAGATCGCCATCTCGCTGCTCTCGGCCTTCGCGATCGTGTACTTCAACTTCCGCGGCAAGCAGGTCGTCTTCTGGATGATCTTCGTCACGCTGATGCTCCCGGTGCCCGTGCGGATCGTCTCGACCTACCAGGTCATCAGCGTGCTCGGCTGGGTGAACACCTACTGGGGGCTCACGGTACCGCTCATGGCGTCGGCGACCGGAACCTTCCTCTTCCGGCAGTTCTACCAGACCATGCCGGACTCGTTGGCCGAGGCCGCCCAGCTCGACGGTGCTCACCCCATGCGCTTCCTCTGGTCGATCCTGCTGCCGCTGTCGAAGGCCAACATGGCGGCGCTCTTCGTCATCCTCTTCGTCTATGGCTGGAACGACTATCTGTGGCCGCTGATGATCACCAATACCCCGGAGATGCGCACGGCGGTCATCGGCATCGAGTCGCTGGTGCCGCGAACCTCGCAGCTGCCGGAGTGGAACGTTGCGATGGCGGCGGCGATGATGGTGCTGTTGCCTCCGGTGGGGGTGATCGTGGTCATGCAGCGCTGGTTCGTGAAGGGCCTCATCGAGACCGAGAAATGACGCGCTTCGCGGCCCATCGGGGTGGCGCGGCCCTCTGGCCCGAGAACAGCCTCCTCGCCTTCCGGCAGGCACTCGCGCTCGAGAGCGACCTGGTCGAGTTCGACGTCCACCAGACCGCCGACGGCGCGCTCGTGGTCATCCACGACCCGACGCTCGACCGGACGACCGACACGACCGGGCCCGTCGCCGCGCGCTCCGTGGCCGAGGTCGGCCGCGCGCGGCTCAAGGGGCTCGACGGCGCGCTCACCGACGAGCGTGTGCCCACGCTCGAGGACGTGCTCGCGCTCGTGGCGCCGTCGCGGACCGGGCTCCTCGTCGAGGTGAAGGGGCCGGTCGCGGGCTTCGGCGTCCGCTACGAGCGGCGCGGTCGCCGCTCCACCGCCGTACCGGGCGCCCGCTACGAGGGCCTCGAGGCGCGGCTGGTCGCGTCGCTCCGGCGGGCAGGGCTCCTGACGCGGTCGACCATCATGGCGTTCAACCCCGACGTCGTGACCGCGATCCGCGCGCTCGTCCCTGGCCAGCGCACGGCGCTCCTCGTGGCGGCCCGCCACGTCAGGCAGGCGGGCGCGCGCCCCGAGAACGCGGTCGATTGGGCGTCGGCAGCCGGCGCGACCGATGCCGGCCTCCAGTACACGCTCGTCAACGACGCAGTCGTGAAGGCGGCGCGGGCCGCCGGGCTGCTCCTGGGCGTCTGGACGGTGAACGCGGAGCCTGCGATGCGGCGGCTCGTGGAGCTCGGGGTGGACGTCCTCACCTCCGACCGCCCCGACGTGGCCAGGCGCGTGCTCGGGCGGGCGCCGTGAAGCACGCGGATCGACCTCGGCGTGGATATCGTGATGACCGACCGCCCGGGCCTCGCCAAGCGCCTGCGGGGGCGATGACCGCGCGCCGCGCGCCCGATCGATGACGGCCCGCCGCTACGTTCTCGCCCTCGACCAGGGCACGACAGGCTCGACGGCGCTGGTCGTCGACCCCGACGGCCGTGTCCTCGCGCGCGGCTATGCCGAGCTCCCGCAGTATTTCCCGAGGCCCGGGTGGGTCGAGCACGACCCCGAGGAGATCTGGACGACCGTCGAGCGAGCGGCGCGCGCCGCGCTCGGGGAGGCGCGCATCGCAGGCGCCGAGGTGGCGGCGATCGGGATCACCAACCAGCGCGAGACGACCATCCTCTGGGACCGTGCCACGGGCGCGCCCCTCCACCGCGCGATCGTCTGGCAGTGCCGACGGACCGCGCCGATCTGCGAGCGCCTGCGCGCCGAGGGGGCCGAGCCGCTCGTGAGAGAACGTACCGGGCTCGTCCTCGACGCCTACTTCTCCGGCACCAAAATCGGCTGGGTGCTCGACGAGGTCCCCGGCGCGCGCTCCCGCGCCGAGCGCGGGCACGTCGCGTTCGGCACCGTGGACGCGTGGCTCCTCTGGAAGCTCACCGGCGGCCGCGTGCACGCCACGGATGCCAGCAACGCCTCGCGGACGCTCTGTTTGAGCCTCAAGACGGGAGACTGGGACGACGAGATGCTGAAGCTCCTCGGGGTCCCGCGCGCCGTGCTGCCGGCGGTTCTCCCCTCCGCGGGCACCCTCGGCGAGACCTCGGACCTCGGGTGGCTCCCGCGCGCCGTGCCGGTCACCGGGATCGCCGGCGACCAGCAGGCGGCGCTCTTCGGCCAGGCGTGCCACGCGCCCGGCGCGGCCAAGAATACCTATGGCACCGGGTGCTTCATGCTGCTCAACACGGGGACCACGCCGGTGGCCTCGTCGCGGGGACTCCTCACGACGATCGCGTGGCGGATCGGCGGCCGCACGACGTATGCTCTCGAGGGCAGCGTGTTCATCGCCGGCGCGGCGATCCAGTGGCTGCGCGACGGTCTCGGGCTCTTCACGCACGCGGCGGCGAGCGAGGCGATGGCCCGGTCGGTGGACGACACGGCCGGCGTCTACTTCGTGCCGGCCTTCGTCGGGCTCGGCGCCCCGTACTGGGACATGTACGCGCGCGGGACGATCGTCGGGCTGACGCGCGGGACGACGGGCGCGCACCTGGCGCGCGCCGCGCTCGAGGCGATCGCCTTCCAGAGCCGCGACGTGCTGGAGGCGATGGCGGCCGACGCCGGAATCGGCGTGAGGGAGCTGCGGGTGGACGGCGGCGCCGCGGCGAACGACTTTCTCTGCCAGTTCCAGGCGGACATCATGAACGTTGCGGTGCTGCGGCCGAGCGTGATCGAGACGACCGCGCTCGGCGCCGCGTACCTGGCGGGGCTGGGCGCGGGCCTGTGGCGATCGCTCGACGACCTGAGCCGGCGTTGGACGATCGAGCGGACGTTCACGCCCGCGATGGACCCCGCGACGCGCGCCGCGCGCTGCGAGGGCTGGCGCCGCGCGGTGGAGCGCGCGCGGGGCTGGGCGGACGAGCGACCCCAATGAGGAGAGGACCCATGCGACGACTCCGGCTCCTGGCGCTTCCGCTGATGCTGGTGCTCGGTGCGGCCGTGGGCGCGGCGGCCCAGGCGCCCATCGAGAGCGAGCTGGCGCTGATCACTCCGGTGTCGAAGTTCATCCACGACGCGGCGCTCAAGGCGTTCGCCGACTACGCGAAGGAGAAGTGGAACGTCACGGTGAAGGTGAGCGCGATCCCGGCGGGAACGCCCGTGGCCTACGGGCGCATCGTCGAGTGGAAGGGCAGGCCCGAGGTGGACGTCTTCTGGGGCGGCGAGTCGGCGCTGTTCGAGAAGCTCACCGTCGGGATCTTCTCCTTCTACATCGCCGGCAGCGCCAACGAGGCGGCGGCGCTCGGCGCGATCCTCATTCTCGTCGCGGCCGTGAGCGTCGTCGTCATCAACCGCATCGCCGGCGCGCGCATGGGCGGGATGTTCGGGTAGGTTGTGCCGAGGGGGCTGGCCAGGATGCCGCAACGCTGCTGGAAAATCAGCCACTTGCGCCAGCTTGTGTGGGCGGTAGCGATGTGCTAGTGTCCTTCTTCACATGGCGCCGCCCGGGGAAAAGGGCACCTGGAGAGCGCTCGGCGAGCTGTCCTCGATCGGACTCACGCTGGTGCTGGCGACTGTGATCGGCCTGGGCGCCGGGTACTATGCGGATGGCTGGCTCGGCACCAAACCCTGGCTCACGCTGCTCGGCCTCGGCATGGGAATCGCCGCCGGATTCGTGAATCTCTTTCGGTCGGTCAGCCGTGCGGAACGGGAGCTCGATGACTCCAAGTAACATGACGGCGCGTGTGACGGCGGCGACGTGCGCGCTCGTCGCCCTCCTCGCGGCCCCGGCCGGGTGGCTCGGGGGCTCGACGGCCGCGCTCGGCGTCCTCGCCGGGGGCGCGCTCGCCGTCGTGAACTTCCGCTGGCTTGCCGCGCGCGCGGTCGCGGTCGCGTCGAGCGCCGGCGTCGCGGGCGGGGCGTGGCTGGTCGGCGCCGGGCTCCGCCTCGCCGCGTTCGCCGCGGCGTGCGCGGTGCTGCTCGCGCTCGAGTGGGCGCATCCGGTCGCGCTGCTGGCCGGGCTCAGCGTGCTTCCCTGCGCGGTGATCGTCGAGGGGCTGCGCGCGGCGAGCCGGGAGCGCTGACCGTGGAGATCATCGAGCATCCCCCGATCGTCCGGCTGCCCGGGATCTTCTGGCCGGGCTACGTCCCGGACCACGTGACGTACACGTGGCTCGTCATGATCGTCCTGACGGCGCTCGCGTTCGTCGCGTCACGTCGACTCGAGCTGGTGCCGCGGGGCGTGCAGAACGTGCTCGAGGTGGTGCTCGTGCAGTGCGAGCAGCTGATCGACGAGGTCATCGGGCCCCAGGGGCGCCCCTACCTGCCGCTCATCGCGACCCTGGGCCTGTTCATCCTCTGCGGCAACCTTCTCGGGCTCGTCCCGGGGTTGGCGGGACCCACGGCCAACCTCAACACGACCGCCGCCTGTGCGCTAGTCGTCTTCTGCACGTACCACTACATCGGCATCCGGAAGCACGGCCTCATCGCGTACCTCAAGCACTTCACGGGGCCGGTGCCGCTTCTGTTGAAGCCCCTGATGTTCGTGATCGAGATGTTCACCCACCTGGCACGGCCGCTGTCACTGACGGTGCGGCTCTTCGGCAACATGTTTGGCGGCCACATCCTGCTCGCCATGATGTTCTTCCTCATGGGGCTGGACGGCCTCTTGGGCTGGGCGCTGTCGGGCAGCGCCGCCGGGGCAGTCCTCGGCAGCGTCGGCGCCGTGATGATCGTCGCGTTCAACATCGTCCTCATCTATCCGCTGAAGATCCTGGTGGCGTTCCTCCAGGCGTTCATCTTCGTGCTGTTGACGATGGTGTACATCGCGGGGGCGGTCGAGGGGCACGAGGCTCACCACCACTAGCACACCACACGTACACAGGAGGCGTTCGTGCGACGTTCACTGATTCTGGCGGGGATGGCGGTACTCGGGGTTCCGGGATTGGCGTTCGCGGCCGAGGCGGGCGGCGGGTGGATCGGGCCGTTCGCGGTCATCGCCGCGGGGCTGGGGATGGCGATCGCGTCCGGCCTCTGCGGGCTCGGGCAGGGTCGAGCGATCGCGGCGGCGGTGGAGGCCATGGGCAGGCAGCCGGGCGCGGCCGCGCGCATCCAGACCGCGATGATCATCGGCCTGGCGCTGATCGAGTCGCTCGCGATCTACATGCTGGTCATCGGCATTATTCTGTTGTTCGTGCAGCCGATCAGGTAGCGACGATCCGGGGCATCGGCGCATTGCGCGCATCGGCGCGCGATGCGCCGCCTGAAGAGATGGCGCCACGCCCGAGCTCTCGGCTTCCCAGGATCCCCGAGATGACGATCCGTCGTCTCTCGGTCTACACGCGCTGCCTCCTCCAGCTCGAGGAGGACGGCGTCAAGACCGTCTCCTCACAGGACCTCGCCGATCGCTTCAACCTCAACTCGGCGCAGGTCCGCAAGGACCTCGCCTATTTCGGGGAGTTCGGCGTCCGCGGCATCGGCTACTACGTGTCGGGGCTGAAGGCCGAGCTCCAGAAGATCCTCGGGCTCGACCGTGAGTGGGCGGTGGTCCTCGTCGGCTTCGGCAACCTCGGCTCGGCGCTCTTTCGCTACAAGGGGTTCGCCCGCCAGGGCTTCCGCATCGTGGCGATCGTCGACGACGACCCGGCGAAGGCCAGGCGCGAGGTCGACCACGTGCCGATCGTCACGAGTCGTGACGTGGCCCGCGAGATCAAGGCGCGCGGCGCCCAGATCGCGATCATCGCCGTGCCCACCGAGTCGGCCCAGACCGTCACCGACCAGCTCGTGGCGGCGGGGATCAGGGCGATCCTCAACTTCGCGCCGACGCGCCTCAAGGTCCCCCGCGAGGTCCGGCTCAAGAACGTCGACCTCTCGATCGAGCTGGAGACCCTCAGCTTCTACTTGGCGAAGGGCTCGCGCTAGCCGGATCCGCGAGCGGTCGCCCCGAAGCGGCGCCGGTGGCGTGGTAGGGTAGGGTTGTTCGTTCGATGTTGAGAGAGTGGCCGGCCTTTCACGCCCTGGCGAAGACCTTCGCCGAGGGACCGGTCTGCCTACGCATCGCCGGGCTGACGGGCGCCGCCCGCGCCCTGGCCGTCGCGGAGCTCGTCCAGGCGCACCCCCGGCCCGCGGTGATTCTCGTGGAGTCCATGCCCGACGCCCACCGCTGGACCCAGGATCTGAAATTCTTCGGTGCGCCGGCGCTCGAGTTCCCCGAGCCCGAGCCCCGGCTCTGGCGCGGGGGGCGGCAGCGGGAGGCCGACGCCGAGCGCGCCGTCATCTGCTGGCGGCTCGCCGCCAACGAGCCGGTGGTGGTCGTCGTCACCCCCGCGGCGCTCGACGCCGAGCTCGCGGCGCCGCCGGAGTTCGCGGCGCGCACGCTGCGGCTTGCGGTCGGCGACTCCCTCGACCGCGAGCCCCTGCTCGCGGCGCTCGAGCGCGCCGGCTACGAGCGCGTCGACACCGTCGTCGAAGTCGGGCAGTGGAGCCTCCGCGGCGGTATCGTCGACGTCTTCTCGCCGAGCCTCGTGAGCCCCGCGCGGGTCGAGTTCTTCGGCGACGAGATCGAGGCGATGCGCCTCTTCGACCCGAGCTCCCAGCGCTCCAGCGCGCCCCTCGACGAGCTCCTCGTCCTGCCCCTCCCGACTCAGGGCGACGGTGCGCGGCTGGCGCGGCTCACCGACTACGTGCCGGTCGCGGCGCCGATCGTCGTCGACGTGCCGCGTGTGCTCGACGCCACCCGCGAGGACGCGCCGGGGAGCCCGCCCCTCCGCGAGCGGCTCTCCGGGCGCCAGCTCGTCGAACTCTCGCTCGTGGCCGGGACGTCGAGTGCCTTCGCGGGACCGCTGCCGGAGGCCGTCGAGGTGACGCTCGAAACGCAGGCGGTTCCCCAGTTCGGCGGCAGGTTCGCCCAGCTCGCGGGCGAGCTCGGGCGGTGGCGCGGCGAGGGGTTCAGGATTCGCCTCGTCGCGTCCGACGCGCGCCAGGTCGAGCACCTGCGCCAGATCCTGCGCGAGCACGAGCTCGAGGCTCTCCCGGCGACGACGCTCGACGGGGACACGCCGCTCGCGCTCGTCGTTGGCGACGTCTCCGCCGGGTTCTCGATCCCGGCACTCGGCGTGATCGTCCTCACCGAGGGCGAGATCTTCGGCGCTCGTCGGCGCCTGCTGCGGCGGCCGAAGTACCAGCGCGGCGCCGCGCTCACGGCATTCACCGATCTCGCGGTTGGCGACGTCGTGGTCCACGAGGACCACGGGCTCGGGCGCTACCTGGGCCTCAAGACGATGACGGTCGGCGACCGCGACGGCGATTTCCTCGTGCTCGAGTACGCGGAGGGCAACCAGCTCTACCTGCCTGTCGAGCGCCTCGACCTCGTCTCGAAGTACCTGGGCGCCGACGCGAGCGCCGTGCGCCTCGACCGCCTGGGCGGCGCCGCGTGGCCGCGCGTGAAGGAGTCGGTGCGCGCCTCCCTCCGCGAGATGGCCGAGGAGCTGCTCCGACTCTACGCCCAGCGCGCGGTCGCGGAGGGGCACGCGTGCTCCCCCGACACGCCCTGGCAGCGCGAGTTCGAGGCGGCCTTCCGCTTCGAGGAGACGCCGGACCAGTTGCGCGCGATCGAAGAGGTCAAGCGCGACATGGAGTCGCCCCGGCCGATGGACCGGCTGGTCGCCGGCGACGTCGGCTACGGCAAGACCGAGGTGGCGCTCCGCGCCGCGTTCAAGGTGGTCGCCGACGGCATGCAGGTGGCGGTGCTCGTGCCCACGACGGTCCTCGCCCAGCAGCACTGGACGACGTTCGCCGACCGGTTCGCGCCCTTCCCGGCGCGCGTCGAGCTGCTGTCGCGGTACCGGTCGCCCAAGGAGCAGAAGGCGGTCATCGCGGGACTCCGGCAAGGGACGACGGACGTCGTGATCGGTACCCACCGCCTGCTCTCGAAGGACGTCGCGTTCAAGCGCCTGGGGCTCCTGATCGTGGACGAGGAGCACCGGTTCGGCGTCGTCCACAAGGAGCGCATGAAGCAGCTCCGCGCGTCGGTGGATGTGCTCGCCCTGACCGCGACGCCGATTCCACGGACGCTCTACATGTCGCTCTCGGGCGTCCGAGACATGTCCGTGATCGAGACCCCGCCGCTCGACCGGCTGCCCGTCGAGACGATCATCCGGCGGTTCAGCACGGCGGTGATCAAGGAAGCGCTCGAGCGCGAGCTCGAGCGCGGCGGCCAGGTGTTCTTCGTCCACAACCGTGTGCAATCGCTTCCCTCGGTGGCGCGCTTCATCCAGGAGCTCGTGCCGGACGCGCGGGTGATCATGGCGCACGGCCAGATGAAGGAGCGCGAGCTCGAGGCCACCATGGTGAAATTCGTGAGCGGCCAGGCCGACGTCCTCGCCTCGACCGCGATCGTAGAGTCGGGGCTCGACATTCCAGCGACGAACACGATCGTCGTGAACCGCGCCGATCGGTTCGGCCTGGCGCAGCTCTACCAGCTCCGGGGCCGCGTGGGGCGGGAGCGGCAGCAGGCGTACGCGTGCTTGCTCGTGCCCGCCGACGGGCGGGTGGACGAGCAGGCGCAGCGTCGCCTCCGGGCGCTCCAGGAGTTCACCGAGCTTGGCTCGGGGTTCAAGCTTGCGCTGCGGGACCTCGAGATCCGCGGAGCGGGCAACCTCCTCGGGGCCGCGCAGCACGGGCACATCGCGGCCGTGGGCTTCGATCTTTATGCGAAACTCCTGGCCGAGGCCGTGCGAGAATTGAAGGGCGAACCGACCGCCGCGGCCGTCGAGCCCGTGATCAGCGTCGCGGTGGAGGGTTTCTTACCTGACGACTATGTCCCCGAGGTCAACCAGCGCCTCGCCTTCTACAAGCGGCTCGCCAGCGCGGTCAGCGACGCCGAGGTCGATGACCTGCGCGCGGAGCTCCTGGACCGGTTCGGCCCGCCACCCACGGAGGCCGAGCAGCTCTTCGACATCGTCCACTTGCGGGTGGCCGCGCGCAGCCTGGGCGTGGAGAAGCTCGACGCCGGCGAGGGCGTGGCGCTCGTCACGTTCGCGCCGGGGACACCCCTCGACCCACGACGGCTGGTGCGGGCGATTGAGGGAAGCCGGGGGCGGCTCAAGATGAAGCGGGAGTTCACAATCGAGGCGGTCGTGGAGCGGGGTGAGTGGGCGCGGGTCCGCGCCTCGCTGCTGCGCCTCCTCGAGGGGCTCGGCCGCCCGTGATCCGTCGGCCCGCGGCGGCCTGGCTGCTCGCGCTTGCGCTGGGCGGCTGCGCGGCGCCGTCGTGGATGCCGTGGCTCGGCAGGACAAAGGACGAACCCAAGCCCCCGCCGATCGTCGCCGCGGTGGAGGCGCCGGAGGCACCGAAGGAGGCGCGACCGCCGGGGCCGGGCGCCGCGGCGAAGCCCAAGGACGAGGACGTGACCGACCGCGTCGTCGCCGTGGTCAACAACGACGCGATCACCCTGGGCGAGCTCCAGGAGGCCATCACCGCGTACCGGTACCAGACTCGCCAGGAGGCACCGGCCTCGGACGAGTTCGTCCAGCAGTTCCTCACGAAGATGATCGAGAACCGGCTCCAGGTCCAGGAGGCCGAGCGCGAGAAGATCGCGGTGGATGAGGCCGAGGTCGAGGAGGAGCTGACGGAGCGGATCAAGAAGCTGGAGGTGCGGAGTCGCGAGGAGTTCGAGAAGCTCCTCAAGGCGCAGGGCCTCACCATGGAGGCGATCAAGAAGCGGGTCCGCGACGAGCTCCGCGTGGCGCGTGTGATCAACAGGAAGGTGCGGCTCCGGATTTCGGTGACCGAGGCCGAGATCACCAAGTACGTCGAGGCCAACCGGCAGAAGCTCGAAACCGGCCTCGCCTACCATGCGCGGCACATTCTGATCGTGCCGGAGGGCGGCCCCTCCGACGCGGCCTGGGAGGCCGCGCGCATCAGGGGCGAGCTGCTCCGCACCCAATTGGTTCAGGGGGCCGACTTCGCCGAGCTCGCTCGCCGGCACTCGCGCGACGCCAGCGCGAAAGACGGCGGCGACCTCGGAATACTCAAGCGGGGCGAGCTGGCTCAGGACATCGAGGCGCAGATCCTGAGCCTGGAGCCGGGCGGGGTCTCCAACCCGTACCGGTCGTCGCTCGGCTACCATCTCTTCCGGCTCGAGTCAAAGGAGAGCCTCGAGGGGGAGGGGCTGGTCCGGGCCAAGGCGCAGATCCGCGAGATCCTGTTCCGGGAGAAGTACGAAGCGCGCCTGGAGGCCTGGCTCAAAGAAATCAAGCAGCGGGCCGTCATCGAGGTCCGCCTGTGAAAAATCGTTGACAATTCGTCGCCAGGATGGGAAGCTAATGCTTGCCGTTATCTTCCTAACCCCGCAGGAAATCTGCTGTCGTCGCGTAACCATTTCACTAGCACGCGGCCTCTAGAAGCCGCGCCCGGAGCCCGTTGATGAGCGCCCGCCGAGAGCGAGGTCAAGGAAACCCGACGCAGCACCCCGATGCGCCCGGCCTGAACCTCTCCGAGCTGAAGGAAAAGACGATCGGGGAGCTGAACCAGATCGCGCGCGACCTGAACGTCCAGAACATCGGCGGCCTGCGCAAGCAGGAGCTGATCTTCAAGATCCTCCAGTCGCAGGCGGAGAAGGACGGCCTGATCTACGCCGAAGGCGTCCTCGAGGTCCTGCCCGACGGCTTTGGCTTCCTTCGAGCGCCGGACTACAACTACCTGCCGGGTCCCGACGACATCTACGTCTCGCCGTCCCAGATCCGGCGCTTCGAACTGCGCACCGGCGATACCATCTCGGGCCAGGTGCGGCCGCCGAAGGACACGGAACGATACTTCGCGCTCCTGAAGGTCGAGGCGATCAACTTTGAGACGCCGGACCAGGCGCGCGAGAAGATCTTCTTCGACAACCTCACGCCGCTCTACCCGATGGAGCGGCTGCGCCTCGAGTACGATCCCGAGAACCTCACGACCCGGGTGATGGATCTGCTGTCCCCGATCGGCAAGGGGCAGCGTGGAATGATCGTGGCTGCGCCGCGCACCGGCAAGACGATGATGCTGCAGTCCATCGCCCACGCGATCGCGACGAACCACCCCGAGGTGTACCTGATCGTGCTGCTGATCGACGAGCGGCCGGAGGAAGTCACCGACATGCAGCGGTCGGTGAAGGGCGAGGTCATCTCGTCCACGTTCGACGAGCCGCCACAGCGGCACATCCAGGTGGCCGACATGGTCATCGAGAAGGCCAAGCGGCTCGTCGAGCACAAACGCGACGTCGTGATCCTGCTCGACTCCCTCACCCGCTTCGCCCGCGCCCACAACGCCGTCATCCCGTCGTCGGGCAAGGTCCTGTCGGGCGGGCTCGACGCCAACGCGCTGCAGCGCCCCCGACGGTTCTTCGCCGCGGCCCGGAACATCGAGGAGGGCGGCTCGCTGACCATCATGGCCACCGCCATCGTGGACACGGGCAGCCGGATGGACGATGTGATCTTCGAGGAGTTCAAGGGCACGGGCAACATGGAGGTCCACCTGGACCGCCGGCTGATGGACAAACGCATCTTCCCGACCATCAACATCGAACAGTCTGGCACCCGGAAGGAAGAGCTCCTGCTCGAGAAGGACGAGCTACAGAAGGTCTGGCTCCTTCGCAAGGCGCTCTCCCAGCTCAACCCCGTGGAGGCCATGGAGCTCCTGCTCGACAAGCTCAAGCTCACCAAGACGAACAAAGAATTCCTGGCCTCCATGCACAGCTTGGGGTAACCACGTCGGAGGGGGCCCGGACGGCCCCCTTCCTTCTCCCCCTTTTGGGGAAGGTGCTCGCAGAACCCGCGCTCGAAGCGGCCAAGTTCCTGCGCTCTTTGCCTTTTTCGTCCCGTACTGGTATCGTTGTCTTCTCGCGGGAGGTGGCGATCGTGAAGGTGGGTATTCATCCGGAGTACGTGGAGACGACGATCACGTGCGCGTGCGGCGAGGTCGTCCGCACCCGCTCGACCCGGCCCGACATCCGGGTGGAGATCTGCTCGAAGTGCCATCCCTTCTATACCGGCAAGCAGAAGCTCGTGGACACTGCCGGGCGCGTCGAGCGCTTTCAGCGGAAATACAAGCGGCAGAGCGCGTCGTCGTAGCGAACGCTCCGCGACCGGCTGGGGTGGGCTCCAGCCGGTTTTCTGTTTGCGGGAGGCGCTGAGCCCCGATGCTGTTTGACAAGCTCCGGCAGATCGAAGAGCGGTCGAACGAGATCGCCCGGATGCTGTCCGATCCCGCCATCCTCGCGCAGCCGGCCGAGTACGCGCGTCTCCGCAGGGAGCACGCCGAGACGGTCGAGACCGTGGAGCGGTTCACCGAGTACCGCAAGGTGTTGAAGCGGCTCGGGGAGGCCCGCCATATCCTTTCGGAGGGCGGTGACCGCGAGCTCGTGGAGCTCGCTCAGGCCGAGGTGGACGACCTCGCCGCCCGCCAGGCGGCGCTCGAGGACGAGCTGAAGCGCCTGCTCCTACCGCGCGATCCCAACGACGAGAAGAACGTCTTCGTCGAGATTCGCGCCGGCGCGGGCGGCGAGGAGGCCGCGCTGTTCGCCACGGACCTGGCGCGCATGTACACGAAGTACGCCGAGCGCCAGCGCTGGAAGATCGAGGTCATGGACGCCAGCATGACCGGCACGGGCGGCTTCAAGGACGTGGTCCTCTTCGTGCACGGGCGCGGGGCGTGGAGCCGGCTCAAGTTCGAGCGCGGCGTCCACCGCGTCCAGCGCGTTCCGGTGACGGAGGCGAGCGGCCGGATCCACACGTCGACCGTCACCGTCGCCGTGCTCCCCGAGGCGGAGGACGTCGAGGTCAAGATCGACGATAGGGACCTCAAGGTCGACGTCTACCGCTCCTCCGGGCCGGGCGGGCAGGGCGTCAACACGACCGACTCCGCGGTGCGCATCACGCATCTCCCGACCGGGCTCGTCGTCACGTGCCAGGACGAGCGCTCGCAGATGAAGAACCGGGCGAAAGCGATGCGCGTCCTCAAGGCGCGGCTCCTCGAGCGCGCGCAGCAGGAGCAGCAGGCCGCGATCGCCGCCGATCGAAGGAGCCAGGTGGGCACCGGAGAGCGGAGCGAACGGATCCGTACCTACAACTTCCCTCAGGCGCGTGTCACCGACCACCGGATCGGCCTGACGCTCCACCGCCTCCCCGCGGTCTTGGAGGGCGCCCTCGACGACCTGATCGATGCGTTGACCGCGGCGGAACAGGCGGAGCGGCTCACGCGGGTGGCGAGCTGATGCGCGCCGCCCCGGGGACGCCCACGCGCCGCGCCGAGCTCGCCGCCGCGGTCGAGCTCCTCTCTGCCGCCGGGATCCCGACCGCGCGGGTGGACGCCGAGTGGCTGCTCGCCGCCGTGCTTGGGGTCGGTCGCTTCCAGGCCCAGCTCGATCTCGACCGCACGCTTCCCGCGCCGGTCGCCACGCGCTACGCGACCGCCGTCAGGCGGCGAGCTCGACGCGAGCCCCTTCAGCAGATCCTGGGCTGGGAGGCCTTCCGCGGGCTGCGGCTCCGCGTCACGGCGGACGTGCTCGTCCCCCGGCCCGAGACCGAGACGCTGGTCGAGTGGGCGCTCGGGCTCCTGCCGGCGCGGCGCGACGGCGTCCGCCTGCGCGCCCTCGACCTGGGCACGGGCTCGGGCGCCATCGCGTGCGCTCTCGCCGCGGAGCGCGGTGACGTCGAGGTGATCGCGAGCGATGTTTCGCAGGCCGCTGCGGTCGTCGCGCGGGAAAACGCGCGGCGGCTCGGTCTCGCGGGGCGCGTCCGCGTCGTCGTCGCCGACCTCGCCGGCGCGCTGGGACGGGCCCGCGCCGATCTCATCGTGAGCAATCCGCCGTACCTGCCGAGCGTCCTCGTCGGGGGCCTCGAGCCGGAGATCCGGTGTCACGAGCCCCGCCTGGCGCTGGACGGCGGCGACGATGGGCTCGCGGTCCTCCGGCAGATCGTCGTGTCCACACGTGAGGCGCTGCGGCCCTCGGCGCCGCTGGTTCTAGAGACCGCCGGCGGCGACCAGGCTGACGCCGTCGCCGGGATCCTCCGCGCGGCGGGGTTCGGGAGCGTGGCGGTCCGCGCCGACCTCGCGGGCGTGGACCGGTTCGTCGCGGGGAGGGCGTGATGCCGGCGCGGCTCGAGATCGAGGGCGGCGTCCCGCTCCTTGGCACGGTGAAGGTGAGCGCGGCCAAGAACGCTGCCCTGCCGGCGATGGCCGCTGCGCTCCTGACGTCGGAGCCGGTCACGCTCGCGAACGCGCCCGACCTCGCCGACGTGCGCACAATGGGGAGGCTCCTCGAGACTGTCGGCGCGAGGGTCTCCCGCATCGCCGGCGGGCTCCGCGTGCAGGTCGCGCGCGTCACGAGCGACCTCGCGCCGTACGAGCTCGTCTCGACCATGCGTGCCTCGGTCCTCGTCCTCGGTCCCCTCGTCGCCCGCCACGGCACGGCGCGCGTCGCGCTGCCGGGCGGCTGCGCCATCGGCGTGCGCCCGATCGACCAGCACCTCAAGGGGCTCCAGAAGCTCGGCGCCGACATTGCGATCGAGAACGGCTACGTCAGCGCGCGGGCGAGCCGGCTCAAGGCCGCGCGCATCACGACCGACCTGGTGACGGTGACCGGGACCGAGAACCTCATGATGGCGGCGGTCCTCGCCGAAGGCACGACCGTCATCGAGAACGCGGCGCGCGAGCCCGAGGTCGTCGACCTGGCGACGCTGCTCACCGCCATGGGCGCGCGGATCCAGGGCGCCGGCACGGCGCGTATCGAGATCGAGGGCGTCGTCGAGCTCGGCGGGGCCGTGCACCGCGTCGTCCCGGACCGCGTCGAGGCGGGGACCCTCATCGTCGCGGCGGCGATCACGGGGGGCGACGTCACGGTCACGGACCTCGTGCCCGACCACATCTCGTCGGTGCTCGCCAAGCTCGACGAGATCGGCGTGGTTCTCGAGATGGGGCCGACGTGGGTCCGCGCGCGCTGCCCCGAGCGGCCGCGCCCGGCCGACGTGACGACGAGCCCGTTCCCGGGCTTCCCGACGGACATGCAGGCGCAGGTCATGGCGCTGCTCGGCCTGGCCGACGGCCAGTCACGTGTCACGGAGACGATCTTCGAGAACCGGTTCATGCACGTCGCCGAGCTGGCACGGATGGGCGCCCGTATCGAGACCGACGGCGCCATCGCGATTGTCCGCGGCGTGCCCGGCTACCAGGGCGCGCCGGTCATGGCGTCCGACCTGCGCGCCTCCGCCGCGCTCGTGCTCGCGGGGCTGGCCGCGCGTGGGACGACCATCGTCGCGCGCGTCTACCACCTGGACCGCGGTTACGAGCGCCTCGAGGTCAAGCTCGGAGCGCTCGGGGCCCGGATCGTGCGGCGCGCATGAAAGACGTGCTCACGCTCGCGCTCCCCAAGGGCCGGTTGCTGGACCCGGCGCTGGTGCTCCTGCGCGACGTTGGCGTGGAGGGGATCGACGAGGACTCGCGCAGGCTGATCTTCACCGACCCGAAGCGCGACCTGCGCGTGCTGTTCCTGAAGCCCGCCGACATCCCGGCGTACGTCCTCTACGGCGCCGCGGATCTCGGGATCGTCGGCAAGGACATCCTTCTCGAGCAGGAGCCGGACGTGTACGAGCCGCTCGATCTGGGGTTCGGTTTCTGCCGCCTCGTCGTTGCCGAGCCGCGAGAGCTCTGGGAGCGTGACGACCCGTCGAAGTGGTCGTGGGTGCGGGTGGCCACCAAGTACCCGCGGCTCACCGAGGCCTACTTCTCCAACCGCGGTGTCCAGGTCGAGATCGTGCGGCTCGACGGTTCCGTCGAGCTGGCGCCGCTCGTGGGGCTCGCCGAGCGTATCGTGGATCTGGTCCAGTCGGGGGAGACGCTACGCGTGAATGGGCTGGTCGAGGTCGCGGAGATCACGCGCTCGACGGCCCGCGTCATCGTGAACCGCGCGTCGATGAAGACCGAGCACGCGCGGGTGACCGGTCTCATCGAGGAGATGGGGCGCGCACGGCGCCACCCGGCGACTGTCTCAGGCCACCCACCGAGTGTGGCGGCCCCAGGGGCGTTGGAATGAAGAGCGACGAGCGGAACGGAGCCGACTCGCCCCTCGTCTCAGCCCACCCGATCCGCGTGATCGACGCGCGGCGGCTCGGCATTGGTGCCGTTGTCGAGGCGCTCGCGCGCTCGCCGGCGGCCGTCCCCCCCGAGATCCACCGGGCGGTCGACCGGATCCTGGCCGACGTGCGCGCCCGCGGCGACGCGGCGCTCCTCGAGCTGACCGCGCGCTTCGACGGCTTCACCGCGGCGACGCCGACGGAGCTCGTAATCACTCCGGACGAGTTCGAGACGGCGGAGCGACGGCTCGCGCCCGAGGTCCGCGCGGCCCTGGCCTACGCGGCGGAGCGGATCGAGCGCTATCATGCGGTGGCGGCGCCGAAGTCGTGGCGCCTCACCGACGAGCACGGCTCCGTCCTCGGCCAGGAGGTCCGGGCGCTCGACCGGGTGGGGATCTACGCGCCAGGGGGGCGCGCGGCATACCCGTCCACGGTGTTGATGACCGCGGTGCCGGCGCGCGTCGCGGGCGTCCGCGAGATCGTGCTCGTGACGCCGGCGGGCCCCGGGGGCCGCGTCGAGCCCGCGATACTCGGCGCCGCCCGCCTCGCCGGCGTCACCGAGGGCTATCGCCTCGGCGGGGCCCAGGCGGTGGCGGCGCTCGCGTACGGCACGGCGACGATCCGCCGTGTCGACAAGATCGTCGGCCCCGGGAACATCTACGTGGCGTTGGCGAAGGCGCGCGTGTTCGGCGAGGTCGGCATCGACATGGTGGCGGGGCCGAGCGAGGTCGTCGTCGTGGCCGACGGCGCGGCCGATCCCGCGTGGGTGGCGGCCGACATGCTCGCGCAAGCGGAGCACGACCCGATGGCCCGCGCGCTCTGCATCACGGACGCGGCGGACCTGTTGGCGCGCGTCGCGGCGGCGCTCGAGCGCCAGCTCGCCACGCTGCCGCGCCGCGAGATCGCCGCGCGGGCACTCGAGGCCAACGGCGCGCTGATCCGCGTGGCGTCGCTCGACGACGCGGTCGAGCTGGCCAACCGCCTGGCGCCGGAGCACCTCGAGCTGATGGTGAGCGTCCCCGCGGCTCTCGTGCCGCGCGTCCGCCATGCGGGAGCGGTCTTCGTGGGCGGCCACACCCCGGAGGTGGTCGGCGACTACGTCGCGGGTCCCAACCACGTCCTCCCAACCGCGGGCACGGCGCGCTTCGCGTCGCCGCTCGGCACAGAGGATTTCGTCAAGCGCTCGAGCGTCATCGAGTACTCGCTGCGCGGGCTCGCCGCCGCCGCGCCCCATCTCAGGACGCTCACGCGGATCGAGGGGCTCGCCGGGCACGGGCGCGCGGCCGAGCTACGGCTCGGGAACGACCCAGGGAGGAGCGAATGAGCGCGGAGACGACGGCACGGCAGGCCCGCGTCGAGCGCAAGACCAAGGAGACGGAGATCTCGCTCCAGCTCAACCTCGACGGCACCGGCGCCTCGAAGGTGCACACGCCAATCCCGTTCTTCAGCCACATGCTCGAGGCGTGGGCAAAGCACGGCCTGATGGACCTCACCGTCGAGGCGCAGGGGGACGTCGAGGTGGACCAGCATCACACGGTCGAGGACGTCGGCATCGTGCTCGGGCAGGCGCTCCGGCTGGCGCTCGGCGACAAGAAGGGCGTCGTCCGCTACGGCACCGCGTTCGTCCCGATGGACGAGGCGCTCATCGCCGCGTCGGTGGACCTGTCGGGACGGTCGTTCCTCGTCTTCGGCGTGCCGGTGGCGCGGACGCGCGTGTCGAACTTCGACCTCGACCTGCTCCAGGAGTTCTTCCGCGCCTTCGCCTTCAACGCCGAGCTCACGCTGCACGTGACCATGCACTACGGCCACAACCTCCACCACATCACGGAGGCGGTGTTCAAGGCGGTCGGTCGCGCTCTCGCCGAAGCGACGCGCATCAATCCGCGGATCGCGGGTGTCCTCCCGTCCACGAAGGGAGCCCTGTGAGCCTATGATCGCCGTCGTCGACTACGGTCGGGGCAACCTCGGCTCCGTCGAGAAGGCGTTCGCCCGCGTCGGCATCCCGGCGGTCGTGACCCAGGATCCGCGGGCCGTGGACGAGGCGGACGCCGTCGTGCTCCCCGGCGACGGGGCGTTCCACGACGCGATGGAGAACCTCGAGCGCCTGGGGCTCCTGCCGGCGCTCGGGCGGGCGCTGGACGGGAGCCGGCCCTTTCTCGGCATCTGTCTGGGCTACCAGCTCCTGTTCTCGACGAGCGAGGAGTTCGGCGAGGGGCGCGGCCTCGACGTGATCCCGGGTCTGGTGCAGAGGTTCCCGCCGGGCCGGAAAGTCCCGCACATGGGCTGGAACCGCGTCCGCCACGCGGGCGACCTGCGCCTCTTCGAGGGGATCCCGCCGGGGGCCAGCTTTTACTTCGTCCACTCCTATTACCCCGTTGTCGCGGGGGCCGCGAGCCCGGCTCCGGGTCGCCCGATCCTTCGCGCGGCGTGGTGCGATTACGGGGTCACATTCGCCGCGGCGATCGAGCAGGGGCGGATCTACGCGACCCAGTTCCACCCGGAGAAGAGCCAGCGCTGGGGGCTCCGGCTGCTCGAGAACTTCGCGGCGATCGTGAAGGGTGGCGCCCGGTGATCGTCATTCCCGCCATCGACCTCCGCGACGGGCGCTGCGTGCGGCTCCGTCAGGGCCGAAGCGACCAGGAGACCGTCTTTTCCGAGGATCCGGTCGCGACGGCCGTGTCCTGGACGAGGCTCGGCGCAGGGCGGCTCCACGTCGTGGATCTCGACGGCGCGTTCGCCGGCGAGCCGCGCCAGACCGCGCTCGTCGCCAAGATCGTGGCGGCGGTCTCCCCAGTCCCCGTGCAGATGGGCGGCGGCCTGCGCGATCTCGAGGCGGTCGGGCTGGCGCTCGAGACCGGCGCGCGCTGGGCCATCGTGGGGACGCGAGCCGCGCTGGATCCGGAGTTCCTCCGCGAGGTCTGCCGGACTTGGCCGGCACGGGTGATCGTCGCCGTGGACGGGCGGGGGTCGCGCGTCGCGGTCCGTGGCTGGACCGAGGTCACGAGCGAGACCGTGATCGATGTAGGGACGCGAGCCCGCAACGCGGCAGCGGCTGCGCTCCTGTACACGGACGTGACCCGCGACGGCACCGGGATCGGGCCCAACGTGGACGAGACCGCGAGGCTCGCCCGCGCGGTCGCCGTGCCAGTCCTCGCGTCTGGCGGCGTGGCGCGCCTT
>WNGH01000362.1_pt1 | contig 58876 bp, 56 predicted proteins | sample 5400631 | NCBI WGS metagenome assembly WNGH01 (sample SAMN13153373, study PRJNA577476) | soil metagenome | isolation source: 115 cm soil or saprolite under Garry oak tree replicate 1 | place: USA:California | collected 2016-06-15 | reverse complement strand
CTTAAAGCGTATCTCGCACGGCTTCAAAATCTCGTCGGGGATCGTCCTCTGCTGCTGGGGGAAATCGGGCTGGACAGTCGTCGGCACGGCGAAGTCAAGCAGGCGCAGGTGCTCGACTGGCAGATCCGCACCGCCTTTGCGGCAGGATGCGCGGGCTCGTTCGTGTTCGGGTGGACCGATGAGTGGCACCGCGGCGGGCATGACATCGACGACTGGGATTTTGGACTCACACTTCGAGACCGTCGGCCCAAACTCGCGCTGCCCATCGTGCGCCGGGCCTTTGCCGAGGCTCCGTTCTTGCGGAGCAAGTCCTGCCCACGAGTCTCGGTCATCGTGTGCAGTTTCAATGGGGCGCACACCATCCGCGACTGCCTGAAGGGTCTGAGCAAGCTCGAATACCCTGACTATGAAGTCATCGTGGTCGATGATGGCTCGACCGATTCGACATCGGCCATCGCGGCCCAATACAACTGCCGCATCATCCGCACCGAGAATCGCGGGCTCGGCAGCGCGCGCAACACCGGGCTCCGGGAGGCCACGGGAGAAATCGTCGCGTATCTTGATGACGACGCCTGGCCGGATCCTCATTGGCTGCGCTACGTGGTCGAAACCCTCCAAAGCACGGATCATGCGGGGATCGGAGGCCCCAATCTGCCGCCACCCGGCGACGGCCCTATCGCGGACTGTGTGGCCAATGCTCCGGGAGGTCCGGTGCATGTGCTGCTCTCCGATCAAGTCGCAGAGCATATCCCCGGGTGCAACATGGCGTTTCGGAAGGACCGCCTGGAGGCGATCGGGGGCTTTGATACGCAGTTTCGGATCGCAGGCGACGATGTCGACCTCTGCTGGCGTCTGCAGGAGGAGGGCTGGACGCTGGGCTTTCACCCGGCGGCCCTGGTCTGGCATCATCGCCGGAACTCGGTCCGGGCCTACTGGTGTCAGCAACGGGGATATGGGAAGGCGGAAGCACTGCTCGAACGGAAGTGGCCCGGGAAATATCAGCCTTCGGGTAGTCTGAGCTGGCGCGGACGAGTCTACTGCAAGGCGCTGGAGCGGGCGATGTTCACACGGCCGCGCATTTATCACGGCACGTGGGGGAGCGCACCGTTCCAGTCCCTCGATCGGCCGGCTTTCGCGCTGTGGCAGTCGCTCTCCCTGATGCCGGAGTGGTATCTCGTGGTTCTCCTCCTGGTGATCCTGTCGGCCCTTGGCCTGCTTTGGCGTCCCCTGCTTCTCGCCGCGCCGATCCTCCTCGGCGCGGTGTGCCTGTGGCTGGTCCAGGCCGTAATGGGGGCGATGCGCGCGTCATTCGTGGAGAGGCCGCATGCCCGATTGCAGCGTCTCGGCAAGATTGCGCTGACCACCTGCCTCTTTCTGACCCAACCGCTGGCCCGGGTGAGGGGACGTATAGGCTCCGGGCTTACGCCCTGGCGGATCCTGGGGCGGCTCGTCCCGTCTCTCCCGCGCCCGCGGCGATTCCAGTTCTGGAGCGAGCGTTGGCGAGAGCCAGGGGCGATCCTCCGAGGCGTTGAGAGCGTTCTGCGAGACCACGGCGCGGTGGTCAGCCGGGGCGGGGGCTTCGATCGGTGGGACTTGCAAATCCGAGCAGGCCTGTTCGGAGAGGTTCGCCTTCTCATGGCCATCGAGGAACACGGGGATGGGAAGCAGCTCATCCGATTTCGATCGTGGCCGTGGTGCTGTTCGGGCGGATGGGTGGTCGCAATGGTGCTGGGTGGCCTCGCCATGGGGGCGATCTCGGACGGGGCCTGGATCGCCGGGATGCTGCTGGGCGCCATGGCCCTGTGGCCGCTTCGGAGGACGATCCTGGAATGCGGAGTGGCCAATACCGTCGTGGTGCGCGGCCTTGAGCGCCTCTGGCCGGAGCGGGAATGATGTCCGCCCAATTCACCAATCTTGCCCTCTACCGCCGGCTGCTGGCCCAGGCGCGGCCCTACTGGCCTCACATCGCGGCCACCTTGGTGCTCGGCCTCCTCTCCACCCCCCTTGCCCTGCTCGGCCCGCTGCCGCTGCAGATTGCCGTCGACAGTGTCATCGGCTCCCACCCCGTCCCCCGCTTCCTGGACGCCTTGCCGTCGTCGGCGGCCATGCATTCCAAGACAGCGGTGCTCACCCTCGCGGCCGGCCTCCTGGTGGCCATCGCCCTGCTGAGCCAGCTCCAGGCGCTCGGGATGTCCTTACTGCGCACCTACACGGGCGAAAAGCTGGTCCTGAAGTTCCGGGCGCGCCTCTTCCGTCACGTCCAGCTCCTCTCTCTGTCCTACCACGAGTCCAGGGGGACGACCGATTCCACGTACCGCATCCAATACGATGCCCCCGCCATCCAGTGGATCGCGATCGACGGCCTCATCCCATTCATCACCGCCGGGTTCGCGCTCGCCGGGATGATTTACGTGACCGCGCGAATCGACCGGCAGCTGGCTCTGATCGCGCTCATGATCTCTCCCGTTCTCCTGTTGATCTCTCGGGCATATAGCCGGCGCCTGCGCGGCCAGTGGCACGAAGTGTACAAATTCCAGAGCTCCGCCATGTCGGTGGTGCAGGAGGTGCTGGCGGCGGTCCGCGTCGTAAAGGCGTTCGGCCAGGAGGACCGTGAGCAGAGACGATACATGCATCACGCCAGCGAAGGCATTTGGGCGCGCTTCCGCGTCGCCTTCGCAGAAGGCGGTTTCGGCCTCCTGGTCGGTCTGACCACCGCGGTGGGGACGGCGATGGTCCTCACGATCGGCGCGCGCCACGTGCAGTCGGGCGTCCTGACCCTCGGTGAGTTGCTCCTGGTGATGGCTTACCTCTCGCAGCTTTACGGCCCCCTTCAGACCCTCAGCTCTATGACGGGACACCTGCAGAGTTCACTGGCCAGCGCCGAGCGGGCCTTCTCGCTTCTCGATGAGACGCCCGATGTCGCCGAGCGCCAGGACGCGAAACCGATCTCCCGTACCTCGGGCGCCGTGGCATTCCACGACGTCTCCTTCGCCTACGACAAAGTTCATCCGGTTCTGCACGACGTGTCGTTTGAAGTGAGTCCTGGGACCCGCGTGGGAATCATGGGCGCGACGGGCGCGGGCAAGACGACGCTTGTGGGGCTGCTGACGCGTTTCTATGACCCGACCGCCGGACAGATCCTCCTTGATAGAGTGGATCTGCGCGACTACAGGCTGACTGACCTGCGTAACCAGTTCGCCATCGTCCTCCAGGAACCCGTGCTCTTCTCGACGAGCGTAGCCGAGAACATCGCCTATGCCTGCCCCGCTGCCAGCCACGACGAGATCGTCGCGGCGGCGCGAGCGGCGAACGCCCACGAGTTTATCCTCGGCCTTCCCGAGGGCTACGAGACCCAGGTTGGTGAGCGCGGCATGCGCCTCTCGGGCGGGGAGCGCCAGCGCATCTCGATCGCGCGCGCCTTCCTGAAGGACACCCCTGTCCTCATCCTCGACGAGCCCACCAGCTCGCTTGATATGAGGACAGAAGCCGCGATCATCGAGGCGATGGAACGCCTCATGCAAGGCCGCACGACCTTCATGATCGCCCATCGTCCGAGCACGCTCGTGAATTGCGGGATGCTTCTGATGATCGAAAACGGGCGACTCGTTGGCGGGAGGTCGGCCGTTTCGGCAACAGCCGGCACCGTGCCTTCATGGGAAACTCCATGAGCCTCACGGTCTGGCTTCTGGCGAACACGCTCTCCTATCCCGAGGGTGGCGGCCATTTGTGGGTCTATCTCAACTGGGCGCTGGGACTGCGGGAGCTAGGCTGCCGGGTGACCTGGGTCGAGACGGTTGCGCCGAGCACCCCCAGGGAGGACATCCGGGGCAACCTTGCGGTCCTGAAGACACGGTTGGACCGCTACGACTTCGCGCACTCCGTGGCGCTGTGCTCCAGAACCGGCGAGCGGCTGCCGGAAGGTGCGGCGGCGGGCTGCTTGAGCCTCGAGGCGGCGGACGAGGCGGACCTGCTGCTGAACCTGTCGTACGACATCCCTCCCGCGTTGGTGGGGCGCTTCCGGCGGTCGGCGCTCGTGGATATCGACCCGGGCTTGACGCAGGTCTGGATGGCCGCGGGGCATCTGAGAGTGCCGCGGCACGACCTGTACGTCACAATCGGCGAGACGGTGGGCCGACCGGGAGCACGATTTCCAGACTGTGGGATCCGCTGGCACTATACGCCTCCGCCTGTGTTCATACACGCGTGGCCACCGACTCGGGCCGATTCCAGGGCCCCCTACACCACCGTGACGCATTGGTGGGGAGCGTTGATGGAATGTGGGGGACGAAGCTACTATAACGGCAAGCGAGACGGCTTCCTGCCATTCCTGGACTTGCCACGGCGCACCACTCAGCCGCTCGAATTGGCGGTCTGCCTCGCCGCGAACGAGACGGACAGAGAGGAACACGTCAGGCTCCGTGAACGGGGCTGGCGTGTACGGGATGCCCACGCGGTCGCGGCGGCTCCCTGCGACTACCAGCGCTATATTCAGGGATCCCGCGGCGAGTTCAGTTGCGCGAAACCTTCCTGCGTCGATCTGCAGAACGCCTGGATCAGCGATCGGACACTCTGCTACCTGGCCAGCGGCAAGCCGGCGGTCGTCCAGAATACGGGCCCCAGTCGGTTCCTGCCGGATGCGGAAGGTCTGTTTCGATTCCGGAGCATCGAAGAGGCCGCCCGCGCTCTTTCCGCCGCGGAGTCAGACTACGAAGGACACTGCCGGCGGGCTCGCGCCCTGGCGGTGGAATTCTTTGACGCGCGAAGGGTCGTCGGGCGAGTATTGGAATGGTCGTCAGCATAGGAGCGAGTCACCAATCCGCATTGAAGGCATCCAGACTGGAATGATGCGGATCAATCGAGTAGCACACTCTTCGCGATCATCGCCCGCATCCTGGCGGTGCGGCAACACAAGCCCACGCACATGTCCGTCGTCTTCGGCGAGGCCGACCCCGTCGAGGCAAGCAGCAGGTCGGCAAGGTGGGCAATGTGAGCGGCACCGTGTGACGCAGTTCATTTCAGGTTTTTTCCGTCGGGCTATCAAGGAATCTACCCGATGCACGCGCGCCCACGGATCGGTCCATCCTTAGAGTCGAAGGAGGGTGCACCGCGATGAGACTGAACACGAGTACGCGACGGAGACCGCTGGCGCTGGCTTTCGTGCCGGCGCTCCTGGCGATTCTGTCCTGGTCGTGGGCGCCGGCGCAGGTGACAGTGTCCGGCGCCCTGCCATCGAGCAGCACGCGCATCGAGGAGAACGATCCATCCGTCATCTACACCGGAGTGTGGTACCCGCAGCATCGCTCCGATCTGAGCGGCGGCTCGATCGTCGAGTCACCGTATCCAGTCAGCACCGCTACGCTCCCCTTCAACGGAACGGGGGTCCGCTGGATCGGCTTCAAGGCCGTCTGGGGCGGGATCGCGGAGGTATACCTGGACGGCGCTCTGAAGGCGACGGTCGACACGTACGCTCCGACCGAGCAGCCACAGGCCGTCATGTACACGGCCAGCGGTCTGTCTTGGGGTCCTCACACGGTCACGATCAAGGTCACGGGCACGTGGAACCCCGCAGGATGCTGCAGCTGGGTGGTCGTGGACGCCTTCGACGTATTGTAGAGAGGCGGTGTCGTCTCAGCGAGGTGTGTCGCCCTTGACGACCGGCTTCCCGGCCTTGACCCAGCCCTGGATCCCCGACGGCATGATGAAGATCTCGCGGTAGCCGAGATCGGCGGCCCTCCGGGCCGCGTGGTGGCATTCCAGTCAGAGTTCGTTCGCGCAGTAGAAGATGAGTGTGGCATCCTTGTCCGCAGGCAGGACTCCCTCCTTGATGTCCTTGCTGTTCAAGCGCACGGCCCCCGGGAGATGGTTCTCGGCGTAGGTCTCGGGACTGTTGCCGTCGTACACGTGGACGTTCGCCTGGCCCAGCCGCCGCTCGACCTGGTCCACTGTGAATCGGCCGAACGGCTCCGGTTCGGGCATTTTTGACTTGTCGGCCGCCCGGGCCTTGGTCACGATGGCGAACGCCAGAACCAGGCCCGTGACGACGATCGATGTCTGACGCCATGACAGCATGAGAACCTCCTTGAAGGATCGGGCGCGCCCTCGTCCGGACCGCCCCTGGGGTCGCAAGTATAGATGATGCGGGCGCCACGGCGGGCAAGGGCGCCGCCTGTCTCCCGACGCCTTCTGTTAGACTGCCATTCCTTGAAAGGAGGCGACCCCATGACCGATCGCGTGATCGTCCAAGTGACGCTGCGGAGACTGTGGATGACCGTGAGCCTCGGTCTCCTCGTGGTAGTCCTGGTCCTGCTCGCCCGGCCTCTCTGGGCGCAGAAGGCGCAGGAGAGCTTCAGGGACAAGTTCAATATCGCCGAAGAAGCGGGCGGCGTGGCCATCGCCACGAGCGGGGACGGTAAGTACGTCTACGTCGCCGGCAGGAACGGAGTCATCGTCTCCGACGATTTCGGCAAGACCGGCTCCTGGGTGCAGACCGTCCGGATGAAATAGTCCGGTCTCAAAGAAAAGGCACGGTCGCCCTTGCCGGCGGGCTGTCAGGGGAGTATAGAAAGACAGACACGCCAACTAGGCCATCCAAGCTTCGGGGAGGTGCATCCATGGCCGAACGGGAATCCGACCGGCCGGTACGCCGGCACATCGAGGAGCTCGTCGAGGAGGAGCACCGGCTCTTCGCGCAGGGGAAACTCTCGGACGCCGACCGTCAGCGTCTGGATCAGGTCAAGGTCGAGCTCGATCAGTGCTGGGACTTGCTGCGCCAGCGTCGAGCGCTCAGGGAGTTTGGTGACGATCCCTCGCAGGCGCGCGTCCGGCCGCCCGGGATCGTCGAGAACTACGAGCAGTGAAACAGAGCGGAAGCGCTGAGCGACAGTCGCCCAGAGCCGCTCAATTGTCGGCATGCGTTCTCGCGGGCGAGCCGCGGGTCGAGGTCCAGGCGGGAAGGGGCATCAGCAGGCGCTCCGCGAGCGCGTTGACGTACGGCTCGTAGGTCCCGCGAAGATCCGCGAGGCGCTGCGCCGCGTCCGCGGTGTCGGATACCGGCCGACCGGCTTCGGCGAGCAGCCGGAAGAGCCGGGCGGCATCCGCAGGGGAGAGTCGGTCCGGAGAGGGCGCGCGCGGCTCGAGGCGAAACACCTGGGCGAGGTCGACGACGGCGTGCCGGGCCATCGCGAACGTGACGCGCGCCTCCCAGGACGACTCGTCCCGGACGCAGGCCATGAGAAGCGCGCAGGAGTCGAGGACCGTCGTCAGGGCGGCGAGCCACGACTGGTGGGCGTGCTGTGAGCGGAAGTAGGCGAGGACGGGATAGGAGAGATGGCTCTCCATCAGCTCCGCGGTCCACTTCTCCCAGTCGTGCAGGAATCGATCCAGATGATGCAGGCGTTCCCGGCCGTGGCGGAGCAGCAACTCATCGACCGACGGAGGGGAGCCGGCCCTGGGGTCGAGGAGCGTGATCGACACCTCACGTCGTGAGAAGGCGTTGTAGAGGACCGGAAAGTACCCGATCACGAGAGCCAGGAAGCCGAAGCCGACCCCGGATTCCACGACCGTCAGGCCGCGCGCCAGCGGCCCGCTTGGCGCCACGTCTCCCAGGCCGAGCGTGAAGAAGGTCGTGCCGCTCAGGTAGAGGTAGGTGCCGAACGACGGTGGCGCGTCGAGCGTGTGCAGGGTGGTCGCGAGCGACCAGTGGAGCGCTCCGAACCCGAGCACGAGGCTCGCGGCCCACAGCGCCAGAAGGAACAGCAGCGAGAGCGGTCCGAAGACGCCGAGGAAGGACTCGCGCCGGGCGCGTGAACCGATCCGATGCGCGACAGCGGCCCAGAGCGACCAGGTCAGACGGTAGAAGAGGCGCGCCAGGCGCCACCGGCGCGTGACGCGCCGCGGCAGAACGATCGCCTCGAAGGCGTCCCAGAGGACGATGCCGATCAAGGCGATGGCGAGGAAGGCGACAGGAACCCGCGCCACGGCCATCGTCACGCCTCTTCCTCCCGGACCGGTCTGGATCCGTGGCGGGCATTCTAGCAAAGTGCCGGTGATGACCGGACCGGTGCGCCGACGTCCGCTCAGGACGCCGCCCGCCGGCCGGGACCGGTGATGTGAGGGGACGATTCATGACGGTGGAAGGTGTTTCGCCGGTCCTGGCCGGCGGATTGATCCCGTGATCATCGCCGATCGTTTCAGGCGCTCTTCGACTCGTCCTCGCCCGGCTCCGCGGCCGGCCCCAGCCACGCGCTGCCCAGTCTTTCCGCCTGATAAAGGATGAGCGCGGCAAGCCGCCGGGACTCGTGACGGTCCAGCCGCACCACACGGTACGCGTCCGGGTTCGCTCCCCTGATATGCATCTCGATGCAGGGGCGCAGCGGATCGCGCAGCACGAGAATCTCTCCCGATTCTTCGTCCAAGGTCTTCATTCCTCCATTCTCATGCACGATCTTGTAGCCGCGGGCGGTGAAGGTTCTGTGACCCTTGGGTCACAGGCAGGTGAACGGTGGCGTCGCCTGAAAAACGAAGCCCCCCGGGATGGACCCGGGGGGCTTGGGCATTCCACGAACGTGAGGCAGGGAATCAGTACATGTCCCCGCCCATGCCGCCAGGACCACCGGGCATGCCGGCGCCGGCCTTCTCCTTCTCGGGGATCTCGTGGATCATCGCCTCGGTGGTCAGCATCAAAGCCGCGATGCTGGCCGCGTTCTGCAGGGCCGTGCGGGTGACCTTGGTCGGGTCGATGATACCGGCCTGGAACATGTCGACCCACTTGCCGGCGTAGGCATCGAAGCCGATGGACGCCTTGTCCTGCTCCTTTCCCTGCTGCACGATGATCGAACCCTCGAATCCGGCATTGATGGCGATCTGCCGGATCGGCTCCTCCAGAGCCCGGCGGACGATGTTGATGCCGGTCTGGACGTCCTCGTTTTTCTCCTTGAGCGTTTCCAGCGACGGGATGGCGCGCACCAGGGCGATGCCGCCGCCGGGGACGATCCCCTCCTCGACGGCCGCCTTGGTCGCATGCATGGCATCCTCGACGCGGGACTTCTTCTCCTTCATCTCGCTCTCGGTGGCCGCGCCGACCTTGATGATGGCGACCCCCCCGACCAGCTTCGCGAGCCTCTCCTGCAGCTTCTCGCGATCGTAGTCGGACGTGGTCTCCTCGATCTGGGCCCGGATCTGCTTCACCCGGCCCTCGACGTCGGCGCGCTTCCCCTTGCCCTCGACGACCGTCGTGTTGTCCTTGTCGGCGGTGATCTTCTTGGCCTGGCCGAGGTCCTCGATCTTGACGTTCTCGAGCTTGATGCCGAGGTCCTCGGTGATGCACTTGCCGCCGGTGAGGATCGCGAGGTCCTCGAGCATCGCCTTGCGGCGATCGCCGAAGCCCGGCGCCTTGACGGCCAGCACCTGAAGCGTGCCGCGCAGCTTGTTCACGACCAGCGTAGCCAGCGCCTCACCCTCGACATCCTCGGCGATGATCACCAGCGGGCGCCCGCTCTTGGCGACCTGCTCCAAAAGCGGCAGGAGCTCGCGCATGTTGGAGATCTTCTTCTCGTGGTTCAGGATGTACGGGTTCTCCAGCACGCACTCCATGCGCTCGGCGTCGGTGACGAAGTAGGGGCTGAGGTAGCCGCGATCGAACTGCATCCCCTCGACGATCTCGAGGGACGTCTCGAGCCCCTTGGCCTCCTCCACCGTGATGACGCCGTCCTTGCCGACCTTGTCCATCGCCTGGGCGATGATCTCGCCGATGGTCTCGTCGTTGTTGGCGGAAATCGTGCCGACCTGGGCGATCGCCTTGCCGCCGACCGGCTTCGAGATCTTCTTGATCTCCTCGATCGCCTTCTCGACGGCCTTCTCGATCCCCCTCTTGAGGTCCATGGGGTTGGCGCCGGCGGTGACCGCCTTGACCCCCTCGCGGAAGATCGCCTGCGCCAGGACCGTCGCCGTGGTCGTTCCGTCCCCGGCGACCTCGGACGTCTTGCTCGCGACTTCACGAACGAGCTGGGCGCCCATGTTCTCCCGGGGGTCCTGAAGCTCGATCTCCTTCGCCACGGTGACGCCGTCCTTGGTGCTCGTAGGCGCCCCGAACTTCTTCTCGAGGACCACGTTCCGGCCCCGGGGTCCGAGTGTGACCTTCACCGCGCCGGCCAGCTTGTTCACGCCGCGGAGGATCGCCTGGCGGCAATCCTCCGAATAGATGATTTCCTTTGCAGACATGGATTCCTCCCTTTTCAGCTGATGATTCCGAGAATATCTTCCTCGCGGACGATCACGTGCTCGACGTCGTCGATCTTGACCTCGGTGCCGGTGTACTTGCCGACCAGGATGCGGTCGCCGGCCTTGACCTCCAGCGCGATCCGCTTGCCGTTGTCGTCAAGACGACCTGCTCCGACGGCCACGACCTTCCCCTCGAGCGGCTTCTCCTTGGCCGTATCGGGGATGATGATGCCGCCCTTCATCTTGTGTTCAGGCTCGACTCTCTTGATCAGGATCCGGTCGCTCAGGGGTCTGACAGTCGTTTTCATCGGGAAGCCCTCCGTTTGAGAGTGGGTCGAAGGCCGGGGGATGGTCACGGTCCTCTTGGCACTCGGTGCTATGGAGTGCCAATCGTACTCGACCAGGCACGCCGATGTCAACGTGGTCGACTTCACGACCTGGCTGCGACGGCGCGGCCGGCTGCTCGCGGGGCGAAGTGCAATGGATCTCTGAGGCTCTGAAGCTCCCGGTAATAGTAGAGAGCGGTCGGTCGTTTCCCCTGGAATCTCAGCTTCCTCAGGAACTCGATCTCCTCGCCGGTCGCGCTGCCTCCCAGGGCAGGGTCTTTCAGAAAATCCTTCAGCCCCGGCTCGTCGACCGCCTGCGTTTCGGGGCCCCGCTCGATGAAGTCGAACTTCTTCAGGGGTTCCCGGGCGACTCTGCGGCTGAGGACGATCTCCATGCCGAACGTCGCCAGGTCGATGTCCCAGGACTCGATCAGCGGATCCATGAAGACGACGCACTGTTCCGCCGACAGGTTGAAAATGTCCGTGTCCAGGAACTCGAGCGCCAGGACGCGCATCTGATCGAAGCGTCGGTGGCTGAGGCGGGCGACCAGGCGGACCCAGCGCTCATTCTGCAGTTCTTCCGTCGCCAGTCTCTTGACCACGTCCAGCAGCTTCTGAGTCACCAGGCGCTCGAGCTCGCCGAAGGCCTCCTTCTCGAAGATCGGGCGCAGGTGCTTGGCCCTGGCGGGCGGGCATTTGCGGAGAATCAGGCCGCGGACCTCCTTGAACAGGGGCGTGGGAGTGTCACCCAGGCGCTTCTTCAGGGCCTCGCGGCGCTGCAGGCCGGCCAGGCGCGCCAGCTCACCGTGCGGGAACTTCAGGACCTTCCCCAGCCTGTCATAGAGATCGGTGCGATCGGGCGCGGGCGGGGCCTTCTTCCGGCCCAGCAGCTGCGAGATGTACGATTCCGTCACCTGGGCGGCCCGCGCCAGGTCGCGCTGCTCGAGACCCAGCTCTTTCAGCCGGCGCCCGATCACCAGGGAGATGTCCATCGGAATGGTCCTCTCGTAACTTAACTGTAATCGATTAACAATTCACAAACGATGCCAGTATCGCACTCCTTGGTTTGACAAGTAAAGTGAATTGACCTATCGTGACCTGACATGCTGTCGTGGAAGCGGGCCGTGATCAGGTACCAGGAGCCGATGCTGCGAAAGAGCATCTGGCAGGTCGTCAACACGCTCGTCCCGTACCTGGCTCTCAGCGGACTGATGATCTGGACGCTGAACGTCTCCTATTGGCTGACGCTGGTGGTGGCCGTCGCCACCGCCGGATTCATGATTCGCATCTTCATCATCTTCCACGATTGCGGCCACGGCTCCTTCTTTCGATCGCAGCATGCGAATCATGTCCTGGGATTCGTCACCGGTGTCCTGACGTTCACGCCGTACCTCCAATGGCGGCAGAAGCACGCCCTGCATCACGCGACCTCGGGCGATCTGGATCGGCGCGGCACGGGGGACATCTGGACGCTGACGGTGCAGGAGTACATCGATGCGCCCCGCTGGAAGCGTCTCGCGTACCGGGTCTTCCGCAATCCTTTCGTGCTGTTCGTCATCGCCCCCCTGTACCTGTTCCTGATCCACCAGAGATTCCCGTCGCGCGCGGTCGGCAGGCGGGAACGCCTGGAGGTGCACTGGACGAACGGCGCGCTCCTCCTGATCGCGGTCGTGATGAGCCTGACCGTCGGCCTCAAGGCCTACGTGCTGATTCAACTGCCGGTGATGACTCTGACCGGAACGGTCGGTCTCTGGCTGTTCTACGTGCAGCATCAGTTTGAAGGGGTGTACTGGAAGAGACGCGAGAGCTGGGGATTCGCGGAAGCGGCCCTCCAGGGGAGCTCGTTCTACCGGCTGCCGAGGATCCTGCAGTGGTTCTCAGGCAACATCGGGTTCCACCACATTCACCATCTGAGCCCGCGCATTCCGAACTACAACCTGGAACCCTGCCACCGGGCCGACCCGCTCTTCCAGCGCGTGAAGCCGATCACACTGCTTTCCAGTCTGCGATCGTTCACCTACCGTCTCTGGGACGAACAGCGTGGCAGACTGACAGGCTACCGCGCCCTGCGGGAGCTTCGCCGGCAGCAGGCCGGGCCCTTCCGATCGTCTTCTTCCGCCTCGCGTTCGGGGTAAAGTCTCCACCGAGCGGGTATCCCGGCCCCGAGATTCCTCGAACCAAGGGGCGGTCCCATCCGTCCTGCAGGGTGAGCGCCACCCCGAGGTCGAAGGAACGGGGCCCGGGGCGTCGGGAAGCAAGCGGGAGAAGCGTTGCTGGACGTCGCCACCCTCCTGGAACGTTGCCGCCGGGGAGACGACCTCGCCTGGGAGGCGCTGGTGCGCCTGTTCCAGGCGCGCGTGTACTCGGTCGCCTGCCACTACATGCGGAACGCCGAGGACGCCCGGGACGTGGCGCAGGAGGTCTTCGTCCGGGTCTACGAGCGTCTGGAGTCCTTCCACGGGGATCAGGCTTTTCTGCCGTGGGTCCTGCGCCTGTCGCGCAACGTCTGCATCGACGCCCTGAGGAGGCGGAAGGCGCGTCCCCGGGGGTCGGAAGACCTCGCCGACGACCCGGAGCACCTTGTGTCGTCGGGGCCGACGCCGGAGGAGGCCACGGCGTCGCGTTCGGCGCGGGACCTCCTGTATCGCGCCATGGACCGGATGAGCGATTCCGACCGGGAGATCCTCATGCTGAAGGAGATCCAGGGCTTGAAAGTGGAGGAGATCGCGACTCTCCTGAGGGTCCCGATCGGCACGGTCAAGTCACGCTGCAACCGGGCCCGGCTCGATCTGGCCACGCGAGTGCGGCGCCTCGATCCATCGTATGGAGCGTGACGGGTGACCGACGCGATCTGCAACACAATCATCGAGCGGCTCGACGATCTCCTCGAGGGGCGGTTGAGCCCGGCGGATCGCCGGGCGGTCGAAGAGCATCTCCGCTCGTGCGCCGGTTGCCGCGACCTCGCGAGCCTGGTGGCCGAGGCGGGCGTCCCGGTCGCGCCGCCGGCAAATCTCCTCGGCGCGGTCCTGGCGCGCACGAGCGGCTCGACATGCGGGAGCGCCCGCGCGCGACTGTGCGACCACGTCGACCGTCTCCTCGCGCCTACGGACGACGAGATCGTCCGCATGCACCTCGACGGCTGCAACGAGTGCGGCCGGCTGGCGGCGGCCGTCGCGCGGCTGGCGACCGATCTGCCGTCGCTCGCCGGGCTGGAGCCGGACGCGCGCTTCGTCCGGGACGTCCTCGCACGAACCTCGGGGCGGGCGGCGCGGACCGCCGTTTGGAAGGCGCGTCTCGCGGCCGGCTGGCGGCGGCTCGCACATCGCCCGAGGATCGCCTGGGAAGGGGCGTACGCCGGGTCGCTCCTCGTGCTCCTGCTCTTTGGCGCTCCCAACGCGCCCTTCGCGGACGTGCCGGGGAAGGCGCTCGTTCTCGTCCGGACGGTGCAGGCCACGCTGCCGGCGGACGCCGCCGCGGTGGAAGCCCCTCGGATCCGCAGTGCGGTGCGCTCGCTCTGGGATGGCACGAAGGCGCGGGTCCAGGTCGCGACGCGTGAGCTCACGACCACGGCGAGGCGTCGCTCGAAAGTGGCATGGGACGGGCTGAAGAAGGAAGTTGGAACCGTGTGGGATCGGATTGCGTCTCAGCAGACGACGCACGATACGAACGAGGGAGGATCTAGATGAACGCCATGCAGGAATCGCCGGTGCCGCACGTCCCGTCCCATCCCCAGGCACCCCCGGTGGTCCCGCTGCAGACGCGGATGAGGGACTCGCGGAGCAAGTCGCCGGCGATCGCGGCGATCCTTTCGATGATGCCTGGCCTGGGACAGGTGTACGTGGGCTACTACCAGCGCGGGTTCGTGCACGCGGCGGTCATCGCCACCCTGATCACGATCATGTCCTCGGGGACGCTCGACCGGCTCAGCCCGCTCTTCGGGCTGTTCACGGCGTTCTTCTGGCTCTACAACATCATCGACGCGGCCCGCCGCGCCTCCCTCTACAACGACGCCCTCGCCGGGAACTCCTCGATCGAGCTGCCGCAGGATTTCAAGAGCCCCGGAATCCGCGGATCGATCTTCGGAGGCGCCGCCCTCATCGTCGTCGGCTTCATCCTGCTCCTCAACACCCGCTTCGGCGTGTCGCTCGACTGGGTCGAGCAGTGGTGGCCGGTGGCCCCGATGATCTTCGGCGCCTACCTCCTCGTCCGCGCCTTGCAGGAGCGACGGGCCTCGCAGACGAGCGACTCCCGGTGACGGAATCAGCGGGGGCGAGTCTCAGTCGGCCGCGCCCCGCGGGGATGAGGCGTCCGCGACCGTGGGCGCGAGATCGTTGAACGAGAAGGTCGACTGGATCCCCGTCCAGGGCTTGCCGTCGATCTCGGTGTAGGGATAAATAAAATAGTTCAGAGGGTCGCCCTGCTGCGCCGGGTCGAGCCGGATGTCGCGCCCCCGCGTGAACAGGATCCGGTTGGCGTCATGCGCGCCGAAGAAGTAGTCGCGGCGCGCCGGATCCTTCCAGGCCTCGGAGGCGTCGATCGGGATCCACCCCAGACCGTCGATCCAGAACTGGGCCCAGCAGTGGTATCCGGATATCTCGCCGCTCTTCCTGTCGCGGGGCAGCGGGAATCCGATCTCGAACCGGGCGGGGATGCCCGAAGCGCGCATCATGCCGATGAAGAGCGCGTGGAAGTCGGTGCAGTTTCCCTTCTTGATGTTGCAGGCGTAGATCGCGTCCCCCCGGCCCCAGCCCTCTCCGGTCTTGTCGTAACGCATCGCCGACAGGACGTAGTCGTAGATCGCCCGCGCCTTGTCGAGCGGCCGCTCTACGCCCTTCGTCTGCTCGGACGCGAGGCGGGCGATGAGACCGTCGAGCGGCACGAGGCGATCGGGTGCTAGCGATCGCGTCAGATCCGCCGGCCTGGAGACGGCCGCCGAAGGTGTGCCTGCGTCGCGCACGGCGACCAGATTCTCCCGCCGCAGGGCCTTGAAGGTCATCTCGATCTCGATCGGCGCCGGCTGCTTGCGAGGGTCGAAGTCCAGGTAGGCGTAGTGGTCGTGATACTCCGCGTCCTCATGCATCTCGTAGCGCAGGGCGCTCTTGATGCTGAGATTCGAGATCTCCTGCTGGGCGTCCGACGTGGGAACCGGAATCCAGAGGCGCAGGCGGGCCGCGTCCTTGGGAGGCTCCTTCACGCGGACCGTGTACTTGAACTCGAAGGCCCGCGACGGGCCGGAGGCTGGCGCATCGGCGGGGCCGCCGGCGGCGAGAGCCGCCGACGCGACCAGTGCGGTCGCGGTCACGGAAATTCCTCGTGTTCGCATGCGACGCATCCTATCCTCCAGGTCATGATGACAGCTTAGCATGGCGGCCTGGGTCCGAAGCCGGGAGCCCATCGCCGCTGTTGCTCGACGGTTACGCGCGCAGCCTGGCCTGTGTGATGGGAAGTCTGCGGACGCGCTTGCCCGTCGCGGCGAACACGGCGTTCGCGACGGCGGGGGCGACGGGCGGGACCGAGTGTTCTCCAAATCCCGAGGGGGGCGCCTGGCTGGGAACGATGTGGGTCTCGATCGCGGGGGACTCGTCCATGCGCATGACCTCGAAGTCGGTGTAGCTCTCCTGACGCGCCCGGCCGTCGCGGAAGTCGATCTTTCCGTGCAGGGCGGCCGAGAGTCCCCAGGTGATTCCACTCTCGATCTGGCCCTCGAGACCGGCCAGGTTGATCGCCACTCCGCAATCGACGACGCACGCGACGCGGTGCACGCGAAGATCGCTGAGGTCGCGTGCGACGGACACCTCGGCCACCTCGGCGACGTAGCTCTCGCCGAAGTAGGAGTTGACGGCCACGCCGCGTCCTCGCAGCCGATCCTTCGTGGAGGACAGGGGAGTGGCCCAGCCGGTCTTGTCCCGGGCGATCTCCAGAACTTTGATCATCCGACCGCGATCGATGCGCTGATCGCCGAGCTCCAGGATGTTCCCGGGCTGGAGCAGGTCGATGCGAAGACGCAGCGGGTCCTTCCCTCCCGCGCGCGCGATCTCGTCGATGAACGACTCGCGGGCGAAGACACGCGAGGGATACTCCACGGCGCGCCATGCGCCCGTGGGCACCGGGCTGTCCACCGGGACGTAATCCACCTTCATGGCCGGGAAACCATAAGGGTTGTCGTACGCCCCCCCAGGGGGATCCATCCTTCGCGTACCGCTGCAGGTCTTTCTTCTCCTCCTCGCTCGGGAGACCGAACATCGACAGATCCGAGCCCACGGCCTTGTGCAGCCAGGCCAGCGCCGTTCCGTCGGCGGAGAGACCGGCGCGCAGCCGATCGACGGAGGCCGGGTGGAAGAAGCCGTGCCGCATGTCGTCCGGCCGGGTCCAGAGCAGCTGCACGGGCTTGCCGATCGCCTTCGACAGCTCGACCGCTTCGTGGACGTAGTCCACGAAGAGCCGGCGCCCGAAGCCGCCACCGAGCAGGGTCGTGTGCACTTGGACCGCCTCGGGAGGCAGGCCGTAGGTCTTGATGATGTCGTTGAAGGCGGTCTCGGGCGTCTGCGTCGGCGCCCAGACCTCGCACGATTCCTTCCGCATGTCGGCCGTGCAGTTCATCGTCTCGAGCGGGGCATGCGCCTGGAACGGATACTCGTAGACCGCCTCGAGCGTGGTGGCTGCGGCGCCCATCGCACCTGCCGTATCCCCGTCCCGGCGAATCGGATAACCGTCCTTCGAGAACGCCTCTTCCATCGTCCGGATGAAACGCTCCGAATCGAAGTCCCGGTTCGGTCCGGGGTCCCACGTCACGCCGAGCGATTCGCGGCCCTTGAGGGCGGCCCAGGTGTTGTCCGCGGCCACCGCCACGCCGGTCGAAATCCCGCTCTTGATCGGGACGACATGGCGCACACCGGGGATCGCCAGGGCCTTGCTCGCGTCGAAGCCTGCGACCTTGCCGCCCAGGTAGGAACACCGTTCCATCACCGCGACGAGCATGCCGGGCACGCGCACGTCGATGCCGTAGACCGCGCCGCCCCGCACGATCGCCGGACCATCGGTGCGCTTCACGCGCGTTCCTATCAGACGGAAATTCCTGGCGTCCTTCAGCGGCGGATCGCTCGGCGGCGTCTGTCGGGCCGCCGCCCCGGCCAGGCGGCCGTAGCCGAGCGTCCGGCCCGACGGCGTGTGGATCACCGAACCGAGCGCGGCGCGGCAGCTGGAGCGATCGACCTGCCAGACCTGCGCCGCCGCTGCGATCAGCATCGCGCGCGCGGTCGCTCCCGCCAGTCGCAGGGCGCGGAACGTCCCGGAGCTGCTGCCGCTGCCGCTGGTGCGCAGCCGGATGCCCTTGAAGCGCGCGCCGGGCATCGCCTGCTCGAGCCTCACCCTGCCCGGGTCCACTTCCAGCTCCTCGGCCAGCAAGACCGGGAGAGTGGTGCGCACCCCCTGTCCCATCTCGGAGCGCGTCACCCAGAGCGTGATCGTGTCGTCCGGGGCGATCTCGATGTAGGCGTTCGGCCGGAACGCCGCCGGCGGGGCGTCCGCCGCATTCACGACTCCGGTCATCCGGAAGCCCACGACCAGCCCCGCCCCCGCGGCGGCGCCTGCATGCAGGAAAGCACGGCGCGAGACCCTCATGCCCTCTTCGCCTCCCGGGCCGCGCGATGAATCGCCCGGCGAATGCGCTGGTAGGTGCCGCAACGGCACACCGAATCCGACAGGGCGGTGTCGATGTCGGCATCGGTCGGATCGCGCTTGTCTCGAATCAATGCGGCGGCCGTCATGATCATCCCCGGCTGGCAGTAGCCGCACTGGGCCACGTCCTCCTCGATCCAGGCCCTCTGACACGGATGATCGCCGGCGTCCGCGAGCCCCTCGATCGTCGTGTAGCGCTTGCCGACGGCCTGGGAGACCGCGATCTGGCAGGAACGCACCGCCACGTTGTTCTCGTGGACGGTGCAGGCGCCGCACACACCGGCGCCGCACCCGTATTTCGTCCCGGTCATGTGCAGGAGATCGCGGAGGACCCAGAGCAGAGGCATCTCCGGATCCGCATCGACCCGGCGCTTCCGTCCATTGATCGTCAGCGTGAAGGCGGCCATGGAGTCCGCGGGCAGGCTAGCACGCGGTCGGATCGGCGGTCCGTAAAAAGACGCAAGGGACGTGTAAAAGGATGTAACTTTTCCGGCCCGCTCAGCGCCGCCGCCCGGGCCTCGGGCGCCGCCGCAGCCGGCGTTCCTGGCGGAGGCGCCCCCTCTCCTTCTTTCGCCGGAGCGTTTCGGCTGGCCTCGCCTCCGCGGAAGACGGGGCCGGCCGCTTCAGGGCGTCGTCTCGGACCACCGGCACCGGATCCTCCAGAGCGGCCCGCGCCTCCAGCTCGCGTTCGATGTCCGAAAAGTCGCCTTCGACCGGCTTGCCCGCCGGATCGGCCGCGCGTTCGATGTGCTTCAGCCAGAACGCGTGCACCTTCATGGGAAGCACGCTCTTCGGCAGCCTCACCGCCAGCGTACGCACGTCGTTGGTCACCACCGTCACATGCTGTCCCTGCTCTGCGCGCCGTATCGCCTCGTGGATGATCCGCTCGTCGGCCCCTCCATCACTCCGCCGCGTGTAAACAGTCTCGAGGAACGGCTCCCGGGAGACGTCCGGGTTCCTGGGCAACTCATTGCCATCGAAGACCACGAGCACCTGTTCGCCCCTGGTCTGCGCGAATCGTCGCAGCGCGTCCACCAGGGCGCCGCGTGCCTCATCACCGCGGCCCGAGACCTGCATCTCGTGGAGGCCGCGGATGGCGAAGATCAGGTTGTGGCCATCCACCATCCAGATTCGCTTCATGGCTCCGTTCTGAAGCCACGCCGGCTTTCCGCCATCGCCTCAGCCTGGGTCGTCGCATGTCATCGCTGCGTCCTTGATGTGACGCCCTTTCCAGGATACGGCCGCGCGACCCTTGAAGACCGGTCCGGCGTCCGTTTCAACGATCTTGTCCAGGGTCAGCTCGAGAATGATCTTCTTGTTTTCATCCAGAACCCTGAGAACGGTGATGGGCGGTTTCAGGGGTTTGGTGCCGGTGAGCTCGTCGGGGGCCTCGGGAAAGACGGCTGGACTCGTCACGCTTCTCAGGGTTCTGGGAAGGTTGAGCCATTGGTCGTTGATCTTCACGTCGATGTCGCACCAGCCGAAAGAGCCATCCTCGAGGGTGCAGTCGAGGGTCGCGTGCACCTGAACGAGGATCTTTCCCGGGGCCGGCCCGGAGCAGTTGAGCGACGTAGAGGCCATCTCGGTGGATGGAAGCGCGAGCGCCGTCAGGACCATCACCAGGCAGCGTGCCCTGATCATTCTCGAGGACTACCTCTTCAATCTCGCGTCCCAATGCAGCATCAGGGTCAATGGCGTCGAGTTGGCTTCCTGTCCCGCGCAGATGATGAACTTCCTGCCGTCGCGGGACACGTCGAACGGCACGCCGGTCGCCGGAAAGTTTGCGGTGAACAGTGGACGCGGGGCGCCGAATTCAAGACCGCCGCCCCGGCTTTCAACCGTGGTCGCCATCATCTGGTTGTCCAGGCCGAGAAAAAACAGCTCGCGACCGTCTCCTCGCCACATGGGAAGCACGCCCCCTCGAGAGGAAACCTGCCACTTCCCGACGCTGGCGGGTGACCGCGGGCCGGCCGCAGATGGCGGAGCGAACCGGGTGACATAGACCTGGAAGGTCCCCGTCTCGGCCGAGTTGTAGGCGACCCAGGCCCCGTCGGGTGAGAACCGGCCGCTGACATCATTGGAGGGCCCGGGCAGGACAAGAAACGGCTTGCGATCACCGGATGTCGGGACGGCCCAGAGCTCGACCCTCCCTTTGCTCCGGTCTCCCTGCTCGTAGAGTAGGAACCGGCCATCCGCAGACCAGTCGCAGATTCGCTGCGGCTCGTCGCTCTGCTGCAGAAGCTCTTCTTGCGTACCTCCGCTGGACTCTTTGATGAAGATTTGGCCGCGTCCGCTGCGATCGGAGGAAAACGCCACACGACGCCCATCCGGTGACCACGCGGGCACGAACTCGTTGGCGCCCTGATTGAACGTGAAGCGAGTGCCCACGCCGCGGATCAGGTCGTAGAGCCAGATGTCCGAGGGATCGCCGCGGGTCACGGCCAGTCGCTTCCCGTCGGATGACAGCCGCAAATCCCGGTACAGGTCCGGTTCCCCCACGACGCCTGTCTGCTTGCCTGTCGTGTCCACCCATCTCAGGATTGCTCCTGCGCTCCCTCCCGCCGGGTGATAGACGAGAATCCCTGTGTCCGACGCCGTGAACGTCGCGCGCCACGTCGAGAGATCGACCTCCACGTCGCTCGTCACGGGGAAGGGTTCGCCCCTGAACTCGCCACGTGTCGCGTCGCATCAGCATCCGGTTCTGGTGTCCGTCGAGCGAAGCCCAGTAGATCGCGTCATTCTCGCTCTTCGAGCGGTCGTGACTGATGCCCAGGTAGAGGAAGTGCTGGCCATCCGGCAGGAACTGTGGCCAGCGATGCGAGCTTTGCGTCGCTTCATCCACTCGGGTCACGGGTGCCGGTTCTCCGCCCGTAGCAGGCACACCAAACAATCCCGTCCGGAATTCCGGAGAAAACAGAATGGTCCCATCGACGCTCCAGGTTCCGCCACGCCCCTCGCCGCTGTTGCAGATCGCGATCGGCAGACCGCCCGACACCTCGAGCTTCTTGAGTTTCCCGCCGGAATAAAAGGCGACCGAGCGGCTGTCGGGCGACCAGAAGGGGAATCTGGAATTTTCCGTTCCCGCGAGCGGCCGAGGATCATTCGCGTCCAGGAACCGCAGCCACAGCCTCTGAGTGCCTCTCTCGTCCGCCGCTCCGTAAACCAGAGCGCGACCATCCGGGGAAATCGCCGGCGGAGAGGCCACATCGGATGTAAAGACGAATCGGTTGCCCGGGGGGGCCTCTATCGAAGCGCGAACCACGCCCTCGTGCTCGAGCTTGCCCGCACGCTGGTTGAGAACTCCCAGCGTGACCGCCGTCAATCCCAGAAGCACGGAAGTCATGATCCAGATTTTCTCGCGCCGCGCGCGGCCGGCCGGCACCGGCGACACCCGGCCCTCCTGCGATCCATCCTGGGCGATCCATTGCAGCTCACGCGCCAGATCGTGCGCGCTCTGCCAGCGCTCATCCGCGTCCTTCGCCAGGCAGGTCCCGACCACCCGGTCCAGCGCCGGCGGCGTCATCGGCTGCAGGCTCGAGATGGGCGCGGGCTCGGACGCCAGGATCGCCGCGATCAGGCTCGCCTGGCTCTTCCCCTTGAAGGCTCTCTGGCCGGTGGCCATCTCGTAGAGCACCGTGCCGAGTGCGAAGATGTCGGTGCGCGCGTCCGCCTCCCTGCCTTCCAGCTGCTCCGGCGCCATGTACTGCAGCGTTCCCACGATCGTTCCCTCGGCGGTCAGGGGGCTCTTGTCCTCCGTGGGGAGGGCCGAGAGTCGGGAAAGCGCCTCAGCCGGTTGCGGGCCGGTCAGCTTGGCCAGGCCGAAGTCGAGCAGCTTGACGCCCTCCTTGGTGAGCATGATGTTGCCGGGTTTCAGGTCGCGGTGGATCACACCCTGCTTGTGGGCGCGGTCCAGGGCGTCGGCGATCTCGACGGCGGTCCGCGTGAACTGCCCGGGAGGGAGCGGCCCCCTGCGCAGACGGTCGGCGAGCGTTTCCCCCTCCAGGTATTCCATGACCAGGTAATCGACCCCGTCCTGATGGCCTATGTCGTGCAGGGTGCAGATGTGCGCATGGTTCAGGCTGGAGACGGCGCGCGCCTCGCGCTCGAAGCGCAGACGGAGGTCGGCGTTGTCGGAGAGGTGAGTGGGAAGGATCTTGACGGCGACGGTCCGGTCGAGTCGCGTGTCTCTCGCCCGATACACCTCTCCCATTCCGCCCGCGCCACAGGGCGACAGGATCTCGTAGGGGCCCAGCCGTGTGCCGGAGCCTAGAGCCATTTTGTGGGCATTATAAGCCGACCCTCAGCATGTCGTGATTCGAGGGTCACCTGAACGAGCTTGCCCTCGGCCCAAGCCCGACATTATCTTGGCCGGCATGGGGACCGGCAGGCCGCTGTTCCCGGCGTTGATCAGACACATCGCCTTGCCGGCGGTCGCACCCGCCGCGGTGACCGGTCTGTACTTCACGCCCGTCGCCGTTTTCGGATGCGTGAATCGCGGTCTCATGGCCCTGTCGGTCGTGCTCCTCTCGGCGCGGCATGACCCATCGGTGGACTGGTGGTTGCTCACCACCCTCATCCTGCTTCTGCCGATCGCGCTGATTGTGGGACCCCTGGGATAGTCCGAGGCGAGGTCCGATCACATCGAGGCGTCCTGCACGATCGCCCAGCCGTCGCCGCGCGGACGCAGGACCAGCAGCGTCAATCCCGTGGCCGGTGCCTTTCCGGAGTAGGTGAGCGTCCAGCGGGCGGCGACCGTCATCCCCTGGACGCTTCCCGGAACCGCGTTCTGCATCAGATCAGTCTCCATCCCCCAGGTGGGGCGGGCCTCGAGGATCTCGAGGCTGAGCTGTCCCATCGCCGCCTGATCGGGATAGCGCGCGCGGTAGCGATCGATGACCGCCTGGCGTCCGTTCGTGACTCCGGTAGGGGAGAGGAACGTCGCATCGTCGGCGTAGACGGAGCAGAAGGCCTCGATGTCCCCGCGATTCCAGGCGGCGGCCTGGTGGGCGAGGAGATCCTCGATCTCGCGTCTGGCGGCACGCTCGCTCCCCTCGTGCTCGAGACGATCCCAGAGACCGCACCCCTGGCGCGCGATGAACCGAGGCTCCTCGGAAAAGGCGGGATCGGCCAGGATCTCGTCGGCGGTCGCGAAGCGGTGCCCGGTCTTCTCCAGCCAGTCGAAGAGATCGTCCCACAGGGCGGCGCCGACTTCATTGGCGTGCAGGAGAATGATTTGTGGCGTCAGACGGCCGGTCAGGCGGTCACCGCGACGCTCGTGCGACCGGAGCTCGAGTCTGAGGGCGGCGAGGTAATCGGCCGCAACCTCCGCGCGCGCCCCTTGATCCCCGGCGCGGCGGGCCGCGACCCAGGGTTCCTCGAACGACCAGTCCTGTGTGTCGATGGTCACCGGCAGATTCCGCTGGCCGCTCGAACGCAGGTAGCGCCGCATCGCGTCGAGCTTCCCCCCCGTCTCCCCCTCGTCCAGGAAGGGGAACCGGAAGAAGCGCGGTGTCGCGCCGCGGGTGCCGAGGAAATCGGCGAGCCCTCGGCGGCCCCGCTCGACGTCGGCGATGTAGGCCGCCTCGTCGGTGGCGCTGTAGTCGAGGTGACCGAACGAATGGTTGCCGAGCTCGTGTCCCCGCTTCAGCCAGAGATCGAGCAGACCGGGACCGGCCTTGCCTTCGCCTACAGTGCCCCAGATCACGAGGCCGACCGCCTTGACATGGTGGCGATCGAGCGCCGCCAGAAGGTCCCGCATAATCTTCTCCCGCTCCGCCGGATCGACGTGCAGCCTGCCGGACGCGATCGGCAGGTCGTCGACGGTGACCAGGATCGGACGCCGGGTCTCGGCCTTCGTGGCGGGCGGAGCGCGATCGATTCCGAAAGCGGGAGACACGGCGAGGATCAGCGCGCCGGCCAGGAATCGGCCTATCCCGCGAACCGCCCTTTCCAGGATTTTCAGCGGGACCGCGCTACTTGGGAGCGTTCTGGTTCGCGGCCTCGGCCGCTTCCTTGAGCTCGACACTCACCTGGTCGAGCAGCTCCTTGGCTTTCTGGGCGTGACCGTTCATGTCCCATTCGTTCGCCCTCTGCGCGGCTGCGATCTTCTCGAACGCCTCCCGCGCCAGCCTCTGCGCCGCGGCAAGATTGGGATGCCGTCCTGGACTCACATTCCTCACCGGTTTCCCTGCGACGGCGAAACCGCCGGTCAGCGCGAGCACCGTCACGGCGACGATCAGGATCTTCTTCATGGGTCCTCCCCTCGAGGCGGGAATCATACTCGAAGGCCGTCCGGTTCGACTTCGGCACGTGGAACGGCTTGACATGTGGAGATTCCGGGTGTAAGGATATCTACAAATCATCCAAGCGGGCCGGACACAATCGACCTGCCGGATCACCGGCGGCCGCCCTCTTCCCTATAAGGAGTCGACGATGTCCAAACCTGGATCTGCTCCCCGACAACGACCCGCGCATCTCGCGCTGGCCCCCATCGTGCTCGTCGCCATGGCCTCGATGGGTCTTGTGGCGACAAAGCCCACGAAGCCACAATTCCCCATTACCCTCAAGTTCGTGGGCGCAACGCCGGACGCCGTCAACCGGGAGCCGGCCAGCGGCTGGCCCATTACACTGCGACTCACTAGCAACGGCGAGCTCGGGATAGGCACACTTTTCTTTCCGCCCTCGTTCCCGAGGTTCCAGGACGTCGGCTACATCGTCTTCGCCGACCCGGACGGCTGCTTCTCCTTCGCCTTCAGCAGCAACTGCAGCGGAACCGACGAGACCTACCTGGAATTCACGCCGGACCTGGACACGGCGGGCCTCGCGAACCCCCACGGCAACCCGGACAGGCTGATCGCCCTCACAGAGTCGGGCGGAGGCGGGAGCCCGCGGGTCCTCACGTTCAATTTCGACACGCACCTGAACGATCAGCTTGTGGCGTACGGTCCCTCGGTGGGTGGCGTTGACACGTTCGAGTACCGCTGCTCGAGCGCCTCGAAGTACGCGGGGGACCCCTGTTCATCCGACGCGGACTGCCCCTCCACGGCGAAGTGTCGGCTGATTCCGGTCAATGCCGACGGCTACGGGTACGGCGCGGATGACGATCTGCCGGGACTCGTTCTTGTGGCCGACACCGGTGTCGGTTTGGTTCTCAGCCCGAGCTTCAATCCCCCTCGAGTGCGCCAGGCTCGGAATCTTGCGGGATTATTGAACTCGGTCGCGTACGATCTCAAGGATGGCAGCGGCCGGACCACCGTGCTTGCTCACATGAATGTTCCCCATGGACAGCCGTACCCGGTACGCCTTTCCGACGGCAACTTGGTCCCCACCCAGGTGCCCCGCGGGTTGTTCACCCCGGTGGTGCTTGCGGACCGGTGTCTCGGGGACCCCAGCACCTGCGTCGGAATCGGGCCCCACATCTTCCGCATCGACGGCGGCCCGCAGGTGATCATGGACGACAACCAGATGATCGATGTCTTGAACACCAAAGTGGTCACGGTTCGTGCGTTCGTGGTCAACGGCACCGCTCCTTCGGTTCTGGCCGACCTGAACGGTGACGGATTCGTTGGGGCTAAGGACGCCGCACTGGCAGGGTACCAGCTCCTGTCGGGAGAAGAGGTCATCCAGCTCCGCGGCTACTATGAGAATATTATCCAGGCGATCCCGCTCCTCTTCGATTTCGATGGAAACGGCGAGGCCGCCGGGATGTTCGTGGCCCCGGGCGGGCCCGGACAGATTGTCAAGGTGCCCGAGTAGCATTTAGGCTCACAAGAGTTCTCGCCTCGGCCAGGTCTGGCAACTCCCGGTCAGCCTCCGACCATGACTGGAGAAACGAGCGGGCGCCGGTGGTCGCCTCTTCTGACTGTCCCAATTTCGCGTGCACCATGGCCAGGAGAAGCCCTGCACGGACCCTGTCGAGCTCTAAATCCAGCCGGGGATCAGCGGGATTTAGGGGAGTCGCGGACTGGCGAGCTGCGGCCAGGGCCTCGGGCAGCTTTCCGGCCGCAAGATATGCGCGCCCCAACCCAACCCGGTAGATGGCGTACTCGTATCCTGATAGAGCCACGGCGCGAGAGAGATCGTCGATCGCCCTGGCAGGATCCCCCTCGGCCAGCCAGGCCAATCCGGTGAGATAGGCGGCGGCCTTTTCCGCGGTTCGACTGGGATTCTCGGGTGGAAGCGCGCCTTCGAGGATCTTGGCTGCGGTGCGGCGGACCTTCGTCAGGTTTCCCGCTCGGAGCTCCAGCAGGCCTCTGGCGAATAGGTACCTGGTAGGCACTCCCGGCGACATCTGCTCGGCTTTCTCGATCAACGTGAGCGCGTTCTGAAGATCCCCCACTTCGACGGAACAGGTGCCCCGTGTCGAGAGGGCCATGGCTTCCCGGACTTTTTCCTTGTGGAGAGGAGACTCGAGGCGTTCGAGAACCCGGGCCGCCTCGCGAAACCGACCATGGGCGCGATCAAGCGCGGCCAGGTCGAAGCCCGCGTCGATTCGGTGCCGGGGAGGGGCGCGCTCGTTGGAGACGAGAGCCAGGAGGCGGTGTCGCGCGTCTTCCCCGCGGCCTCGCAGAACGTCCACCTCGGCCAGGCTCACGGCCGAATAGTGGAAGGTTGGATCGATCTCAAGCGCCTTCGCGTACTCCGCCGCGGCCAGATTGAGTTCCGACTCCGATCGATAGGCATCTCCCAGCAGGTGATGCCCATTGGCGCTCGCAGGCTCCAGTTCAAGATATCGTCGGAGGGCCAGGACGGCCTGATTGAAGTCGCCCGCCGCGAGGTAGACGTCTCCCAGCATGCTCCAGGTCACGGGGCGGTCCGGTTCCATCCCGGCATTGATCCTGAGCTGTCCCGCGGCTTCACCGTACTGTGTCACGTCCTTCAGCACGACCGCCAGGAGATCGCGGGCCTCGAGATCGTAGGGATAGCGCTCCACCAGCTCCCGGTAGTGCTTCAGAGCCTCGTCGTAGCGACGGGAGAAGTAAGCTTCGGCAGCGCGAACGTACTGGGCCTCACGGTCGGGTAGACGGGTTGCTTCGGCGAGCGCGCGACGAATCTCAGTGAGCGCCTCGTCGGTCCTTGAGACATCCGCCAGGACCTGCGCCAGTCGGTAACGGGCCATGGTGTAATCCGGTGCGATCTCAAGCGCGGCCCGGAACGCCTCCTCCGCCTCGCCGTACCGGTAGCCGGTCCAGGCCTCGAGCCCCTTCAGATAGTCTTCGTAGGCATCCGGGTTGCGGGAGAGGAAGTCCGCTTCGAAAACATCCACCCCCTCTGCCGGGGGAAGCCCAAGACCCTTCCTTGCGGACACGCCGATTCCGTCGGCGGCGCCGATCAGGGACTTCTCCGTCAAACCATCGATCCTCCTGGACGCGGTCTCGTGCCCGCTGCCTGTTTCCGTCATGCGTGCGGCCACGGTCAATCCTCCGGGGGCGCTGACGATTTCTCCGGAAATGAGAAAGCCGATTCCGTCCGCTGCGGCGGCCTGAATCAATCCTCCGGAACCACCCCATTTGCTCTTCAAGGCGCTCACCGACTCCGCGGAGACGACCCGCACGTGGCTGGACTGCGCCAGGTTGTCCATCACCAGGCGGGCGAGACCCCCGCCGTACCAATCCAGGTTCGCCCTCCCGGTGCGGTTGTCGAAGGGGACGACACCGACCACGGAGGCCGGGGCGGCGGGCGATCCGGTCCCTGCCTGCCCTCGCGACCCGTGGCGGAGACTCGGCAGAAACCTCCACCCTGCCCACGCCAGGCCGATCAAAAGGATGCCCGCCACGGCCGGGACGAGAACGCGCCTCCAGAAGAGCGGATGGGAGATCAGCCCACGTGGGGCGCGCGTCTCGAGGTCGGAAAGAATCTCCTCGACCGACGCGTAGCGCTGCGTCTTGTCCGTCGTCATGCAGCGCTCGAGAATCTGCTGCAGGTACCGCGGGATCTGCGGATTCAGTTCGGTCGCGGGGACCGGCGGCCCCTGCAGTCTCTGGAGCGCCACCTCCCAGGCGCTGCCCCCCTTGAACGGCAGGGACCCCGTGAGAAGCTCGTAGAGAACCACGCCCAGGGCGTAGATGTCCGCGCGCTTGTCCGTGGTCTCTCCCTTGACCTGCTCGGGCGCCATGTAGTGAGGTGTCCCGATGAACGCGCCGGTCTCGGTCATCCCCGCGGCTTCCAGGGATTTGGCCAGACCGAAGTCGGTGATGTGGACGTGATCGTCCTGATCGACCAGGATGTTCTGCGGCTTCAGATCGCGATGCAGGACCTGCTGCTCGTGGGCGACGGCGAGCCCTTCGCAGATTTCCCGGAAGATCTTCAGGGCGCGATCGAGAACTGGCCGGCCCTCCTCCTTGAGCAGGGTCGCGAGGTCGCGCCCGCGCACGTACTCCATGGTCAGGAAGTGCAGGTCGCCGCTCTGACCCAGGTCGTGGACGCGCAGCACGTTCCGGTGGGTGACCTTGCTCGAGAGCTGGATCTCGCGCTTGAAGCGCTCCAGGATTCTCGAGTCCTCGGCGAGGTGGGGGCGGATGACCTTCAGGGCGACGTCGCGGTCCAGCTCCCGGTCCCGCGCCAGGTAGACGGTCCCCATGCCGCCCTTTCCCAGAACGTCGATGATTCGATACCTCCGGCCGATTTCCCTGTCCGCCGGGAGATCGGCCGAGTACACGAACGTGTCTTCGCTGTCGGGATCGGACGCGTTGGGCGGGTGGGTCGGGAGAGGGCGACCGCATCCGGAGCATGCGACTGCGGCGACGGCGTTGGTCGTACCGCACCCTGGACAGGTCATGGCTCGTCAACTATATCCCCACGGGAACGTCGGCCGCAGTCGCAATCTCCCGGGTCGGCGGGCTCATCGACTCGAGGACGTCTGAAGCGCCTGGAGAATCGTCTCGGCCACCAGGCGGTAGCCGGCCGGGCTGAAATGAGCACCGCGGTAGGAGTAGAGCTCCGAGATGTCCGGGTGCCGGGAGATCGGTGGATGCAGATCGATGAGGGGGATCTGCAAGTCCTCCACGATCGAGAGGACCTGCCCGCGGGCCCAGTCGTATTCGCGGCGGTATCCTGCCGCAGGGACCACAGTCGCCAGAACCGACCCGGAGCCGACATTCCCATCGTGTCAGTCTCGCGGGAAATGTACTCGCGGTCCGTCAACCTTCGCAGGAAGGTGTCGCACTCCGACTGACGCGCGAGCAGGCCCTGACGATGGTCCGGGAGCAGGTAGTCCGTGAGCCGGGTGAAGCGCTTCTCGCGGTTCAGATCGAAGGTGAGGTCGTTCCCCTCCGTATAGACCCAGAGGACGACGCCCGGTCTGAGCTCTGTGAGGAATTCTTTCAATCCGGCAAGCATCAGAAGCGGTCCGTTCCCCACCATCCCCAGGTTGAGGGTCGCGGGGTACTGGCGGCGCAGCAGCTCCACGAAATTCTGTTCCGTCGGAACGCAGGCTCCCTGGGTGAAGGAGTCACCCAGCACGGCCAGGTCGAACCGGGCGGACGACCAGATCCCCTTCGGATTGTGGAACCCGTGCTCGTCGCTTCGGTAGACGACGTACTGCCCCATCTCGTTGCAGAACACGGTCGTCACGTCCGAGATCCCGCCCAGCGGCAGCAGGGGCGCATCCGCGGAAGGCAATCCCTGCCAGGCGGGAAAGGTGACCGGATAGACGTCGGGTCCCTGTTTTCGGAGGTCACGGACCACTTGGAACTGGTCGCGAGCGTCGAAGGGAATTCCGAACCGCCGGGCGGCCAGCCGCAGCCTCAGGAACGGCAGCTCCCTAAGGTAGGCCTCCGTGATGTAGGCCGCCGCGACGAGAGAAAGAAGCGTCACGGCCAGCGTCACCCGACGGGGGAGGGACAGCCGAAGACAGGCCAGAAACACGGCGCTCAGGCAGAACGCCCCTCCCACCAGCAGCGCCTGCCGGGCGATCCCGGCATGGAAACTACGGGCGGTCGTGAAGGCCAGCAGCCCCGCCCCCGCGCTCGCCACCGAGGCGGCGAGAAGGACCAGGTTCGCGAACCAGCGCTCCTTGTTCAGGGATTTTCTCTCTTAGGACCGCGCACCGGAGCGCAGCGCAGGCCCCGAGGAGCGCGGCAGAGCATACCACCATGTTTCATGCGAGCCGCTCCGGCGCGGGATTAGGATGAATACCGGAGTGGCGGTGACGAATGGCACGCTGCCCCGAAACCGCGCCGCGCCCTGATCCTGCCCGACAGCGGGACGGATCCCGCGGTAGATTCCACAGCAGAGCGTACAGAAGGCCTGGGGTCGAGGATTCAGGTCCGCCAGGGAGCTCGATGACCCTGACTTCCGTCCGCACCATTGGGCGCGATCGGTCGGTTATAGCTGGATCGGATCAAGCGGACGGATGTGCGGTGAAAGCCAAGAGGTCCTGGAGGATTCCGAGCCCTGTCCGTATCGAGGCCGGGCTCGGCTTCGAGCCCATGACCCTCTCGAACAGAAGCTCGTCCTCCAAGACCTCTACTGGCGCGTCGGAAGCGAAGGCAACGCCAGGCGCGTCAGGTTCCCGCGCCGATCAGACGACTGTCAGCGCGACGGTTTCTTCTGAGAATCCGCGGCGGGTGCGGCCTGGATCCGCGTGATCCCCTCGTGCTCTCCCTTCTCGTTGTCCTGGCAGGTCAAGGTCACGTACTCGCCCGCCTTCACGTTCTTGAGGGTCCCGGCCGCCGGGTCCAGAACGGGGGCCGTGACGCTCGCGCCGGAATCATCCTTGAAGGTGATCGTCTTCCCCTCGACGTTGACGGCGACGACAGTCCCCTTCACGTCGTGCGTCTTGCCCATGGCGACCGCGGGCGCCACCTGGACGAGCAGCACGGCCATCAGAACTGCAACCATCAGCACAGCGACTCTGGTCATCGATCCTCCTTCTTCAAAGTAGCCAAGTTGACTTGCAAGAGATGGACAAGCAAAACAGCAATATCGATGCCACCCCCCTGGACACCGCGCTTCGTGAACTTCGCGCCGCTCCAGGGGGGAAGACCGTGCAGGGGACAGAGGCTCGTGTCCGTTCCAGTGGACAAATTCGACCTCGCCCGATGTCGCCTGAGCCCAGGAGGGGCAGGACACGCAGATTCTGCTTGACGCTCTTTCCACGCCGCGGTAAGAGTTCTCCACACATGTCCTCAGTGTCGGCGCGCGCAACGTGGCGCTCGGTGAATCTCGCGGTCCCGTGGAGTTCGCCGTGGGGGGGGAGCCCGACGCGGCGCGCCAGGTCCTGGATGCGGTGATCCTTTCTCAGCGGACTGAGTCGGGGATCCACCCCGAGCCAAGGCATTCAATCCGATCGTTGCAGGAAGGCCGCGTCGAGAGACTCGAAGGCGCGCTCGGTTTCCCCGAGCTGCGCATAGGCGGCCGCGGCGTTGAATCGGCAATGGTTGAGCCTGGAAAGCGCCAGGGCTTCTTTGCGAAATCTCTCGCGCGCCGTTTCATCGGCGAGCGTCCCGGCGGGCAGGATCTTGATCGCGACGTCGCGCTGAAGTCGCTCGTCGCGCGCCAGATAGACCTCGCCCATTCCACCGGCGCCAATCTTTTCAAGGATGAGGTAGTGGCCGAGGGCTCTGCCAATCATGCTGGCGCGAATTGTATCGCGCCTCCGGGGTCACGGCGCACTGGATCTACGCCGCCCCAGGAGAGTTTCCCCCCGGGTTGCTCGCCTGCAGCACCCGGCGCAGGCGCAACGCAGCGGCGACCACCGGGACCGGCTTGAAGAGCGAGGTGCGACCGTCCACCTTATTCATGGGAGTCGGGTGCCACCCGTGGATCGCCGGGAACTCTGCGCCGCGACCGGTGTCCCATCCATACGATGCACGACGTGCGGATTCTTCAGATCCTCTTTCTCGGCACGCTGCTCGCGGCGGGGGCCTGGCTGCGCGATTTCAGCCTGCGTCCTTCGCAGGTCGCTCTCACCTTCTTCGCAGGCATCGCGACGCAGGTCCTGTGCGCGCGGACCCGCGGGCTGAAGCGGATCGGCATCCCGAGCGCCGTCATCACCTGCCTCAGCCTGTCGATCCTCCTGCGCGCCGAGACTCTGTGGCCCCATCCGCTTCTAAGCGCCCCGGCGCTGGTGGGAAACTCTCTGGAAGTGAGCCGCTACTTGATCCGCGCGACCCGTCCCTTGGTCGGGAACCGTCGGAACTGCAGCGCATCATGTCCTGGAACGATTCGATCCATGGACCCCGCCAGTTCGATCATGCGTTCCTGATTCTTGATGTTGGCGGGTTCGTCCGCCTTGGAAAAGGTGGCGCTCGCCTTGTGCTCCGCGAGGTTTCGGTAGAGGTAGCAGTTGTCCGAGGCCAGCACGAACGACGGGCTCCCCTCCACGCGCAGGTATTGCGACGCATAGGTGTGGCGCGCGCCCGTGTAGGCGCGAATCCCTGGAAAGATCTCAGTGTCGTCGCCATCCACCAGACGCAGCCGTCCCTCCGTGTTCAGCCGCACCAGTTCCCGGGCATCTTCCGGATCGATGCCGTCGTGGTCCCCATCCGCCTGCCAAGCGTCTCCCGTGTAATATCGGAATTCGTCCTTCTGGATCCACACGGTGGCCTTCGGAAACAAATCGATCCCGCCCATGTGATCCCAATGCGCGTGACTGATCACGACGTCCGTGACTTCATCGGGCTTCACTCCCGTGAGCTTCACGGCTTCATCCGGTCTAAGATAACCGGTCACGGGAAAGTACTTGAACCACTTCTCCCGATGGAATCCGCTGTCGAACAGGATGTTCCTCCCGCCGCCGCGGATCAGCCACACGACGAACACGGTGTCGACGGTCTCGTCCCGGGGGGCTCCCATGACCAGGTCGGCCACGGAATCCCCCTGGGAGTTCGCATACCGGATCGCCTGGATGGAATACTCCGGAGGGGGCGCGGCAGAAGGCTCCACGCCACCGACCGCGAAAACGAGAAGAAGCAGGCACGCAGAGGGCTTCACGCCGGCAGCCGCCCCTTGAGATCCGAGGCCTTGAACGGACCGGGCTCGCCGATGAGCCGTCGCGCCGCGTCGACTTGCTCCCAGACGTTCCACAACAGGACGCCCCTCACGCGGCCGTTTCGCAGGTAATAGATCACACCTTCACGACACGGCTCCTTCCAGTCCGCGACGGTCTCCAGACGCGAGTCGACTTCACCGACGGCTTCGTATCCCATCTCGAAAAGGTCCGAATAGAATGACGGGAGATGGTCGTAAGCGACTGTTTCGCCCGCCATGGCGCGACCCGCCGCGCCCCCCATCGTGTTGGCGTTGTCCTCGTGCTCGACACGCATCCACTGGTCCAGGGCGGGATTGTGGAAGCCGGCCACGTCCCCGGCCGCGTAGATGTCCGGATGTGTCGTGCGCAGGGACGCATCCACCCGTACGCCGTTTTCGACCTTCAGCCCGGCCGCCTGGGCCAGCTCGACGTTCGCCTGAACGCCGATCCCGGCCACCACCCCGTCGACGCTGGTCTCCTGTCCGTCTCCGGCCCGAGAGTCGCGAAGGGTCAGGATCGACTTGTCCCGGCGCGTTTCCATGCCGGTCACCGACGTTCCGGTCAGAACCTCGACTCCCTTCTGGCGGTAGAAGTCGTTCAAGAACATGGAGAGCTCGGACGGAAACACGCGGCTGCCGATCCCTTCCTGGGGGAACGCCAGGACCACCTCCCTCCCATTCATCGCCAGCGCGGCGGCGACCTCGGAGCCGATGAATCCGCCGCCGATGACCGCGAATCTCCGCCCTCGCTCCGTCAACGCCCGCAGGCGCTGGTAATCGTCCAGCGTGCGATAGTAAATGATCTGCTCGGCCCCGAACGCCAGACGGCGGGGGGTGGCGCCCGTGGCCAGGAGCAATTTGTCGAACGTGTACACGTTCCCCTGATCATCGGTGCCCCGCTTGTTCGCCGGGTCGAGATGCTGGACCCTCAGTCCCAGATGGAAAGTCACTCCCAGCGTGTCGCTCTTGCGCCAGATGCTGTCGAGCCGCTGCTTCTTCCAGAGTCCCTTGGAAAGCGGCGGACGGTTGTAGGGGGGGTGCGACTCCGCCCCGATGACGCCGATGGATCCACCGCGATCGATCTCGCGGATCCCGTGAATGGCCGCATCGGCGGTCATTCCGCCTCCAACGATCAAGTAGGTGTAGTTCGGCATCTTTCCTTCCTCCGGCCTCGTCGAGTCACGAGGCGATCGTCATGCAGGACCGCCGCGTTCATGTCGCGGCAACCAGTCTAGCGCGACACGTTCTTCGAGACCCGCGAGGTGCGCTCGCGTTCTTCCAGTCGTCCCCGCGAGGGGACAGATTCCCGCGTCGTTGGCTGCGGCACCCCCCGGCGAGCCGTCTCTACCTGCCTTACTCGCAAGAAGTAAGGGTCGAGGATTGGACGGATGGCGCAATCTGGCACCGATGTTGCTCCCGTCACCATTCTGCGCGGCGAATCTTGACGAACCGTGCCCGCTCTCAGTGGCACGGGCGAGAGGAGAAATCATGACCCATTGGCGAATCGCGAGAATGTGCCTGCTGGCGTTCCTGGTCGCCGGGTGCGTCACGATTCCCGCTCCTTCGAGAGCGGACGTGGGGATCTCGTTCGATTTCTTCTACTCGGACTTGAGCCCGCACGGTCGCTGGCTCGTCTCCGGAAGCTATGGACGGGTCTGGCAGCCTGCCGACTACAGGCCCGGATGGAACCCCTACTACGACGGTCACTGGGTCTACACCGACGTCGGCTGGACCTGGCTGTCCGATTATGAGTGGGGCGCGGTTCCGTATCACTACGGGACCTGGGTCCTCGACATGGACATCGGCTGGGTGTGGGTGCCGGGGTACGTGTGGGCGCCTGCCTGGGTCGTCTTCCGCACCGGCCCTGATTACATCGGCTGGGCGCCGGTGCCGGTCGGGTACTCCGTGGGCGCGTCCATCGGCTCCGCCTCCTACAGTCCCGATCTCTTTCTGTTCGTGGCCAGCCGCGACTTTCTCGCGCCGCGCGTCGGCGCCTATGCCGTCCCGGCCGCCAGGACGCGCGTGATCATCAACAACACGAGGATCGAGAACACCATTCGCGTCGAGAACAACGTGGTCGTCAACACGGGTCCCGACGTGCGCCTCGTGCAGCGGGCCAGCGGGCGGACGATCGAAGCCGAGTCGATCGAGCGCGTTCCGAGAGTGGGCCCGGCGCGACACATGAGCCGCGACGATCTGCGCGTGGATACGGTCAAGAGCGGGACCGGCCTGCGCGCCGCCGAGCCGATTTCCGAGAGGCAGTCCAGGGCGATCATCGAAGGACGCGGCCGGGACGAGTCCCGTGGCCCGAGGGCCGCGGAGAGGACGCCCAGCCCCGCGGGGCCGGAAGCCGGGAGGGAAAAACGAAGTCCGCGCTTCTCACCCAGCGCCGATCCGCAGCCGCAGGACGAGTCGGACTCGCGGCAGGAGACCGCCGACCGGGAGCGGGCCCGAAATCGCACCCGCGGGGAGCCGCAGGCGGGCCCGGAGACGCGTCCTCCTCGGGACGAGGCGGACGGGATCAAGGACAGGAGCGGCGCCCAGGCCGACGACGGGGTGAAGGCCGACGACAAGGCACGAGCCGATGCCAAGGCGAGGGACGATGCCAAGGCGAAGGCCGACGCCAAGGCGAAGGCCGACGCCAGGCGGAAGGGGAATCCGAAGAAGAAGGAGAAGCCGAAGCCGACTCCGGCCGATGACAAGCCACCCAGCTGAGATGGGATGACGCTAGTCTTTCCGCGCCCGCGCCAGCTCGCGCTTGAAGACCGGGTTTGCCGGAAACTCGCGAGCGAGCTCCTCGAAGAGCGCGCGGGCGCGGTCGAGACGGCCCTCGCGCTCGGAGGCGAGGGCGAGCAGCGCCTTCGCCATGGGCCGCAGGTAGCGGCCCCGCTCCGCGGCTGTCTGAAGCTGCTCCATGCCGCGGTCGCGATCCCCGCGCACGCCTCCGAACCACAACAGGAATCGCTTGTAGACCGGCAGGCAGCCGATGATGTAGTTCGCGGCGCCGAGCGCCACATAGGCGTCCTGGGCGTCGGCCCGCACGGCGAGGAGCCGCGTGGCTTCCTTCTCCGCACGACGGATCAAGGAAAGGGCCGAGAGCTGGCGCTTCTCGATCAGGGCCTGGAAGTCTCCCTCCATGCCGTCGGTGAGAGTGAGGACGAAGAGACCATCCGGGTCGTCGGGATGTGTCTTCAGCCGCATCAGCGCCATGTCCCTGGCGCTCCCATTCGCGGCCAGAAAGGCCGCGCGCCGCGTGGGGTCGGGGGCCCCCTGGATGCCGCCCAGCAGCCTGTCGTCGTCGAGGAAGAACTCGGAGGTCAGGACACCCTCGTGGTCGAACTCCTCGAAGAGATGGCTCGCCGCCTCGGCGGCGACGCCGAGAGGCTCGTCCGGGCGCGCGCGCCGGTAAGCCGCTATCTCCTTGCGGGCCTCATCGAACCGAAGCTCGTACATGAGGCGGAAGGCGGCGTCGAGCTGCGGCGTGTCGTCCGCCCGCCCCTGCGCCACGCCGCAGATGACGGTCGTTGCCGTCAGGCCCGCGACCAGGAGAACTCGCACGGAACGATCAGCCCGGGAGGGAGCCGGCGGGGACGGACCTCTGGCCGGCGTTCGCGAGCTCCCCTTCGTCGAGGTAGTCACGCTCGGCCCGCCGGATCGCCCTGTAACGCTCGAACGCCGCGCGTTCGTCTTCGAGACCCAGGATCGTCCTGAGCGTGCGCCCCCGGTACGTGTGACTCAGCATCCCGTGCCAGTGGCGCAGGAGGAAGAGCGGGCTCTGCCGCAGCACGGCGGGCATGTGCCGGACCTTCATCCAGCGCTCCGCGCGCCAGCGCTGGAATTCGATATCCTCGGCCGTCAGGTGCTCGCTGCGCACGACCGCCGTGGTCCCGTCGTATTCCTCGAGCCGCTCGCTGATGATCAGCCCGCGGTCGCGGAAGTCCGCGGTCATCGGGGTTCCGGGATACGGCGTCGGGTGCTGGATGTAGGGCCAGTCGACGTGGCGGCGCGCGAACTCGAGATTCGCTTCGATCGATTCACGCGTGTCCCCCGGGTTCCCGACGATCAGGCCGCCGACGACGTACATCTTGTTGCGATGCAGATGATCGATCGCGGCGAGGGTTGCGTTCCCCACGGTGTGTCCGTTCCTCCGCTCCCGGTTCTTGGACGAGGCGCGCAGGAACTCCAGGTCGTCCTCCAGGACATTTTCGATGCCGAGGAAGACGTAGCGAAAACCCGCCCGGCGCATCAGCGGGGCCAGCGTCTCGCCATGGTTCGCGATGGACGAGGTCATCGCCTGCACGAGGTAGTGCAGCGTGTGCAGCTTCGCATCGATGATGGCGCGGCAGAGAGCCTCGAAACGCCGGACATCGAGGGTGAGGTTGTCGTCGACGAGGAAGACGGCCCGCGCCCCGTGCGCCCGGGCGTCGCGGATGTCCTCGAGGACCCGTTCGACATCGAAGGTGTGGAAATTCCGCCCGCGCATCGCGATGATCGAGCAAAAGCTGCAATCGAACGTGCAACCGCGCGAGGTCTCGACGACGTCGACCGGCCGGCCGAGCAGCGTGTAGCCCCGAAGCACGCGCGCGCTCCGCTTCGGAAGGCGCAGCTCACCGCCGCGCAGGCGGCCGACGGGCCGGTCGGGATTGCGGCGAACGGTGTCGCCCTCGCGATAAGTCAGCCCGGCGATGTTCCCGTACCCTCCGCCCGTCTCCATCGCCCGAACGAGGTCCCGGAAGGTCATCTCCCCTTCGCCGCGCACGATGAAGTCGGCACGACCGGGTGAGGAGGCCTCGTAGGCCTCCGGCGCCAGGCTCGGATCATAGCCTCCGACAGCGAGGCGCGCCTCGGGGCGCAAGGACCGGACGAGTTCCATGATCCGTGTCGCGGTCCGACGCTGGAAGGTCATGATCGAGAGGCCGACGAGGTCCGGTTTCAGGTCGCCGACGAGACGGCACACGGTGCGACGGACCCGGTCCTGGGCCAGGATCAAGTCGGCGACCGCCACCCTGTGGTGGGGATCGACGTTCCCGGCCAGGGAGGTGAGCGCGCCGTTCGGCATCCGGATCCCGACCGCCGGCATGTGCTCGAACGAGTCCGGCATGGAGAGGAGAAGAATGTTCATCCGACCTTCCCGGCCTGTCTCACCACGCGCTTGATCATGTCGTCCTGCTCGATGAGTCTTTCCTTCTGCCGCCGCGGGAGCCTCTTGATTCGGCCTTCGACCCTGAGAGCAAGGCCATGACCTCCGATCGCCATCTTGAAGACCAGCCGCAGCGGGCCCTTGCCTCGAAGGTATTTTGCGCCCTTGCCCTCGTTCTGTCGATGCTGCGCAAACCGTCGAGATACGTCCGTCGTGATACCGGTGTACAGGGCCCCGTCTCTGCACCGCACCAGGTAGACGTGCCATCGAGGCATCGGGCCGGCTCTCCGGCTACGGCGAGACGAGTCTGACGAACTGTTTCAGCTCGTCTTCGTTGAGGTCGGAGACGGCCCAGTAGTTCATCCCGCCCTGGGTCCAGTGGAGCAGGTGGTACCCCTGGCGCGCCGCGACGGTCAGGGGGCGATCCATGTCGCGTGGCGCGGGCCAGACCATGAGGTTGATGATGTGCTGTCGACGCCCGTAGACGAGGGCCGCGATCGGCCGGCCTCCCAGGTAATCGAGCCGTCCGCCCGTGAGGGGAAAGCCTTCGGCTGCCAGATCCCTCACGGGCGGGGAGAAATCGAGCCTGCCGTTGAACCACGGCTTCACCGTGTGCTGGTCGGACGACGGCACATCGGCCAGGTGGCCCGGCATGAGCGAGCGGATATGGCTGGCGACCACCTCCTGGGCCAGGAGATCATCCGCGGACTGCCCCGGCGCGCCCGGTCCGAGTCTCAGGATCGTGACGACCAGCACGGCCAGGACGCCGGCCAGCGCCCCGGCGGGCAGCCAGAGCCTCCTCGTCCACGGGAAGCCGCTCGGAGGACCCGCCCGATCGGCCGCGCCGAGGGGCTCCGCGGACGCGCGCAGGGCCGCCTGGGCGCGGGCCGTGAACCCTTCCGGCGGCCTGAAGTAAAGCGCCTCGTCGCGGAGTGCCGTGCGCAGCGCCCGCTGCGCGGAATGCTCCCGGGCACAGGCGGGGCACGTGTCGAGATGACGCTGCACATCCAGGCTGTGCGTGAGATCCAGCTCGTCGTCGAGGAAGGCGTGCAGCAGGGATCGGGCCTCCTGGCAGGTCATCTCGCGCCCCCCCCGTCCGGCGGACTTGCGAGTCCGATCTGCAGGCGGCCGCGCGCGCGGGCCAGCCTCGACATGACCGTTCCGACCGGGATGTCGGCGATGGTTGCGATCTCCTTGTAGGAAAGCCCCTCGATCTCCCGCAGCACGAGCACCTCGCGGAACTCCACCGGCAGCTCCTCGAGCGCCTGTCGCACCCGCGTCGTGTCCGCTTCCTTCAGCACGAGCCTCTCGGGGTTCAGCACGTCCCCGTCCGGCGTGTGGACCTCTTCGTCGAAGGGCGTGGTGACCTCCTGCGCGCGGCCGCGGCGCAGCCAGGTGTAACAGGCGTTGCGCACGATCGCGAGAAGCCAGGCGCGCGGGTCCGTGCCGCGGAATCCATGGAACGCCTTGAAGGCCCTCAGGAGCGCCTCCTGCACGAGGTCCTGCGCGTCGTGCTCGTTGCGCGTCAGCCAGCGGGCCAGGTTGTAGGCGGCGCCCAGCTGAGGCAGCACCGACTCTTCGAAACGGGCGACGGCGCGCTCATCCAGCGCTCGAGGTGCCATTTCGACCCGCGGCCCCTTCCAGAGGAAGACTCTCGTGAGAGCTCTTTTATTCCCGCGGCGAGAGTAGCACACGGTTCGGGAATTTCCCCGGCCGGGGCGAGTCTGGGAGGGCGGCGGCGGTTTCCCGATGGTCGGGGCCGCGCGCCGGAAAGAGAGGCGGAGATGGCCAATCGGGTGGATCGACGATCGTTCCTGAAGATCGCGGGGACGTCCCTGGGGATCGGCGCGCTCTACAGCGTGGCGCCGCTCCTGGGGGCCGACGGGGAGGCCTCCGAGATCGCGAGGACACTGTGGAAGAGGAACGGAGAAAGGCTCAAGCCGTTCTCCTTCGTCCATCTCAGCGACACGCATGTCGGGTTCAACGGACCGCCGGACCCGCTCGGCACGCAAGCCTACGAGCGGGCGGTGGACGTGATCAACGGCCTGCGTCACCGGCCCGACTTCGTCCTCGTGACCGGCGACCTGACGCACGACAGCGAGAAGCCGGGGGAGCACGCGGACCGGATGAAGAGGTTCCAGGAGATCTCCAGCCGCCTCCATGTGGATGCTGTCCGATGCGTCCCCGGGGAGCATGATGCCGGGCTCGACGGCGGAGCGCTCTTCCGGGACGTCTTCGGCCCGACCTTCTACTCCTTCGACCACCGCGGCGTTCACTTCATCGGCCTCGACAACGTGTCGCGCGCCAAGCCGGAGGTCGGCCCCGAGCAGCTGGCTTGGCTGAAGAAGGACCTGGCCCGGTTCCCCACGACCACCCCGATCGTGGTGTTCACTCACAGACCGCTGTTCGATCTGAAGCCGGAGTGGGAGTGGTTCACGAGCGACGGCGACGAGGTCATGAACGCGCTGGCGTCGTACGAGAACGTGACGGTGCTCTACGGCCACATCCACCGGCAGCACGAGCATGCCGCCGGAGGCGTCCGGCACCACGCGGCCCGCTCTCTCATCTGGGCCTTTCCCGACCCGGCGACGACGGCGGACAAGAAGCCGCTGCCGTTCGACAAGGAGCAGCCGTTCAAGAACCTCGGCCTCCGTCTCGTCCAGGAGCCGGGGACGCGCGGTGCCGTGCCCGACCCCCCGACGATCGACGATGTCGAGCTCACGATGCGCGAGTACTCCGGCACCGTGGGCATCAACCAGTTCCTCAAGGAAGGAGCCGCACGATGAGAACCGGACAGGATTGCGGAAGGAAAGTGTTGCTTGCGATCGCGCTGACGGCGGCGGGGCTGACCTTCGCCTCGCCATTCCATGCGCGCGCCGAGGAGGCCCCCGGGCCGCGCGTCGTGGCCATCACGGCCAGACGCTTCGAGTTCGTCCCGAAGGAGATCACCTTGAAGCAGGGAGAAGCGGTGACGATCCGCCTGACCAGCGAGGACGTGACGCACGGTTTCTTCATGAAGGCGCTCGGGATCGACGCGGTGATCGAGCCCGGCCAGCCCACCGACGTGACGATCACACCGAAGACGACGGGCAGCTTCACGACGATCTGCGATCACTTCTGCGGCGAGGGGCACGGCAACATGCACATGACGATCGTGGTCCAATGAGCCGGCTGGAGAGGGTACGCCATCCGGGTGGCGCTCTCAGACGCATCACCCCGGGCCTGCTTCTGTTCCTCACGGCCTGCCAGGCCACGCCGCCCGGCCGCTTCGAGAGGACTCTCGCCGCCGAAGTGAAACGGAGCATCACGATCGGCGGCCGCGGCGACAGGAACCCGCTTCCCTCGAACGAGTCGACCGTCGCGAAGGGGCTCGATCTCTTCTCGAGGCACTGCATCGCCTGTCATGGTCTCGACGGCCAGAACACCGGGGTGCCGTTCGCCGACAGGATGTCTCCGCCCGTCCCGTTGCTGGTCTCGCACGACGTCCAGGCGTACGCGGACGGCCAGCTCAAATCGATCATCGAGCACGGCATCTTTCCATCCGGCATGCCGGCGTGGAAGGGAATCCTGGACGACGACGAGATGTGGGCGATCGTCCACTACCTCCGGCATCTCCCTCCCAAGGGAAGTCTGGGAGTGCCGACGTTCTATGAGGGCATCCGCTCAAACGCAGAAACAACTCCCTCCCCGCAAGCGGCGGGGACATCGAGGTGACGCCGATGGGATCGATAGGCCTTCCAGAGCTGCTCCTGATCTTCTTCATCGTCCTGTTCATCTTCGGAGGCAAGAGGCTGCCCGAGATGGCGCGCGGGCTCGGGACGGGCATCCGCGACTTCAAGCGCGCCCTGCACGAGAACACAGAAGGAAAGTGACGAGCGTCCTGAATGGGTGGGGAAATGCCGGGCCCGTGCCCGGGCCCCGTCTCAGGACGGGGATTGCGCTCGCCGCGTGCGGGCGGCCTCCATCCACTTGCGGATCCGGTTGGCGTCGCCAAGACGGGTGTACTTGCCCCAGGAATCGAGGAGCACGATGACGGTCTGCCGCGCCGCGATCTCGGCCTGCAGCACCAGACACCGGCCGGCCTCGTTGATGTAGCCGGTCTTCGAGAGCCCGATGTTCCAGGTCTTGTTGTTCACCAACCCATCGGAGTTGCGGAATTCCAGGACCCGGCCGTTGGAGAGCGTCACCGAGTGGAACGATGACGTGGTGGCCTCGCGAATCGTCGGATACCGTGTGGCCGCCAGAACCATCAGAGAAAGGTCCACGGCGCAGGACACGTTTTCGCCGGAGAGCCCGGCCGGGTCCGTGAAGCGGGTCCGAAGCATCCCCAGCTCCTGCGCCTTGCCGTTCATGGCTTCGAGGCACGCCCCGGTCCCCCCCGGATAGGACCGGGCCAGGGCGGAGGCCGCCCGGTTCTCCGACGCCATCAAGGCCACCCAGAGCAGCTCACCGCGCCCGAGGCGCGCGCCCACAGGCAGCCGGGAGCGGGTGTGCTTGCGGGTGTCCACGTCGGCGCGCTCGATTTCAATCACCTCGTCCATTGGGGACTGCGCGTCCAGCACGACCATGGCGGTCATCAGCTTGGTGATCGAAGCGATGGGGGCCACCTGGTCGGAGTGCTTCGCGTACAGCGTCTCGCCCTGCACCGCGTCGATCACCAGCGCCACGTTCGACTTCAGGTCCGGGCCGCCGCGCCGGGTTCGCCCGGAGGTCGCCCCGCTCGCCCCGTTGGCCGCGCGCGAGCCGCGGCCGGCCGGCGCCCCCGCGGCTCGATTGGTGTCCGCGGCCATCATCGAGCCGATCACGACCGCCACCGCCGTCACCCGCGCGAGCCGATCCAGGGGAACCTCCTCCGCTCCGTAGAAAATACCAAGAATCTTCGGTCATGAGAAGGGGAGGGGGCCCGCTACCGCAATCCCTTGAACAGGAGCCAGAAGCCCATCGTCAGCTCGAAGACAAAGATCACCAGTTCACGTGCAAGGCTTTTCCTGATTTCTTTGCCCGCTGCGATGGCCCAATGAATCTTGCGGGCCGGCCGAGAGGACGGAGGCGCGAGTGGTTGAAACATCTGTACCCATGCTAGGATTCAGATGCTCTAGGGGGACGCCGTGACCGAGCCGACCGAAGCACGTTGGCTCCTGCTTATCCACCAGATCCCGCCGAAGCCGAACTATCTCCGGGTCAAGGTCTGGCGCCGACTCCAGCGCCTCGGCGCCGTCGCCGTCAAGAACTCGGTCTACGTCCTGCCGAGGAGCGAGCAGGCTCAAGAGGACTTTCAGTGGGTCGCGCGGGAGATCGTGGAAGGCGGTGGCGATGTCTCGATCTGCGAGGCACGATTCATGGAAGGGCTTTCCGACGAGCAGGTCGAGGCGATATTCCACGCCGCCCGGGACGTCGACTACGCGCAGGTCGCCGAGGCGGCGAGGCGGCTCCTCAAGGGAATGGATCGGGTCCGCGGATCGGCGCCGAGAAACGAGTTTCGGGCGATGCCGAGCTCACACGGTTGAAACGACGTGCCGCCGAAGTTTCGTCGATCGATTTCCTGGGCGCACCCGGCCGTCGCACCGTCGACAAGCTGCTCGGCGATGTCGAAGTGCGGTTGCGAGACGTGAAGCGCGAAAGGCGGGCCCCTGCCGCGTCCGGGTCGATCCACAAGCGGACGCGCGGCCGCACGTGGGTCACCCGCAAGGGCCTTCATGTCGACCGCATGGCCAGCGCCTGGCTCATCAAGCGGTTCATCGACCCCGGAGCCCGGTTCAAGTTCGTCCCCAGCAAGGGTTACCGGCCTCAGCCCGGCGAGCTGCGGTTCGACATGTTCGAAGCCGAGTTCACGCACGAGGGGGATCGCTGCACGTTCGAAGTCCTCATCGGGAAATTCCAGCCTGACGATCAAGCTCTGCATACCGTCGCCCAGATCGTTCACGACATCGATCTCAAGGACTCGAAGTTCGGACGACCCGAGGTCCCGGGAATCGATCGACTGGTGGCCGGAATCGCCATGGGGCATCGAGAAGACGAGGAGCGTCTGGCCCGCGGCTCGGTCATTTTCGAGGACCTTTACGAGTATTTCAAGAGGAAGGCGTACCAACAGGAGAAGGCGCGATGAACGCGACGGTGTACGGCCTCTTCACGCTGGCCGCGACATTCCTTCCGTCGACAGTCCTGGCCCAGGAGGGCGCTCGTGTGCTGACCCTGGAACAGGCGGTTCAGACCGCGCTCCAAGACCATCCCACTCTGGCTCGAGAGGCGGCCATAGAACAGGCGGCCGATGCTCGCCTCGATCTGGCGCGGACGGGGTACCTTCCTCAATTGGACGTCGCTCTGCAGGCCAACAGAGCGACAGCGAACGTTGTCCGAGGCGCGACGTTTCCGACGCGTGGTCTGCCCGGTATCTCCGGGCCGATAGGGCCGACCGTCATGGATTCGGGCGCCTTTGGGACCCTCGCGAGCCTCTCAGCGTCTTGGGACGTGCTTGGGTTGCTCGCCCGAGTGGCCTCTGTGGACGCTGCGCTTCGAGACCGCGAGTTCACCCATGCAGGCGGCGATATTGTCCGTCTCCAGGTTGCCTTCAACGTCGCGGATGCGTTCCTGGGCACGCTCGCCCGTGCCGAGGCCGTGAGAGCTGCGCGCGCAACCGAGGAGCGTGCCGCCGTGTTCGAAAGCGCCGTGCGCGCGCTGACCGAGCATGACCTTCGCCCGGGCGCGGACCTTTCGCGGTCGCAGGCTGAAAAGGCACTCGCCTCGACGCAGCTCATTCGCGCGCAACAGGCTCAGATCATCGCTGAAATCGAGCTGGCACACGCGATAGGTGAAACCGGGCGTGTGGCTCCTCTGGCAGGGAACCTGCTCCAGCTGCCGCCTGAAGGCGCACTCCGGACCGAGAAACGCAACCCCGCGCTCATACAGGCTGACGCCGCGGTCGAGGCGGCCAACGCAAGAGAGAAGGTTGCGAAGTACGGCTACCTGCCGCGTGTCGAGGTGGTGGCGGCGCTGTGGGCTCGCGGCAGCGGCTATGCGACGCCAAACGGCCCGACGCCTTCCGCCGAGGGGCTTGTGCCCAACGTACCGAACTGGGGCGTCGGCCTCGTGGTGAGTTGGCCCGTGCTCGACGTCTTCGCGCAGCGCGCCCGCGCGCGCATCGCGTCGGCCGACACGGGCGAAGCCGGCGCTCGTCGTCATGAGATCGAGCTCCAAATCACATCCCAGCTGGAGACGGCACAGGCGATCCTCGAGGGCGCCCGCCGTATCGCGACCAATACGCCCATTGCGCTGGTGGCCGCGCGTGCGGCCGAGCAGCAGGCCACCGCGCGTTATCAGGCAGGTCTTGCAAGCGTCACCGAAGTGGCCGAGGCCCAGCGCCTGCTTGCGCAGGCGGAGCTCGACGACGCGCTGGCGCGCCTTGGAGTCCGCACCGCGACGCTGCTTTTCGCGCGAGCACTCGGCGACATCGAACCTTTCTTCGCAGACTTGAAGGATTCTATCCAGGAACCCAGATAATCATGTTTCTCGTGCTGGCCGCCCTGCGCCGCCCGGTCACCGTCGTCGTCGTTGTTCTTGCGATTGTGCTCTCCGCAGGTCTTGCGCTTCGCCGGGCTCCGGTGGACATCTTTCCCGATCTTGGCGTGCCCGTGATCTACGTCATCCAGCCGTTCGGCGGCATGTCGCCAAGCCAGATGGAAGGTCAGATCGTCACCTACTACGAGTACCATTTCCTCTACATCAGCGGCATCGAGCACATCGAGAGCGCGTCCATCCAGGGAATGGCGATGCTCAAGCTGTATTTCCACCCGGGAACGGATATCGCCCAGTCGATGGCCCAGGTGACGGCGATGGCGTTCCGTGCCACGTCATTCATGCCGCCCGGCACTCTCCCCGCGTTCATCGTGCGCTTCGATGCGGGCTCCATCCCGGTTGGCCAGCTCGTGTTCTCGAGCGACACGCGCAGCGACACGGAGATTCAAGACCTCGCTCTTTACCGGGTGCGACCCCTCCTGTCGACAATCCCCGGAGTGTCCGCTCCACCGCCGTCGGGCGGCAAAGTGAAGACCATCGTCGTCTATGCCGACTCGGAGCGGATGCGTGCCTACCACGTCTCCCCCGAAGACATCGCCGTCCAGCTCACCAGGCAGAATCTCACGCTGCCCGCCGGCAACGTTCGCGTGAACGGCTTCACCACCATCGCGGCCACGAATGCAATGGTTCCGAAGCCGGCGGACCTCGCCGACATTCCACTGCGCGTCGGAAGCGGCCCAACGGTCTTTCTGCGCGATGTCGCCCGCGTCGAAGACGGCGCCGACATCGTGTACAACATCGCGCTCGTCAATGGGCGACGGACCGTCTACATGCCGGTCACCAAGCGCGCCGATGCATCGACGCTCGACGTTGTGAACGGCGTCAAGGCCTCGCTGTCGCAGATGCGTGCGCTCGTCCCCCCGGACATCACGATCGACCTCGACTTCGATCAATCGATCTATGTGCTCAATGCCATCCGCGGCCTCGCCACCGAGGGCATCCTGGGGGCGCTGCTCACCGCGCTGATGGTGCTCCTGTTCCTGCGGAATTGGCGCTCCGCGCTCATCGTGGTCCTGACCATCCCCTTTTCGCTTCTCGCCGCGCTCGTCGGCCTGCGCCTCGTGGGCCAAACCCTGAACATCATGACTCTTGGTGGGCTGGCGCTCGCGATCGGCATCCTCGTCGACGAAGCGACGGTGGCCGTCGAGAATATCCACACGCACCTGGGCCACGGGAAGCAGAGCGGGCGCGCCGTGATGGATGCCATGCGGGAGGTGATGTTGCCGAACCTCCTCGCGATGCTGTGCGTTCTCGCGGTCTTCATCCCGTCGTACTTCATGGTCGGAGTCGGCCGCGCGCTCTTCCCGCCGCTGGCTCTGGCGGTGGCCTTCTCGGTGGTGGCGAGCTATCTGTTGTCCGCGACGCTCGTCCCGGTGCTTGCCGCCTGGCTCTTCCGCAATGCACCGGCAGCGCACCATGCCGGCGCCCTCTTCGGCCGCGTTCAGGATCGCTATGGGTCCCTGGTGGGACGCATCGTCGGTCGGCGCATCCTAGTCTTTGGCGGTTACCTTCTCGCCTGCGGTGCCACCCTTCTACTCGTCCTGGGCGTGGGAACCGAGCTCTTTCCGCGCGTCGACACCGGCCAGTTTCAATTGCGCATACGCGCGCCCGACGGGACACAGCTCGAGCACACCGAGCAGCTCGTCCGCGACGTCGATCGGCTCGTCCGCGAGACCGCGGGAGAGAAGTTCGTGGCCATCACGCTCGCGAACGTGGGCAATCCGCCCTGGTCCTATCCCGTGAACGGCATTTTCACCTGGAACAGCGGCCCACACGAGGCGATCCTGCTCGTCGCCTTGAACCGAGGAGCCCGTCCGCCCGTTCACGTGATCCAGGAGACCTTGCGCGAGACTCTTCGGGCCCGCTTCCCCAACGTGCGCTTCTCGTTCGAGTCGGGCGACATCGTCTCGCAGGTGCTGAATTTCGGCGCGCCCACGCCGATCAACGTCACAGTCTCGGGGAACAACATCGCGGAGACGCGTCCATTCACCGAGCGTCTCGCCGACGAGTTGAAGAAGCTGCCCGAGCTACGTGACGTGCAGATTCCTCAGTCTCTGGATTACCCCACGCTCGAAGTCAACATCGATCGCGAGCGTGCCGCGCAACTGGGCGTCAATATCGCGCAGATCGGCCGATCGCTGGTCGACGCGACGAGCTCGAGCGTCCTCATTCAACCCAACTTCTGGGTGAACCCGGCCACCGGCATTCCCTACCGCGTGGCGTTGCGCGTGCCGGAGAGCGAGATCGCGTCGGCGGACGATCTCAAGAACCTGCCGGTGATGTCCGACGGCTCACCGCGCCCCATTCTCGGCGACCTTGCCAGCGTGACACCCGGAAATACGCTGGGCGAGATCGATCACCTGAACAGCCAGCGCACGATCAGCGTGCTGGCGAATGTTGCTGGGCGGGACCTGGGTGCTGCCGCAAAGGCCGTCCAACGCGCCATCGCGGCCGCCGGCCAGCCCCCCCGGGGCGTCCGGGTCGCCATTCACGGTCAGGTCGAACAAATGCTGACGACGCTCGTCAGCCTGCGCGAAGGTCTCATTCTCGCCATCATCGTCGTGCTCTTGCTGCTCATAGCGAACTTTCAGTCGGTTCGCGATTCGCTCATAGTTCTCTCCACGGTACCGGCGGTGCTGGCCGGGATGGTGCTTCTCCTCTTTGTCACCGGCTCCACGTTGAACGTCCAATCGATGATGGGGGCCATCATGTCCATCGGCGTTTCCGTCGCGAATGTGCTCTTGCTGATCACGTTCGCGCGCGAGCGGCGCCGTCTGGGCGCGGGTCCGGGGCAGGCCGCGATCGAGGCGGCACGCAGCCGCCTACGGCCAATCTTGATGACGAGCCTCGCCATGATCGCGGGCATGGTCCCGATGGCGCTGGGTCTCGGTGAGGGCGGAGAACAGAGCGCGCCCCTGGGGCGAGCCGTCATCGGCGGCCTCGCCGCTTCGATGGTCGCGACCCTGCTTGTCCTCCCGGCCGTCTATGCGCTGTTCGCCGCCAGGCACGTTCGCCCGGTGTCCCTCGCTCCCGACGAGGCCGATCCGCCAAAGTCGCAGGAGGCAGTGGCATGAACCGATTCCCATGGTTGCTCATCCTGCTCTGCAGCTGCTCCGAAGGCGCGCGGCCTTCGACTCCGCCGACCGAGAGCCCTGGCGGCCCGCCCCGGGTCGAGGTGTCGCCAGTCGTCGAACAACGCCTCGACACGACTGTCCGGCTCCAGGGCGAGCTTTCCGGCTACGAGTCGGTCGGGCTCCATTCGCGGGTACAAGGCTACGTCGAGGAGGTGCTGGTCGACCGCGGCTCCGTGGTGAAGAAGGGCCAGACGCTCGTGCGACTCTCCGCGCCCGACATGATCGCCCATCGGGCGGAAGCTGAATCACAGGCTCAGGCGGACGCAAGCACCTTCGAGAGCCTGAAGGGGGCCGCAACCACTCCCGGCGCGGTGGCGAAGCACGACATCGAGATAGCCGAGGCCAAGCTCGCGGCCAGCCGATCCCATGTGGAGGCGCTGCGCGCGCTGGAGAGCTACCTCGTCGTGCGCGCGCCTTTCGAAGGAGTCATTTCGGAACGCAACGTGCACCCCGGTGCGCTGGTGGGACCGCCTGCCGGCGGCAGCGTCGCGCCTCTTCTGCGCATCGACCAGGTTTCACGGTTGCGGCTCACGGTCGCCGTTCCCGAGGCGAACGTGGGAGACGTAGCGCCGGGCGGAAGAGCGGAGTTCACGGTCAGCGCCTGGCCGGGTGAGCACTTCTCGGGGACGATTTCGCGCATCGCGCACGTGATTGAATCCAAGACGCGCACGATGCCTGTCGAGATCGACGTCTCCAACGGGGACTCCCGCCTGGCCGCCGGCATGTTCGCCGATGTCCTGTGGCCGGTTCGCCGCGCAACTCCGTCCCTCTGGATCCCGGCGACCGCCATCGTCCAAACCACCGAGCGCACGTACGTTGATCGCGTTCGAGGCGGAGTCGTGGAGATTGTCTCCGTGCGTCGTGGAGTCGCGCTTGGCAATCGGCTTGAGGTGTTCGGTCCGCTGAACAAGGACGACGTCGTCATCGTGCGCGGCTCCGAGGAATTGCATGATGGAACGCGCGTCGTCACCCAACCCGCACAGGGTGGACAGTGATCATGACGGAACACCGCGCTCAACAAGCGGGAGCGCACGGCGCCGCGGGCAACCTCAAGTGAGGAGCGGATCATGAAGCCAAACTCCGTCGTACGCATGGCCAGGGCGCTCATCATCGGGCTCATGACAGGCTGCGCAGCGGCACGGCTCGTACAGATTCCGGAGCCCGTTGGACCGGCGCCGATCGTTCTGCCATCCCGGGACGCCGGGAGCCTGGTGGTGTACACCGAAGAGGACTCCTCGGCCGGTGAGGACAATGTTTCCTCCAGCTACAAGCCTTACAAGGTGCTTGATTCGTCCGGGCGTGTCTTGAAGGAGGTCAGCAACGACTCGGGGAAGAAGTCGTGCCCCTACGAGCGGGTCGGTATTTCGTTCGGGCCGAGGCTTCAGGCTGGCGGGTCATTGCGATCGAAGTCCAGATCGTCGTCGGAAGGACAACAGAGATCCATCTTGATGGCAAGTGGAGACCGGAGGCGTTCGATAAGCAGGAACTCGTTTTCGGGCCAGATGGCACACCGGCAGGGTATCGGTCCGCTCCGGTGACAGCGCCGGCAGACTCGGAGAGAAACCCGTGACGCAAAAGGGGCCTCGACCACGCCTCCTGGCGGGCAATCCATAAGAAGAAGGAAGCAATGCAGATTACACTCTGGGCCCTTCTCATGGTGGCGGCGCTCGGCCTTTGTCGCCGCCTGGAGCGGCCGACTTGGTCATATACTTTGACGACCTCGCCCTCACTCCCCGCTAGGGGAAAGTCACGGAGGCCGATCCCGGAGGAAACGATGCGCACGTTCATCGCAGTCCTGGCACTCGCCTTCGCGTCCACCGCCGCGCTCGCCGGTCCGCCGCCGGCGTCGTTCGACACGGTAAAGATCGAGGAGCTTACGGGAGCCAAAGGCGTGTTCAACGAGAGGGAAGGCGTGTTCAAAGTATCGGTTCCTCGGAGCGACCTGAGCGTGGTGGCCGCGGGGGTGAGGTTGACTCCCCCCATGGGACTCACGTCATGGGCCGCGTTCAAGCGGGCGGGCAAGCACACCGTCGTCATGGGCGACATGGTCCTGCTCGAAGACCAGGTGAACGCCGTCATGAGTGTCGCGCTCGACGGCGGGCTCGAGGTCACGGCGCTGCACAATCACTTCTTCTGGGACAGCCCCAAGGTGATGTTCATGCACATCGGGGGGATGGGCGATGAGGCCAGGCTCGCCGGGGCCGTCGGCAAGGTGTTCGCCAGGATCAAGGAGACGAGCGGCGGCAAGGGGGACGTGCCCACGGCCGACATCGACCCCGCGAAAAGCTCGCTCGACCCGAAAAGGATCGACGCGATCCTGGGAAAGAGCGGCGAGCTCAAGGACGGTGTCTACAAGGTCACGATGGGACGCGTGACCGCGATGCACGGCGAAACCATGGGCAGCACCATGGGGGTCAACACCTGGGCCGCGTTCGCCGGCAGCGACGACAAGGCCGTGGTGGATGGGGATTTCGCAATGCTCGAATCGGAGCTCCAGGATGTGCTCAAAGCGCTCCGAGGGGCGGGCATCAACGTCGTGGCGATCCATCAACACATGACGGGTGAGTCGCCGAGAGTGATGTTCCTCCACTATTGGGGCGTCGGACCGACGGAAGAGCTGGCGAAGGGGCTGCGCGCAGCGCTCGACCGCACGGAGAATCCCCGGAAGACGATGCGGTGAGGAGATCCCCGGGACAGGATCCCAGAGCACGGATACCCATCCGGGATCTGGTGCGCTACTTCCTGCGTCTCGGCGCGCTCGGCTTCGGAGGTCCGGTCGCTCTCTGCGGGCAGATGGAGAAGGAGCTGGTGCAGGAGAAGAGATGGGTGACCAGGGAGGAGATGCTGGAGGGGATCGCCGTCTGCCAGTCTCTGCCCGGGCCCCTCGCCATCCAGGTCGGCATCTTCATCTGTTATCTGCGGGGTGGATTCTGGGGAGCCTGGGCCGGAGGCTGGGCGTTCATTCTGCCGAATTTCATCCTCGTGGCTGCGCTCGGGGCGCTGTACGTGCGTCTGGGAGGGCTGCCTGCCGTGACCGCGATCTTCTACGGTGTGAGCCCCGCCGTCATCGCGCTGATCCTCCACGCCTGTTATCGTCTGGCGAAGCTCGGGATGAAAGACATGCTGCAGTGGGGGATTGCTGCCGCATGTCTCGTCGTGACCGTGGCCGTCCGGGCCGAGGTGGCGTGGCTCTTCCTTGCCTCCGGAATCGTGGGAGCCATCGTCTACGGGTCGTTCCGCCGAAAGCAGCCGCGCGACGCTTTCGGCGTATCCCTGATGACGGCGATACCGCTGGGCCCGGCGTCCGTCTCCTCCGTCGGGCCCGCGGCGGGATCGATCCTGGCCAGGCTCCTTCTCTTTTTCCTGAAGGCAGGGTCGCTCACCTTCGGCAGCGGCCTCGTCATCGTTCCGTTCCTCCAGAACGGGCTGGTCCAGCAGACCGGATGGCTGGACGAGCGCCAGTTTTTGATCGCCGTGGCAATCGGCATGATCAGCCCGGGGCCGGTCGTCATCACGGCGACGTTCGTGGGCTACCTCGTCGCGGGGTTCTGGGGCTCCGCCGTCGCCACCATCGGCATTTTTCTTCCTTCGTTTCTCCTTGTGCTCATCGCGGCGCCGGTTCTCGTCCGTCACCGAGGCAACGCGCAAGTTCACGGCTTCGTCAAGGGCGCGTATGCGGCCGCGATTGGAACGATTCTCGGAGCGTGCATCCTGCTGGGGAGAATCGCGATCGGGGATTGGTTCACCGTGCTGATCGCGCTGATCAGTCTCGGGGTGCTTCTGCGCTCCAAGGTGAGCAACGTGCTTCTGGTGGCGGCGACTGCGTTGGCTGGTCTGATTGCCTTTCCCATCTTGAGGCCGGTGTGGGTGCAGTTCTGAGGTTCACGAACGAGTCGAGGAGGGTCATACAATGACGATGCGAAGCGCTTCGGCGATGGCCATCGTTGCAACTTGTCTTCTACTGAGCGCCCCTGTCGTCCGGGCACTGGACGACGACAAGGACGAAGGAGACCAGACCGCGGTCGTCAAGGCGCTCTCTCAGGCCAAGGTCTCGTTGAATCAAGGGTTGCTGGCCGGCGCGCACGAGGGAACTCCGATCTCCGCCAAGTTCGAGATGGAGGACGGGACACTCCAGCTCTCCGTCTACACGATGAAGGCTGACAAGTTTTCCGAGGTCGGCGTGGATCCGATCAGCGGCAAGGTCGTGAACGTCGAGGCCATCACGGAGGGAGAGGATCTCGCGGCCGCGAAGGTCCAGAGCGCCGCGATGAAGAAGGCGAAAAAGACGCTGAGTGCAGCCCTCCAGGAGGCCCTCAAGGCAAACACGGGTTACCAGGCCGTCAGCGTCACCCCTTCCCTCAAGGACGGACACGCGGTCGCGGAAGTGGCCCTGGCCAAGGGGGAGGAAATCAAGACCGTGGACGAGAAACTGGACTGAGTCGGGCGCGAATGATGACGCGAAGGGGGGCGCCAGTCCTGCTCGTCGCCGCGGCCCTTCTCTGGAGCCCTTCTCCCGCATCCTCCCCCAGGGCGGATTCGGCCGAGCCCCGTCTGTCCAGGCTGATCGATCTGCCGCTCCCGGGACAGCCAAGCCGCTTCGATTATCAGAGCCTCGACTCGAAGGCCAAGAGGCTCTATTTCTCCCACATGGGTGACGGGGAGTTGGTGGTCTTGAATACCGACACCCGGGAGATTGTCGCCCATCTCTCGGGGTTCCCGCGCGCCACGGGAGTTCTGGTGGTCCCGGAGCTTCGGAAGGTCTTCGTCAGTGTCCCGGGGAACCATGAAGTCGCCGTCGTTGATACCCTGACGCTGAAAGTCCTGTCCCGTGTTCCGGACGGCGAGTTTCCAGACGGCCTGGCGTACGCCTCGGAGGTTCACAAGGTCTTCGTCTCGGATGAGAAGGGCGGAAAGGAAACCGTCATCGATGCGCGGACCAACCAGCGCATCGCGAGCATCGATCTTGGAGGAGAGATCGGAAACACCCAGTATGATCCCGCTTCGCATCTGATCTTCGCGAACGTGCAGTCCACGGGCGAGCTCGTCGCCATCGACCCGAAGTCCGACCGCGTCGCCGGCAGGCACGCGCTGAAAGGCGGCGATGGCCCGCATGGTCTTCTGATCGATGCGCCAAAAAGGTTGGCGTTCGCGGCGTGCGAGGGGGACTCGAAACTTCTCGTGGTCGACATGCAGACGTTCGAGGTGAAGCAGGTCCTTTCGACCGGCGAGGGCCCCGACGTGCTGGCGCTGGACTCCGGCCTCGAGCGCCTCTACGTGGCCACGGAATCGGGCGTCGTATCGATCTTTCAACTCCACGGTCGAACGCTCGAAAAGCTGCAGGATCTTTCAGTCGCTCCGAACGCTCACACGATTTCCGTGGACTCCAGCACTCACGAGGTGTACTTGCCCTTGAAGAGCGTGGAGGGGCATCCCGTGCTCCGGATCATGAAGCCTCTTTTGCCCTGAGTGGTCGCCAATTCGCCAGCCCTTGCGACCGTCCTCCTGGCGGGTATGGCGGCGTCGCTGCCTGCCGCGGCGCAGGACCTCGCACGACCCGAGGTCACGCTGGGCCGGACGGCGGGGCCGATTCGCCTGGACGGCCTCCTCGACGAACCCGATTGGAAGGCGGCGGGTCTCATCCCGGACCTGACGCAGCAGTCGCCTGTCCCCGGTGGTCCGACCCCATACCACACCGAGGTCCGCCTGCTGACGGACGGCGCGACGATCTACATCGGCGTCCGCTGCGCCGACCCCGAGCCGGGGCGGATCGCCACCCACACCATGCTGCGCGACGCCGACCTCTCCTCCGACGACGCCGTGGGGTTCGTCCTCGACACGTTCGGGGACCACCGGACCGGCTACATCTTCCAGGTCAACGCCGCAGGAGCGCGCTTCGACGGCCTCATCGCAACGGCGGAAGATGTGTCGGCGGACTGGGACGGGATCTGGGACGCGAAGGTGGGGCGGGATGCCTCCGGCTGGACCCTCGAGATGGCGATCCCGACCGCCACGCTCAGGTTCACCCCCGGTCTCGGGGCGTGGGGGTTCAACGTCGTCCGCACCGTGGCGCGCGATCGCACCGAGATGCGCTGGAACGGAACGACGCTCGACGCCCGCTTCCCGGACATGCGCCGCGCCGGAGAATTGGGCGGCGTGGACGGCCTGGACAGGGGTCTCGGGCTGACGGTGACCCCCTACGGTCTCGTCCGGCACGGCAGCGACTTCGTCGCCGGGACCTCGGAGACGGACGGCGACGTCGGGCTCGACGTCGGCTGGGCGATGACCGGGCAGCTGAGCGGGGTGCTCACCATGAACACCGATTTCGCCGAGACCGAGGTGGACACGCGACAGATCAACCTCACGCGCTTCCCGCTCTTCTATCCAGAAAAACGCTACTTCTTCGTCGAGGGCGCGAACCAGTTCACGTTCGGCCCGAATCTCGGAAGCGACTTCGTGCCGTTCTTCAGCCGCCGCGTCGGATTGGTGGTCGGTGAGACCGTCCCCATGGATGTCGGCGCCAAGGTGATTGGCCGCCAGGGTCCGTGGGGGATCGGCGCCCTGACGGTGCGGACGGGCGACAGCCCGCAGGCACCCGCCTCCAGTCTCTCCGCCGCACGCATCACGCGCGACATCGGCGAGCATCTCCGCCTCGGGGCGATCGGTACGCGCGGCGATCCGTCGGGCCTCGTGCAGAACTGGCTCGGCGGCGTGGACGCCGTATGGCAGAGCTCGACGTTCCGGGGCGATCGGAATCTCACGACCGGCGGGTGGTGGTCGCGGACCGGCGGCGAACCGCCACCGCCGGGCGCGCCCGACGATCCGATCCCCGGAGCCGGGGCTGAAGGCCGCGCCGACGCCTGGGGAGCACTGCTGGACTATCCGAACGATCGCTGGGACGACGCCTTCTCGTTCAAGAGCTTCGGCGAACGGTTCCGCCCGGCGCTCGGGTTCCTGCCGCGCACCGGCATTCGGCTGTGGCGCGGGCACGTGGCGTTCCAGCCGCGCCCCGCTTCCGCGCGCTGGTCGGAGCGTGTCCGCCAGATGTTCTTCGAGCTCGCCGCGAATTACATCACCGACCCCTCGGGCCAGGCGGAGTCGTGGGATGGGACCGCCATTCCGCTCGCTCTCGAGACCCCGGACGGCGCCCGTCTCGAAACGGACTGGATCCCTCAATTCGAGCGGCTCGACCTGCCCTTCGAAGTATCGGAAGGTGTACCCGTCGCGCCGGGCGCCTATCACTTTCAGCGCTGGCGGGTGCAGGCCGACTCACGCCCCGATCGGCCGCTGCGTTACGGAGGCTCGTATGCCGGCGGAGGGTTCTACGACGGGAATCTCGGGGAGTGGAGCGGATACGTCCGATGGTCGTCGCGCGCCGGTCGCCTGCAGCTCGACACCGAGGCGCTTTACGTCGACGGCCGCCTGCCGGAAGGGGACTTCATCGAGCAACTCTGGCAGCAGAAGGTGGTCTTCGCCTTCTCGCCCGATCTTGTGCTCTCGCTCTACACCCAGTACGTCAGCGTGTCCCGAAACCTGGGCGCCGCCGTCCGCCTTCGCTTCACCATCCGTCCGGGCGCCGATCTCTATGTCGTCTGGAATCGTGGCTGGATCCACCCACCGGCGGCCACGACAGGGACGGAGCTCGACGTCCAGGACGATCAGGCGGTCATCAAGATGCGCTGGGCCTGGCGGCCGGCCAGAGCCTTCTAGTGTTCATCAGGCAATACAGGGGAACCACCGCCAGCGGACTTCCTGCAGATAAGCCGCGTGGCCCGCATCCTCTCGAAGGAAGCGCTCCTCGACCACGCTGGTGCTCGGGGTGAAAGATGCGGTCGATGTTGTCGTGGACGATGAATTCGGCGAAAAACGCCCTGCCATCTCTCGCCAGGATATCCGTGTACCACGGTGCGCATACGACGCCGAACAACAGCACCCAGGGATGGATGAGATAGCGCCGAAGGAGCGTGAACTCCCTGAGAAGAAGAAGATAAATCACGGTCGCCGGGAGGAGGATGACGATCGCGACAGGGCCCTTGGTGAGGACGGCGAGGGCCGCGGCCACCCCGAAGACATACAGGTACAGGTCCCGCCGCTCCACGGTCCACAGGTAAAAGCCATAGAAGGCCACCATCATCATGAGCGACAGGGTGATGTCGGTCAGGACCGCCTCGGACATGACCAGATAGAGCGAGGATGTGGCCAGCAGGGTCCCCGCAAGCCACGCGATCTCTGAATTGAACACACGGCGGCAGAAGAGAAAGGTCGCGACAACGCCCAGGAGTCCGCAGAGGGACGGGACGAAACGCGCCGCCGCGCGGGTGACGCCGGCAATCCTGAACGCCGCGATGAGCAACCAGTAGAACAGCGGCGGTTTTTCATACTGCGGGTGGCCGAAGATGAACGGCGTCACATAACTGTTCTGCAGCATCATCTCCTTCGCGGTCTGAGAGTAGAAGACCTCGTCCGGGTCGGTCAGCGAGAGCCGGTTCATGGTCCCGCAATACAAGACGGCGGCGATCAGCAGAAACACAACCGTCCAGAATCGTGTCGTCATACGTACCTGCCCCTCTACTGATATACCACGGAAGGGAAGTCGGGGAACGTCACCGGCATGCTCCCCACCGCACTCTCAGCTGTCAGTCAGGGGAGAAGGTTTCGTTGTTGCGCGCCGTGCTTCGATCTGCACGAACTCCAGCGGGAGGCCCGCTCGCGGTCAGAGGCGGTAGCCGACCAGCGTCCCGGGCGCGGTTTGCAGGAACAGCATGCCGGCGACGTCGTCCACGGCGTACACCGGCTCGCGCTCCTTGCCCAGATCCACGCGCGCCCGCGGCTGCGCGCTGTCCTTGGCGATCTCGAGCAGGATGTTGCCCTTCCCCTCGGGGGCGCGCGTCAACATGAAGACCGATCCCGGGACGGTGAGGGATGCGCGGAAGCGCTTCGAGGCGAGCGCCGCCGCCTGCCGCGAATAGCCGGTGAGCTGAGCGCCGCCCTGCGTGTAGGCCGTCGCCAGCTCCCCGGTGATGCGTCGCGCTGTCGGATCCGTGGCGGTCCGCGACGTCTGGGCAAAGGCATCGCCGTACGCGGAGGCGGCGGCGCCGTACAATCCCGCGCGCACGGCGTCGATCCTGTAGAGCGCGCGCTGCAACCCAGGAAGCTGCGGCGCCGGGTAGTAAACCTGACTCTTCACCCGCCCGTCGCGTGCCACCACCACGAGGTTCTGCGGCGCGATGAGGATGAGCCCCGAGGGCCGGATCTCCATGTCGGTCGGGTCCTCGCCCCCCTGCATCTTGATCTCGTCGCCGAGCGGCTTGAAGGTGCCGGCGTCGCGGTCGACGGCGTACAGCCGATGGTCACGGTTGGCGAACACGTAGAGCGTCCGCCCCTCGACGACATGATGCAGGGAGTACCGCGCGGCGTTGTAGTCGCCCGAGATCAACGGCCTGCCGCTCTCGATGGCGTCCTCGAACCGTGGCTCGCCGCTCGTGAGATCGATGACGTTCACCTCGGCGTTCGTCGCCGCGTCGGGCCGCGAGATGTAGAGCAGACCCGCCGGCGTGAGCTCCGCATAGTCGAGCCGGCCCTTGATCTTCACGTCCTTTTTCAGACGCAGGGTGGCCGTGGCCACGTCCAGCACGTTCACGAACGTGCGCGACTCGGCATCCACCGCGAGGACCACGGAGCCATCGGCGATCATCGCGTCCATGACGGTGCCGCGCATGCGCAGCGGCTTGGCGGCGATCGTCGTTCCATCCGAATAGCGCGCGACGTTCAGCCCCGTCTGCACGACGCCGTTCACGATGCGCACGTTGCCCGTCGCCTCGCCCGCGGGGGGCGATTCCGGC
>WNGH01000249.1_pt1 | contig 58882 bp, 46 predicted proteins | sample 5400631 | NCBI WGS metagenome assembly WNGH01 (sample SAMN13153373, study PRJNA577476) | soil metagenome | isolation source: 115 cm soil or saprolite under Garry oak tree replicate 1 | place: USA:California | collected 2016-06-15 | reverse complement strand
AGCCGCAGCGGGGCGGGGGCCGCGGCCGGCGCGGCGGCGCCGGGACTTGGGCCCTCCGCCGGCCCGCCACTGCAGGCGCCGCCGACGGCGAGAACGGCCAGCGCCGGAGCGACGAGCCACGCGGATCTCACACCGTCAAACTACCGCCGGCCTGGCGGCCGAGCCAGGCGTGACGCAGAATCAAGGCTCCTGCTTGTTGGTACTCTGGTCTTCGCGCTCGCCCGCTTGAAGGAGACGTTCGCCTTCTGCGAGGCGGCGCTGATCACGGCGGACGACTGGGCGGATCACTACAGCCAGGTTGCGATCTACATGCGGCTGAACGGGCTGCTCCCTCCCACCGCCAAACGCCGGGCGCAATAGCGCGACTCAGGTCGTGACCTGATTGCGCCCGCCTTCCTTGGCGCGGTAGAGCGCCCGATCGGCGGCCTTGACCACCTGGTCGGGCTTGGTGTGGCGCGGATCCTTCTCCGCCACGCCGATGCTGATCGTGACGGGCACGCGCGTGCCCGGCCCCTTCTCGGCCACCACGGGCTCGGGCCGTTTCCGCCGGGAGCGGATCCGGCTGCGCAGGATGAACCGGGTGTCTTCCACCGTCCGGCGTAGTGTCTCGACCTCCGGCAGGCACTCGTCCACGGACTTCCCGGGAAACAGCATGGCGAACTCTTCGCCGCCATAGCGAAAGGCGTGGCCGCCGCTCCCGACGAGGGCGAGCTTCGCCGCCACCATCTTCAGCACCTGATCGCCCACGTCGTGCCCATGGCGGTCGTTGATCTGCTTGAAGTGATCCACATCCGCCATCGCCACCGCGTAATGCCCGCCCTGGCGCAACAGCGCCTCAGTCAGCGCGCGGCGCGCGGGGAGCCCGGTCAGGCTGTCCTCATACGCCATGTGGTAGGAGGCTTCCACGACGGCGGCGATGAGAATGAGGCACGCCGTGGCGAGGTAGAAGGTCATCGGGTCGGGATTCCCCGGGCGCAGAGCGTTCAGGCCCAGGAACGCGGCCGCCAGAGCCCACAGGTAGGAGCGCTGGGTATGCGTAGGTGACATCAGCTGGCCCGCGATCTGCAGCCCGAACGCGAGCAGGAAGGCGAGCAGGGCGGGGTCCGCCAGCGGCGTCCACCCCACGAGGCCGGGCAGCAGGAGCCGGAGGTGCAGCAGGGCGGCCGTGGGTCCCGGCATGGTGCGGTCGAGCAGCGCGACCGCGGCAATCTGCAGCCCAATGATCGCCAGACGCACGAGGCCGGGCGGCGTCACGAAGCCACGCTCGGCCGTGAGGGCGAGGGCGGCAAGGTTGAGTGGCAGCAGCACCGCGATGGCCTGGAACACGACGTGATCACGCCCCAGGCCATGGCCCACGGCGAGATGCACTAGGGTGCGGTCGGCGGTCGTGATGAGGAGCAGCGCAAACAGGAGCCGGCTGCGGTGGAAGCGCCACCCGAGCAACACGCCCGCCCCGAAGATCGCGTAGGGATAAAGATCCGCGAAGGTGCCGAGTGCGTTCTGGAGCCAGTGCGACTGGGTGTAGACGAGCGCGCCGAGCAGGATCAGGCCCTCGGGAAACACGTACGAGGCGGGCTTGCGCCAGTTCTTGATGAGCCAGTCCCTGATGGGCCAGTTCTTGATGGCGAAGCGCACTGCGCGAGAGCTCCTGGGGGTGTCGGCGGGATTAACGGTAAGCAGAACCGCGCCGCGGTCAACCGTCGGGTTGCGTGGCCGGCCGAGGGCTGGCGATATTCTTGCCGCCGCGGCGGTATCGTCTAGGGGACATCGGGGGACTGCGTCTTCAAGGAGGCAGCGCGGCCCGTGCTTAGAGAGGCCAGCGGCCAACCGGTGAGGCATGCCGATTAGAGCGGCTCTGCTCCGATTCTACCGGGTATTGGAAGCGATCATTTCCCCTGGCTTGAGGTATTCGCAGTATCTCTACGAGGACGTTCTGAGGTCGCAAGTAGACGATCGTACCCTATGGTTGGACCTGGGCTGCGGACATAACATCTTGCCGGCTTGGCGCGCGGAACAGGAAAAGCAACTAGTGGAGAAATGCGACAAAGTCATAGGGATCGATGTCGATTTGTCATCTCTGAAGAAGCATTCGACCATAAAGATGAAAGTCGCTGGGAGCATTGGCGAGCTCCCTTTCCGGGACGAGAGTTTTGGCCTTGTCACGGCAAACATGGTTGTCGAGCATTTGGATGCCCCGGAGGCGCAATTCGCAGAGATTGCCAGAGTCCTGCGACCAAGTGGAATCTTTCTGCTGCATACGCCAAACCGGCGCGGCTATTCAACCAGAGCAACCATGCTCATCCCGGGGTTTATCAAGAAGAAGCTGGTCTATCTGTTGGAAGGCCGGACAGAGGGAGATGTGTTCGAGACATTCTATAGGGCCAATACGAAGGAGGAGATTGAGGGCCTAGCAGCAACTGCAGGTCTTGATGTGAAGGAGATAAAGCTGACTGTTTCTTCGGCAGAGCTCGTAGTCTTGCCACCTCTCGTGGTCTTCGAGCTCTTGTGGATCAGACTATTGAGGACGAAGCCTCTCAAGCCCTACAGAACTCAGATCATCGTCATGCTTCAGAAGACGCGGGGGCGGAGCATCTAGGAAGTGCGTGCGTACCGCCGCCCCGACGAGGAGGAGCGAGGGGGTTTGGGGTACGGGGAACCCCGCCAAGGCCAGCCGTCCGGTTGCGTGCGCGCCCGGGGGCGAGCGATATTCGACGGAGCCCTCTCAAGGCTCAAACACGGGTTCGAATCCCGTTACCGCTATGCCTTCCGTTCCCGCCCCCATCGTCTAACGGTCAGGACACCACTCTTTCAAGGTGGGAACAGGGGTTCGATTCCCCTTGGGGGCATGGAGGAGGTTGCTTTGAGTGCTCCACGTGATGATTTTTCCGCCCGCGCGCCGATAGCTCAACTGGCAGAGCAACTGACTCTTAATCAGTAGGTTCTCGGTTCGATTCCGAGTCGGCGCATTCCCCGCGCGTTCCCCTCCCGGCCGAAGCCGCGTCGATCGGCGCGGCCGTCGATCCAACGGTAGCAGAGGCGGAGCGGGGTTCTCCTGGTGTGGCGACCAAGCTGCAATGGTGCGCGAGAGATTGCGCAGCAGCTCGTGGCACCGAGTTTGCGCCGTGTGACGGACGGCTGCGGGGAGCGAGCCGATTGAGCTGACCATCGCGGCATGGCCTGGGTGCGCGCTTGAAGGAGCGAACACTCCGGGCGCCGGATGGGGGCTTTCTCCCCGCGGGCCACAACAGCGGCGGTGCCACCGGCGGCGGGCTCGGGCGGGCCGAGCGCGACGTGTTGGTCTTGGGTGACTCAGATCCCGAGCCCATCGACGCCCGCACGATCCGGGATCCGGTCAACGAGCCGCTGGCAGTCTTGGAGGAAACCTACGCGCGAATCGAGCGCTGCGTACGGGGATTGCCGCAGACAATCGATTAGCTTGGATCACGGCGCCTGGAGGCGTTTAGCGGATCAAGGAGCGGGCGATGATCCTCCACGTGTGGCTCGACGTGGTGGAGGCGGAGCGTGTACCGGTGGACGTTAAGGTGGAGATCACCCCGTGATCCTCGGCATCGGGTTGGACGTCGTCGCGGTCGAGCGGATCGCGCGGTCGCTGGCCGAGGGCGACGGCAGGTTCGAGGAGCACGTGTTCACTCTGGAAGAGCGCGGCCTGCGCCGCTCGTGCGGACCGCGCCCAAGCGCTGGCGGCGCGATTCGCCGCCAAGGAAGCCTGCGTCAAGGCTCTCGGAACGGGCTGGGCTCAAGGACCATCCCTTCAGCAGGTCGAGGTGGTCAGTTTGGAAGGCGGGCCTCCGGAGCTGCGGCTCACTGGCCACGCGGCCGAGCGGGCGCGAGCTCTGGGGGTTGCTCGCGTGCACGTCACCCTGTCACACGAGCTCGAGGTCGCGGCTGCGGTAGTCGTGTTGGAGAGCTAGAGGCCTCACCCCTTGCGCGGCCTGACTTGAACATGCAGTTGGTGTATGGTGTAGGGGACGCCCCTGTCGGTTTCCAGGGCAGCCAGCGCTGCCCGTATCTCACGCTCACACTCGCTTCGGCGCTCCGCGGGTATCGTGAGTAGCTGGGCTTGGATCCTCACCCACCACCCTAGATGTCCTTCGACCGTATCGTAGTAAGTTCGGTAGATGTCGTCGACCCGTACTCGGTCCGGGCCGAACGTCTCGCCGAAGAGCGCCAGAGCCTCGTCCTTGGTGAAGCGATGCCTCAGCCGAGCGGCCTCGACGAGGTATCTCAGTCCAATGTACTTGAGATACACGGGTGTCGTCGCTTGGATGAACTCGCAGCCGATATTCCGTCCGTTGAAGAAATGATCCATCTCTCCCGATGGTTTGATCACTCGAGCCATCTCGTCCACGGCGAGATGCGGGTTGGATACCCAGTGAAACGCGTCTATGCTGAACATGTAGTCGACCGAGGTTGGCTCGAGGGGCAGACTCTCGAAGGCTCCGTCTAGGATGCGGACGCTTCGCAGGTGCCTGTTTAGCGCAAGTGCGCGCCGCCGCATCTCCTCCGCGGGCTCGACTCCGATGAAACGGACCGGCGGACCACTGCGTGAAGCTAGGTGGAAGAGTGCACGCCCCGTGCCGCAGCCGACCTCAGCCACCGTCTGGAAGCTGGACTTCAGGCTGAGCGACTCCACGATGTGGTCGCTGTGGACGGTCCAGCACGAGTGCGCGTTGCCCGGCTCGTCGTACTTGCCGGCAAGTTCGGAATAGCTGGCGATGACCTGATTGCTGTGATTGGACATCGAACAGGCTCCTCGTCACGACGACTGGGCCGATGCACATGGCACGCCGGTCACGCGCAACGGGCTCGGGGATAGCGCTAGCTCAGAGGGATTGCGGCTTCCCGCTACTGCCGCGAGATCGTGCTTGCCGCTTGGCAGTCGGGGGAGGGCCTGGCGCACTTCGAACCGGGCGGGTTGCATGTAGTATGGAAGCTCGCTCCCGCAAAAGGTCTTGAGGCGCAGGAGCGAGCCCCCTACAGCCAGCACCACGTATGCCACGATGCGCTCTCCCCGCAGCTCGTCCAGCTCCGTGGTCACGACCGCCTCCAGGACTTCACCGGAAGTGTACAGGACGCTCGCGATCTCCTCGGGACTCACCCGGTAGCCGAGCGTCTTGATCTGCCGGTCTCGTCTTCCGACGAAGTACAGGCACCCTGCCGTATCCCGGCGGACCAAGTCTCCAGAGAAGACCACCCGTTCCCTGTCGGAGGCGCCACTGCCCCGGAAGGGGTGCGGTCGGAAGACGCGTGCCGTCGCGTCGGGATCGTTCCAGTACCCGAGCGTGACTGTCGGCCCACAGTGCACCAAGTCGCCCACTTCACCTGGACCACAGGGCGTGAGGTCATCACGAAGTACCAGGACTTCCGCCCCCGGTATGGCTCGGCCGATGGAGTCGGGCCGGCGATCCACCTCGTCCGGCGGAAGAAAGGTGCTCCGTAGCACCTCGGTGAGGCGGTACATGAGAAAGAGCGCGGCCTGTGGCTGTGCTTGGCGAAGCGCACGGACTGCCGGCGCCGGGAGATGGCCACCCGCGTTCGTCATGATAAGGAGCGAGCACTCTGGGCGCCAGATGGGGGCTTTCTCCCCGCAGGCCGCAACAGCCGCAGTCCCGCTGGCCGGCTGATGTGCCCGCGCCACAGCGTGGCGTGGGGTCCTCCACTCCACGAGCTAGGACCCGCCCCGGCCGCCCTCCCCCGGGCAAGGAACAGAACTTGCTCTTGTAGCTCGGCGGTCATCATCTCCCGAGGTCACCATGACGTCATCTGCGCGGGCCGTCGCGCTCACCGTTCTCCTGCTGGGGGCATGCCGGGACGCCTCGACCCCGTTGCAGCCCGGAGCGGGGCAATCGCACGATCTCACCGGGCAACTTACCAACGGGCAGATCGTCCCCGGCCAGTACATCGTCGTTTTCAAGGACGCGGTCGCTGACCCCGCCGCCTTAGCGGGGACCCTCGTCACTCTGTACGGTGGCTCGCTGCTACACACCTACACGAGCGCGCTCAAGGGATTCGCGGCGCGCCTGCCCGATCCGGCGGTGGCGGCGTTAGGACTGAACCCGCTCGTCGCCTACGTCGAGCCCGATCAGGTGGTCCACGCAGACGCGACGCAGCAGATGGACGCGAACGGCGACCCCTGGGGACTCGACCGAATCGATCAGCGTGCGCTTCCGCTTGACGGCGCGTATACCTACACGTACACGGGCGCCGGCGTACACGTGTACCTCATTGACAGCGGGATCTACACGGCCCACCCGGAGTTCCAGGGCCGGGCGGACATCGTATACGACGTCTTCGGTCTGAACGGCGTGGACTGTAGCGGCCACGGTACGGCCGTGGCGGGCGTGGTCGGTGCCGCGACGTATGGCGTCGCCAAGGGAGTCTTCCTGCACGGCGTGCGTGTGTACCTTGATTGCGGCAGTGTCGGGTTAAACTCCAATGTCGTCGCAGGTGTGGACTGGGTGACCGCACATCACGCGAGTCCCGCGGTGGCGAATTTGTCCGTCTCCCTCGCTCCCTCCAACGCATTGACCACGGCGGTGACGACCCTGTGGAACTCTGGAGTCTTCGTCGTGGCGAGCGCGGCAAACCACAACGGGGACGCCTGCCTTGAAGCCGGAGGCGCGAGTGGCGCCTTTACCGTCGCGGCGTCGACGAAGACCGACGCCAAAGCGGACTTCTCGAATTGGGGCCCCTGCGTCAAGCTTTACGCGCCGGGGGTGGACATCAAATCGACCTGGCTCGGTGGCCTGACGATGACGCTGTCCGGCACCTCGTTCGCGGCGCCGCACGTCACCGGTGTCGCCGCGCTCTACAAGGCGGCCTTCGGCGATGCGCCGTCAAACACCGTGTCCGACTGGATCACCAGCAACGCGACGGCGGGCGTGATCACGGGGAACGCCCCCGGCACCCCGAATCTGCTTGTCTTCACCGTCTTGCCCGGCAATCTGACGGTGACGACGAGCACCACCGGCTCGACCATCCCGCCGAATGGCTACACGGTCGCGGTGGACGGCGGGGCGGGCCAGGCGATCACGACGAACGGCAACCTCACCTTCACGGCGCTCTTGCCGACGCAGCACACGGTCGCGCTTTCGGGGGTGGCGAACTGCACGGTGAGCGGCGCGAACCCGCAGACCGTTACCGTGCCGTCCGGCGGCGCGACCACCACCACCTTCGCAGTGAGCTGCCCGCCGGTGGCGAATTTCACGTTCAGCTGTTCCGGGCTCAGCTGCACCTTCGACGCGAGCAGCTCCACGGCGCTGCCCGGTGCTACCTATAACTGGAGCTGGGGTGATGGCGCGACCGGCATGGGAAACACCGCCACCCACGGCTATGCTGCCGCGGGGACGTACAGCGTGACACTCACCGTCACTGACGCCGGCGGTTCGAGCACCCAGACGCAGACGGCGACAGTCTCAGCCCCGACCGTTCTCTGACGGTGACGACCAGCACCTCGGGGCTCGGGCCCGGGCGGCTGGGCGGTCAAGGTCCCCGAACGGCGCGGAGGTGTGTGACTGGTGGCTGAGCTTCTGAGCCGACTCCGCCGGGTACCGGACCGTGTGCTTCACCCGGTGCGCCGCCAGCGCGTCCTCGACGCGCTGCGCCGCCGACCCCGCCTCGCGTCGCTCCTCGTGGTCTGTCACGGGAACGTCTGCCGCAGCCCGTTCGCCGCCGCCATGCTGCGCCCGGGGCTTTCTCGAAAGCAGGTGCATGTCGACTCCGCAGGTTTCGTAGCTCCCGGTCGGCCTTCGCCGCCCGAGGCGGTCACCGCGGCCGCGCGCTATGGCGTGGATCTCTCTACCCATCGGTCGGAGTTGCTGACGGCCGACCGCGCTCGCTCGGCCGACCTGATCCTCGTGATGGACCCCACCCAGCGGCGCGCGATCTGTAATCGCTTCGGGCGGGCCGAGCGCGAGGTGTTGGTCTTGGGTGACTCAGATCCCGAGCCCATCGACGCGCGCACGATCCGCGATCCGGTCAACCAGCCGCTGGCAGTCTTCGAGGCAACCTACGCGCGAATCGAGCGCTGCGTGCGGGAGTTAGCGCGGGCGATCGGCTAAGTAGGTGAGGGGAGCGGCCGCTACGGCTCGAGCGTCGTGGCCCGGCTTCGCGCCGAGCGAAGCGGTGACCCGGGCGGCCGGCTGGCGCCCGAAGTAGCGCTTTAGTTCCAGGAAGCGTTTCTCATAGAGGTGATAGCTCAGCCATCCCAGCGTGTATGACATCGACGTCCCGACCGCCGCAAGCAGCAGCACAGCCGGCAGCCGCGATCCTCCGAGCAGCGCCACTCCGTGCTCATGGAAGTAGTTAGTCTTCCCCTCAATCCACGCTAGTAGCGGCCAGTGAACTATGTATATGCCATAGCTGTAATTGCCCCACTTGCGGAGCCAGTTACTGCGAAGCGCGCGACCGTACCGACGCGTGGACGGTCCTCTCACCGCCATTACGAGCAATGCGCCGCATACCAGCGCGACGATCGGATAGCCTGCGACGGCCACGACTGGGTCCCCGACGTCCAGCCCTCCCCGCCATATCGCCGTTGCAATAAGTGCGAGGCTGCCGGCTCTGAATACTTGGGGGGCCCAGGCCTCGAGGCGGGTCAGGCCACCTGGCGCCCGGGCCACGACCGCCAGCGCCGCGCCGGTCATGAGACCGTCAAGTCGGCACGGCGTCAGCATGTAGAGGACAAAGGGGTCGCTCGGGCCGTGTAGCACGAGGCCCAAGCGAAGGGCAAGCCCACCGACCACGGTAACCACGGCCACTCGTAGTAGTGTCCGTGGCTTGCAGGCCCATACAATGAGCGGCCAAATCAGGTAAAACTGCTCCTCGATCGACAGCGACCAGAAGTGTGCCGTGTTGGACGGCGCGCCGCTGCCGTGTGTGAAAGCCGCGAGCAGGTTCACCGTGTAGGTCCAGTACCACCTCTGGTTCGCCTGCAAAGTGATGAAGTCGGGGTCGTGCCCGCGCACAAGCCGCGGCAACAGCACGAAGAGTATCGCAAGTGCGCCGTAGTACACGGGAAAGACTCGCAACGCGCGACGCACGAAAAAGTTCGGCCACCAGCGCGGCTGACCTTGGGTATCGAGCAAGATTCCCGTGATCAGGAACCCTGAGAGCACAAAAAAGATATCGAGGCCCGTCCATCCCGCATACGCGATTGTGCGCACGGCTGCGTCGATGGGCAGCGTCGCTGTCTCGAGGGGCCCGGCGATCAGGTGGTTGAGAAGCACGAGCAGCATGGCTGCCCCGCGCAGGCCGTCCAGCGCCGGCACGTGATCGCCGGGCGCGTGGCTCCGGTCAACGGCGGCGCGTGGCGCGCCGTCCCAGTCCCTTGGTTCCAGTCGTAACCGGGTCATGCCCAGCACAGTGGGAGCTACGCTCTTTGGCGCAACACGCCGGCGAGCAGCTGGCGCGTGGCGCCGAACAGCTCTCGGGCCAGCGTGTCGCTATTGACGAGCGCGCGCCGAACGAGAAGCAGCTGCAGGTGCAGTTTGTCGGGAACGTTCAGCGGCGCGTGCCACACCGCGTGGAGATACTCCCAGAGATGTCTCCATTGCCACATCCGACTCTGGTGCGGGTTGTCGGGATAGTAGAACGCGCGTAGCTGCGCCTCATTCATGCTGCTCGCGGCGTCGGGGTGGAACCGCCGATAGAACAGAAATTCGGGGACCTCCCAGAACGTGCCGTACAGACTCAGCTCCGCCAGGAACACGACGTCCGCGGCCATGTAGGTACCCAGGAGCCGCGTTCTTCGCATAACCTCGGCCCGCATCAAGCCGTAGAGTGCGTTGCAGCGGCGCAGGCGCTTCAGGACTTGCCGGAAGCGCTCCCTGGCTTTTGGGGACTGCAGGTGCAGCCCATCGTCGTAGTCCGAAAAGCACCGACCACGCTCGTCGATAAACCGCGTCTTCGGATAAGCGAGGACCACCCTGGGTTCCCGGTCCAAGACCTCGACACAGCGCGTCAACAGCTCGGGGCCTGACAAGTCGTCCGCCGAGGCCCAGCGGAAGTACTCGCCCGAGGAAAGTTCGAAGCTGCGTCGGAAGTTGCGGTGAGCCCCGAGATTCTCCTCGTTGCATGCATAGCGGACGCGTTTGTCCTGCGCCGCATAGGACCGGGCGATTTCGCCGGTACGATCCGTCGACGCATTGTCGCACACGATGAGCTCGAAATCCTCGTAGGTCTGCGTCAACAGCGACTCCAGTGCCTCAGCGAGGTAGCGCTCACCGTTGTAGACGGGCACTGCGACGCTCACACGCGGCGCGGCGCGGGTTCCCATCATCGGCCCCAGGGGCGACTACGCGGCGACGACCAGTTTGTGCGCGTAGAACGCCTCGGCGTAGCAGCCCGGGACCCCCGCTTCGATCCCCCGGACCCGCATCAGGCCGCGAAATGTATCGGCTGTGAACCACCTCTTCCCGCGCTGGGACTTGAACGCGGCGGCGATGTATTCCGTCTTCATCCGACACACCCCCTCATCGAACGGCACATAGCAATTGGGCGACCCGAGGTCGCCGTCATACTTGGGCACCTCGTACTCGAGGATCAGGTGATCGCGAAACGTGTTCCATGTCAGCTCAGAGATGACGCGATGATCCTGATGGCGATCTGCCCGATAATGAGTGAAGATCACATCGGGCGAGACCTCGTGCTTTAGCTCTTCGAAGTACTCCTTGATCTCGGCGCCGACGTACGGAAAGAATCCATCGCGAAACTGCTTCACGACGACCTGGTGCGGGCACGTCGACGACAGGAACAGGCTGGCGCTGTGTCGTGCCTCGCGCTCCCGTTCCGCATCCGCGCTCAAGACCACCCACTGAAACATGGCCTGCGGCCGCGTGGACCCGAGCCGCAAGATCGTACCGCCACAGCCGATCTCGATGTCGTCAGCATGGGCCCCGATGCACAGCACGCGTACCGGCCCGTCCGGGCTACGCACGAGATCGAGAGCGAGCATCAGCCTGATCGCAGCGCCCCGCGCCGAGCGTGCGACCGCTCGAGCGGCAGCGCGGCGCCCGAGGTTGCGGCCGGCGCCGTGCGCTTCCAGACCTCCCACGGCGCGTCACCCCGGGTATACATGTCGTCCAGGCGCTGCTTGTCCTTGAACGTGTCCATCGACTCCCAGAATCCGTCGTAGCGGTAGGCGAGCAGTTGGCTCTCGGCAAGGAGCTGCGGGAACGCCTCCGTCACGAGCTCTTCGCCGTTGCGCAGGTGGTCGAAGATCTCCGTCTTGAAAATGAAATACCCACCGTTGATGCGCAGCCCGGTCTGCCCGATGTCCTGGATGCTCGTTACCTGGCCGCCGTTGCGCGACACGACGAAGTGATAGCTCAGATGCGGCTTCACGCACACAAAGCTCGCGATCCGGTCGTGGCGTCGGAAATGCTCTAACTGTGCCGGCAGCGGGAGGTCGGCGAGCCCGTCGCTGTAGTTCGCGAAGAACTCGCGCTCCCCCGCGAGGTGGGGCTCCACGACTCTCAACCGCTGCCCGATGCTCGAGTTGACACCAGTGTCGACGAAGGTGATCCGCCAATCGCTGATGTCGCTCTGGAGCAGCTCCAGCCGCCGCCCGCCCTCGCTCAGCACGAAGTCGTTCGAGACGCACTCGTCGTAATTCCGGAAGTAGTTCTTAATGGCGTCCGCACGGTAGCCCAGGCACAGAATGAAGTCCTTGTGCCCGAAGTGGGCGTAGTACTTCATCACGTGCCAGAGGATTGGGCGGTAGCCGATCGGGACCATCGGCTTCGGGAGGTTCTCGTCGGAGGCCCGAAGCCGCATCCCCAGCCCACCGCAGAACAGGACGACTTTCATGCGCGCGCGCGTCTCGGAGCCGATTTACAAATCAGGAGAGCAGTTTTCATACCACTCTGACCCCCGTTGCCTGAGCTCCAAGTCGAGCTTCTGTGGCGCCAACGCTACACTTCGCAGGGCCTGTCTCCGCCAGCCGGGCCGCCCACGCACTCATGCCGGCCTACGGGCTCCCGTCTGCAGCTCGGCCGCCCACCAGGCGATCGTGGCGTCGAGGCCGCGGTCGAGGTCGTAGGCCGGCTGCCAGTGCACCTCGCCGCAGAGCCGTGTCACGTCCCCTACCACGAGCGCGGCATCGTGGGGATCGCTCGGCACCGCGCCGAACTCCACGAGGTCCTCCTTCCCCAGCTTGCCCGCGATGTGCGAGACAATCTCTCGCACGGTGACCGGCTGCCCAGACGCCACGTTGACTGACCCCGTCACATTGCTGTCGAGCAGCGCGACCAGCGCGCCCGCGACGTCCTCCACGTAGAGGTAGTCTCGGATCTGCCGCCCGTGAGAACAGCGCGCCGGCTCGTCGAGCAGGAGGGAGCGGATCACCGAGGCCACGAGCCGCTTAGAATGTTCCCGCGGCCCGTATGCGAAGAAGATCCGCGCCCACGCGTGGCTCACGGCGGTTTGCGCCGCGTACGCCTCAAGCAGGTGCGCCAGGGCGAGCTTGCATTTGCCGTAGTAGGTAGCCGGGACGGTCGGCGTCAACGCCTCCGAGCAATAGCCGTAGCGCCAGTCGTACTCGTAGGCCGAGCCCGCCATCGTGACCCGCTGGCCACCATTCTCACCGAACCGCCGCAGCAGCTCGAGGCTTGCCTGAACCCACAGGAAATTCTCTTTCGCAGTCGCGAGCTTGCCGGGCGCGACATACCCCGCAAGGTGCAGGAGGTGCGTCGGCTGGACGGCCGCCACGAGGCGTCCGGTCTGGGTTGGCTCCATCAAGTCCGCTTGGTGCCAGGTGACTTCCTCGCCGTTCTCATTCTTGAATCGCGGAGAAACGATGTGGATACGCGCGCGGGGCGAGACCGCATGAACCTGGTACCCGCAGCCGAGCAAGAGCGGGAGGGAGCAGAGGCCGATGAAACCGCTGGCGCCGGTGACGAGGACTCGCTTCACGGAACCGCCTCGAGGAGAGTGAAGGCTTGATCATATTGCGCGTCGAGCGCCGCCCGAGCCTCGAGCAGGCATCGCCCGACGGCGGCGACGAACTCCCCGGCGTGCCGCTCCAGCGCCAGGAAGCGCTCCTGCAGCGCCCCGAGAGTCAATTGACGGATGTCGATGGCGTACTGACCCTGCCCCATCTGCCGCATCAGCTCGATTGACTTGCGCTGGTAGGCGATGCTCAGCACTGGCTTGCGGCGGATCAGAGCGAACAGCGTGCCATGGTAACGCGTGGCCACAGCGATGTCGATGGCATCGATCACGGCGACGAGCTCTTCGAAAGACCCGATCGGTTCGGCGATCACTGGCGGCTCGCCCCTCAGCGTCTGGCCCTGTCGCATGAGGCTCCGGACCTGGTCGATCACGCGGTGATCCGCGAGCAACTGCGTCGCGAAGAACCGCACGGTGTAGCCACGCCCGACCAGCCAGTCGGCGAACGCCGCCACTGTCTGCAGATATGCACCGAACACGCGCGGATCACTCTCCGGGTAATAGCTGTCGTCGAAGAACGGCATCGGGTTGACCCCCACGACCGGGCGTCGTGCCGGCACGAGCGGGGCGGGCGGATGGTCCACGTCGAGGCCGAACACGAGATCGGGCACGACCGGGTGCTCTCCCGGGACCTTGAGCGCCACGACGCACCGCCGCGAGTCTGCATCACGGTACGAGCGGTAGTCCGCTAGCCGGAGGGTCTGCTTAATGAAGAACTTGCCGAGACGCGTACGGAGCGGCCCCGCGCCGAGGCTCAGGAACGCCACCTTCGTTCCGGTGGCGCAAGTGAGTAGCGACCACTTGAGTAGCGTGAAGGGGAATCCCCAGGGCCCGCCCCAGTAGTCATTGAGCTGTCCCGAGCCGGCGACCAGCAGCAGATCCGTGCCGCGGAGATTGCGATACGACCTGGCGAGGAACCCGACCTCCCGGGGCACGGCCAAGACCGAGCGCCTCACGCGCCGCGCCGCCCGAACCAGAGCAGGCAGGAGGGGGACCCGCCTGAGCTGCGCCCGGAGTTCGCCCCAGGCCCTTGCGGGGGTCAGGCGGTACCGGCCACGCGGCTCGGCGGTGAGCTCCAGTGGGGCGGTCGCCGGGCGCCCGTTCATGCGGCGGATGGAAAAAGCAGGGATGCCATGCCGCTGCTCCGTATCCTGCGGCCGAACCGTGAAGCCGCGCAGCTCCGCCTCGGGGTACCGGCGACGCACGTTCTGCACGACCGCAGCGATCAGTGCTTCGTCGCCGAGGTTCTCGTTGCCGACATGACCGAAGACGCCGATCCTCACGGTCGCTGCTGCGCGAGCGCCACGAGGGTGTACCCGAGCCCGGCCCACTCCTTCAGCCGCTCCAGGTAGCGCGGCGGGATCACCCACCCCAGCGCCTTGTTGACCTTGTAGGAATTCACGAGACGGAGGATGCCACGCTCCCCGATCGGAATGATGGTCGTGGTGCGAAGCACGCGGAACCGGCGGCGCAACATCGCTTTGAACTCCCCGCGACTCGCGTAGAACTTGATGTGAGCGTCCGGATCAGGGCCGTAGTCCCAGCGCTCCATCACGAGGCGATTCGCCGCGGTGATGATGAGGTATCCGTTCGGTCGCAAGACCCGCGCGATGATGTCCAGGTAAGCGGCCGGATCTTCGACGTGCGCCACGACTTCCTGCGACACAACGACGTCGAAGTGCTCGGCCGGGAACGTCGTGTGATAGAGGTTACCGGCGATGAATGACACGTGCCGGTAAGCAGCGCGCGCCTGGGCGATCGCCGCCTCGGACAGATCGATCCCCGTCGCCCGTCCCCAGTGCGACAGGTCCGCCGTAAACCAGCCCGTGCCACACCCGAAATCGAGGATCTCGGGATTGGTGAGTCGCAGCGATTTGAGAATCGCGAGGACTGTGTCGCCCCGTCGCCGCTGGTAGTCGTTGGGAAGTCGCTGCCGGTCCCAGCGCTCGTCCCAGTAACGTCGCTGGTCGTTGAGCGACGGCAGCGATGCCTTGGTCATACGCCAATCCCTTCGTACCGCTCGTAGGCGGTCTTGTCGAGCATGCGCCGTGCGTCGACGAGCAAGGGCGAGCGACCCGTGGAGCGCAGCGCGGTTGGTAGCCGGCGGAACTCCTCCCACCGCGTGACGAGTACCGCGACATCCGCATCCGCGACGGCCGAGTCGAGGTCTTCGCACACGCTGACGCCGCCGTCGGCGAAAATCCCGAGCGCCTCGTCCCGTGCCGCCGGATCATACGCACTCACCCTCGCGCCTTCCGCAAGCAGCCAGCGGATGATCGGGATCGCGGGCGACTCACGCATGTCGCTCGTCCCCGGGCGGAAGGCGAGCCCGAGGACGGCGACCCGCACGTCCGTGAGCGACGGGAAGTGCTTGCGCACGAGCGCGATCACCCGTTCCGGTTGCCGCTCGTTCACCGTGACCACCGCTCGCAGGAGCGGCATCGGCTGGCCGGCCCGCTCCCCGTGAGTGATGAGCGCCCGCAGATCTTTGGGCAGGCAACTTCCGCCGAAGCCGCACCCGGCCCACAGGAACGCCTCGAGCTCCGGCCGCAGGCGCCGGCCGTCGTCGGGCGTGACCGTGAGATATTTGCTCGCATGGACGCCCCGCATCACGTCGGCGACGTCAATCCCACCCAATGCGGCACACAAGTTGGCGATCTCGTTCGAGAAAGAGACGGCGGTGGCGAGGAGGCAGTTCGCGACGTACTTGATCATCTCCGCCGTTCGTAGGTTCGTCCGGATCCGCTCGACGGCGTCGAAGCCTGCGTAGAGTTGCTCGAGGCCCGCCAGACTCGATGCATCGAGCGCACCCAGCACGAGCCGATCGGGACACAGGAAGTCCCGCACGGCTTCTCCCTCCGTCAGGAACTCGGGGTTCGTCGCGACGCCGAAGGCGACGCCAGCCTGCTTCCCAGACGCCTGTTCGAGCAGTGGCAGCACGAGGTCCTCCGTGGTTCCCGGCACGACGGTGCTCTTCACCACGACCAAGTGGTAGGTCGGCTTTTCACGGAGAGCAGCGCCGATTTGACACGACACCGCCCGCACGGCGCTGAGGTCGATCTGCCCGTTGAGGGCGGGAGTGCCCACCGCGATGAGGGATACGTCGCTCTCGAGGACCGCCTGACGCAGGTTCGTCGTCGCCTCGAGCCGCGCGCTGTTGCGCCGCAGCAGTTCCTCCAGCCCAGCCTCGTGGAAGGGAGGCACCGCGCGACGGATCTGGGCGATCTTCGCGGCGTCCGTGTCCACGCACGCGACGTGATGCCCCTTCTCCGCGAGACCCGCACCCGTCACGAGTCCGACGTACCCGCTGCCGATGACCGAGACTCTCATCTCACCCCTCGTGCGCCTGGTGATGCTCGGCGTACCAGATCAGCGAGCGTCGCAGGCCTTCGCGGAGTGACACTGAGGGGTCATACCCGAGCTCCGTCCTCGCCTTGGTGATCACCGGGCAGCGGCGCGTGGGGTTGTCCGCGAGGTAGCTCCCGTCAGCAGATGGCTGCTGCACCACGCGACCCCGGTACCCAAACAGCTCACGCGCTTCAGCGGTCATCATCTCTGCCAGTTCGCGGATCGAGATCTCGGGCCCTTCGACTCCGATGTTGTACGCCTCGCCTGGACGTCCGTTGACAAGAATCTTGTAGTAGCCGATCACCGCGTCGGCGACGTAGCAGAACGTCCGCTTCGGCGACCCATCGGAGAGCATGACGATGTCCCTCCCCGCCAGCACGTCACGGGCGAAGTCCGCGAGCACCCGGCGATCCGTGATCTTCAAGCCGGGGCCGTAGTTGTTGAACGGCCGGGCGACTTTGACGGCGGTCCCTACGTGCTTGGCGAAGCTCACGCACAGCGTCTCGCCGTACCGCTTCGCCTCATCGTAGCAGGCGCGGGGCCCGGTGCACGACACGTTGCCCCGATAGGTCTCCGGCGTGGGGATGTGCTCCGGCGTTGGATCCCCGTAGATCTCGCTGCTCGACAGGAACAGGAGCCCCGCAACCGGTCGGCCACGCGCCAGCTGGCGGCGCGCATATTCGAGTAGTGCCCGCAGGCCGTTGACGTTGGCGTCCATCGTCTCGATCGGGTGCTGCCGGTAGTGGATTGGTGACGCGATCGAGGCCGCGTGGATGATGTACTGGAACTCGCCGATGTCCGGCGGAAGCGGACCCGTCATGTCGTGGCGGACCAGCGCCAGGGCCGGGTTTCCTTGGAACGCCTCCAGCCAGGTCGGCATCCCGCGGACGTAGCTGTCGAAGACGGTGACCCGAACCGGCCGCCCGCGGGACCGCCGGTTCGAGTGCAAGGCGAGCTGCACGAGGTAGTGACCGAGGAACCCGGCCCCGCCCGTGATCAGCAAGTTCTGGTCGGACAGGCGCGGCAGCTCGTCCCGGAGCGCGTCGCACATGTAGTCCAGGTCCCGCGCGATGACCCGCTCGGCCGGCGTGCCCACCGCGCCGACGGCGGGCTCAACCCGTGCCGCGGCGCTACGCATGGACGGCCTCGGCGAAGTGCGCGGACTGCTCGGCACGAAGCCGGTCAGCGAGCCGCCCCCGGGGCACGAGCACGTCGTCATACCTGATCGGCTGATCGCGCGCCACGTCGCGGGTCAGCCGGCATCCCTCCGCCAACCCCATCGGCAAGAGGTTCTCCCGGCGGACCACGTCGGCGTTGTCAATCGTCCCGTAGCAGGTGAACCCGCCGATGCCATCGAGGACCTCGCCGGCTTCCAAGTCCCGCTTCGCCACGGTGAGCACGTCACACACGGGCTCGCCCTTTGGAGCGACCGTGGCATCGCGGAACAACACGGCGCGGGCAATCGTCGGCACGATCTGCAGGTGCGGCAGGTGATACGGCGTGTAGAAGGCGTACAGCGGGCCATCACCCATCTTGAAGTAGCTCATGTAGTGCCGCTTGGTCGGGTGGTCACTATAGCCGAGCACGAAGGCACCGGTGTGCGGCTCCGCGCCGCGGATGTAATCGACGAGCCCGCCGTGCAGCAGCTCTTCCAGCGGATACAGTGTGAGCGTGTCGCGCACGTGCGCGCAGCGATGCCCGTACATCCCGCGCCGTGCCACGCGGAAGCCGGTAGCGTTGGCCAGAACAGTCGCTTCCATCGAGAGCTTGGTCCCGTCGGCGAAGGACGTGATCATGCGCGGCTTCTGGTGGTGCTGTTCCGCGAACGCCTTCTGGGTCTCGGGCGTCCGGTAGTGGTCGATCATCCCCTTGAAATTCCCCGCAGCCACGGGGCGATACCCGATCATCCTCACGAACCGGTACAGGTTCATCGCGACGCCCGGCTCGTCGCCGTCGCTGTTGGTGATCACGACTCCGTTGCGGTCCGCATACACCTTCAGGACGGAGCCCACCGTCGCGTCCAGCTCGACGTTCATCAGGATCACATGCTTGCCGTGCTCGATCGCCTCCATCGCCACCCGTGCGCCGAATTCGACTTCGCCCGTGCACTCGACGATGGCGTCGATGCCTTCCGCTCGACACAGTAGCCCCGCGTCGTCGGTGACGGCGGGCCGCCGATCCGAGATGGCACGTTCCAGCGCAGCGACCGAGTCAATCCCGCTCACGGCATCCACCCCGGCCTCGCCGTAGGCGCGGGCTGCGTCGGCGAGGGTGCGGTTGGCAATGGCCACGAGCCGCATGCCCACGATCGGGGTCAGCAGCTCGAGCGCGATACCGCGCCCCATGTAACCGGCCCCGACCAGTCCCACGCGGATCGGCCGCCCTTCCCGCTCCCGCCGCTCCAGTGCGGCGTCGACGATGATCATAGACCGAGCCTCATTGCCTCATTGATGCCGCGGTGACGAGAGGCTCGTCCCGATAGTCGGGCCAGGAGCGGTCGGCGTCCGAGATGCTCGTGACCGGCAGCGGCCAGCTGATGGCGAACGCCGGGTCGTCGTAGCGAACCCCGCGGGCCAGCTCGGGGGCGTAGAACTCCGACGTCTGGTAGCACATCTCCGTATTGTCGACGAGCGTCTGATAGCCGTGGGCGCACCCCTCGGGGACGTACACCATGCGACGATTCTCTGCGGTGAGCTCCACCCCGACCCACTGCTTGTAGGTGGGCGACTCGGTCCGCACGTCGAGGATGACGTCTAACAGCGCGCCCATCGTGCAACGCACGAGCTTCGCCTCGGGCCGCGGGGGGAGCTGATAGTGCAGCCCGCGGAGGCCGCCCCGGCGCAGCGTGAACCCGACGTTCACCTGCGCCACCGAGGGATTCAGCCCTTGCGCCTCCAGCTCCCGCCGGCACCACACCCGGGCAAAAAAGCCGCGGTCATCCTCGCGCCGTTCGGGCTCGATGATGTAGACGCTCGGGAGTTGCGTCTCCGTGAACATCATTCGCGTGACCGCCTCCAGCGCTGGAGCACGAATCGAGCCTCACCCGTGCCGCGGGCACCGGGCAAGTCAGGTGCCAGCCGCGCTAGGGCTGGAACCGACCCCGAACGGCCCAGGTGTTGCGCTCCCGCATCGGTCCGCCGCACCTTGTGGCCTCCGCCCACCAGCGAGGAGCGGCGCGGGAGCACGTCACGTGGCGGCTGGGGCTAGCCTGGTGGTCCCCCTCTTGCTCAATACGCCAGCTGCATGGGTAGCCAAGCCATCCCCGGACTGACCGCGCCGCCAGCCGCTGTGGACCCGCGCGAGCTCGACCGCTCCCTCCTGCACGGAATTGCCTGGACCGGCGGGGCGAAGTGGGCGGGGCAGCTGCTGACCTGGGCCTCGGCACTGATTGTGGCCCGGCTGCTCACTCCCGACGACTACGGACTGGTGGGGATGGCGTCCATCTACCTGGGCCTGATTACGCTGGTCAGCGAGTTCGGTCTGGGATCCGCTGTGATAGCGCTGCGCGATTTGAGCGAGGAACAGGTGGCGCAGCTCAACGGTCTCGCGGTGCTGGTCGGGGTGGTTAGCTGCGCCGTCTCATGTGCCGCAGCGATCCCGCTGGGTGGCTTCTTCCATGCGCCACAGCTTCCGGCCGTCGTCCTCACAATGAGTACCGCCTTCCTGATCACAGCCTTCAAAACGGTGCCATCCTCGCTCCTGCAGCGCGATATGCGCTTTAGGGCGCTCGCTGTCGTGGAAACGGGGCGTGCAGTGCTGCTCGCTGTGAGCATGGTTGCCTTCGCCCTGCTCGGGCTGCGCTACTGGACGCTTGTCATCGGCGGACTCGTGACCTCCGCGGTGTCGACCGGAGCGGTGCTGGTGCTCCGGCGGCAGCGGTTCGCGTGGCCCCGTCGGCGATCGTTAGCGCACGCCATGACCTTCAGCGGGCATATTCTCCTCGGCCGGCTCTCCTGGTACACCTATTCGAACGCCGACTTTCTCATTGCTGGCTGGCTTCTTGGTCAGGCTGCGCTCGGGCTGTACGACGTCGCCTGGAATCTGGCGAGCGTCCCGATTGACAAGATCACGAGCCTGGTGGGCCAGGTGACGCCTGCCGTCTTCTCAGCGGTGCAGACGGATCATGCAGCCCTCAGGCGCTATCTGTTGAGAATCACCGAGGGGCTGGCTCTCATCACCTTCCCCGCCAGTCTGGGACTGGCCCTCGTCGCGCCCGATTTCGTGCTCATCGCGCTCGGTGATAAGTGGCAGGGCGCAATCGCACCGTTGCAACTGCTCGCCCTGAGTACCGGGTTCCGCGCCGTCACCCCCTTGCTCCCCCAAGTGTTGAACGTCGTCGGAGAGTCCCGTCTCAGCATGCGATACGGTGTGCTGTGCGCTGTCGTTCTCCCCGCAGGCTTCTACGTCTTGGGGAACCGCTGGGGCACAGTGGGAATCGCCCTCGTCTGGGTGCTGGTGTTTCCGATCCTCGTCATCCCAGCGTATCGGCGTGTCTTGGAGGCGATCGACCTGTCCAGCCGAGAGTACGTTGCGGCGCTCTGGCCAGCAGCCAGCGCCTCGCTGCTCATGGGAGCCGCTGTTCTCGCAGTCAAATTGACTGCCGGTGAGCATGTGTCGCGGGCACTGAGCTTCAGCGCGCAAGTTGGTGCCGGAGGGATCGTGTATACCCTGACCTGCCTCGCTCTGCATCGCGAGCGCCTGGCTTCGTTTTCCCGCATGCTGCGAGCCATGCGCGCGCCGCCGCGGCCCGCAGCTGACGTGTCCACCTCGTGAGGCGCCCGGTTCCTCAATTATTCATATTCAGCACAAACCGACTTCCTTGGATGGACAGTTGCTGCAAAGAGAAGCGGCGAACTCGGGTGCAATGCTCATGTTCGCCAGTCTCGCTAACCGTGCGCTGTACATCGCAGAGGGGCTCGGTCTGCCATGACAGCGCCGCGTTCAGCGACCATTGCCGCCGGCCCGGATGTCGTGCTTGCGCACGGCCTGGTACACAGCTTCGTACCGCCCGAGCCAGGCGGCGAGCCCGAATTCGCGCTCCAGCCGCTCCCGAGCCGCGCGCGCCCGTGTCCGGGCTTCGGCGGGATGCTGAAACACCTCCCGGAGGGCCGTGGCGACAGCGCGGGGATCCTCGGGCGGCACGAGCAGGGCCTCCTTGTTCGACACCACGTCAGGGACTCCTCCGACGCCAGCGGCGATGATCGGCACACCAGCGGCCATCGCCTCGAGCAGCGCAATGGGTGTCCCTTCCGTGCGAGCGGTCAGCACAAACGCCTCGAAAGCTCGCAGCAGGCGTCCGGCACCAGGCACGAGGCCATGCCAGCGGATACGGTCCGCAACGTGCAGAGCCGCGGCGCGGGTCTCGAGTGCCGGCCGCAGTGGGCCATCGCCCAAGAACGAGACCGTCACGGGAAGGTCTCCCAGCTGCGGTAACACCTCGACCAAAACGTCCGGGCCCTTCTCAGCACTCAAGCGCCCGACCCACCCAACGCGAAAGCCGTCGGGTGCAATGCGGAGCGCGCGACACGCCGCTTCCCGGGCGAGGGGAGGGTCTGCGGGATACCACGCGTTCTGCACGTAGTAGAGGCGCTCGCCGGGAACGCCGCTCTCGGCCAGGTCGTCCACGAGCGGTCGGGACACGGCTACGACGGCGTCGAACCGCCGCAACGCGCGGCGCTGCAGCCATTGGTAGAAGCGATTCCTCCTGCCTCCGCCCGTGAAACCATGGACGGTGGAAACCACGGGAATGCCCAGGCCCCGCGCTATGGCTGCATCCAGGACGTCCGCCCGATACCCGTGAGTGTGAACCACGTCGGGACGCAGCCTGCGACACAGCTCCGCGACCTCCGCCCGTTCTCGCAGATAGCCCCGCCGGGCAACTTCGATCGTGAAGACCTCGACCCCAGCGTTCCGGAACAGCGCCAGGAACGGGTGGTCGAGCTGGCCGGCTGAGATCACGGCTGCGACGTGGGCCTCCACCTTGGACCCGCGGCCGCCCAAGGTCAGCGCCGCAACAACCGCCTCCAAGCCTCCGACTTCAGCGGCGGCGAGAACATGGAGCACGGAAATCCTGGCGGTCGGGGCGTATGCAGAGCACACCATGACGTGCCGATAAGATTGCAAGGCGGGTGCCGGCCGGCACCGATGCGCGTCCCAAGACATGGGCACCTCAGCCCCGCCTACAGTGTTGCGCGATCGCAACATGCGCGCACCGGGGCACGCATGGTCGGAGGACGAACCGCCAGTTCGGGTTGGTATCGCTCTTGCTTCGCGTCGTAGGCTGCGCGCGATGTAGCGGTGCTTCCGAAGCGACGGGGTCCCGGACCCACGTCGAGGGAGCGGGCGTGATGGGGTATGGGCACCGGGAGCGGCTCGAGGCATTTTGCGAGTTCGTCATGCTTGCACGCCGAGGATCTGAGGGATGCCTGTGAGTACTCGCGCTACGGAGGGGCCGAGCAACGCCCGCCGGCTGCTCGTCATCACATATCACTTCGATCCCAATGGTGGTGTCGGTGGGCTTCGCTGGCTGGGCATGACGAAGTACCTCGCCCGGCTGGGCTGGAGGGTTTCAGTCGTCGCCGCCCCTCCCATCGGGAATGACGCGGCGACCAGCGCGCAAGTGGAGTGGTGTCCGCGCCTCTGGACGCTCATCGATGGCTGCCGGCTGCTCCGCCGGCTGGCCTTCGGGCGATCGCTCGGGTCGTTTCCGGAGGCAGCGCGTGTGACGAGTCGGTCGGGGCCAGCGCGTGTGCTACGCCAGCTGGGTCGGGAGGTCGCAGCGTTCTTCGCCTTTCCGGACGAGAGCCGCGGCTGGATGCTGCGAGCGGCGCTGCGCGCGCGGTCGTTGATCCGGCGATTCCAGCCACAAATTGTCGTGAGTAGCGGCCCGCCGCACTCCGCCCACCTCGTGGCGCGGATGGCCACGATCGGGAGCTCGGTGCGGTGGTTGATCGACCTGCGCGATCCGTGGGCGGGACCTCACACGAAAGCCTGGGAGTCGGATCCGAAGATCGGGTCCAGGGTCTTCAGCGCGCTCTCTCCGCCTCTGGAACGCTTCGCTTTCGGGGCAGCCCATGGGGTCCTTACAAACACTCACCAGCTTGCTGCGACGCTCACGGCGAGGTATCCAGACGTGTCCGTCGTGTGCGTTCCGAACGGCGTGGACCCGGAATGGTTACCGCCACCTGCTGCTGTTCCATATCCGGGGTTGGGCATCGCGTACGCTGGCATGCTGTACGGAGGCCGCGATCTCGGGCCCGTGGTGCGGGCGCTGCGGATCTTCTTGGACCGCCACCCAGAAGCAGCTGAAGCGGGTTCGAAGTTGCGCGTTGCCGGTGAGGCCGAGGACGGCCATGCTCGCGTGCTCAGCGAGGCCGTCGCTGCGGCTGGAATTGAGCAGTACGTCGAGATACTGGGCCTGCTACCCCGCGCTCAGGCTCTGAACGTAGTGTCGCGTTCGCGCCTCGCCGTGGTCTTGGCACAGGAACAAGAGCTGCAGATCCCTGCCAAGCTGTATGAATCGGTCGCGATGGGTATCCCCACGTTGGTCGTGGCGGGAGCAGACAGTGCCGCAGGGGTCGAGGCAGAGCGCGTCGGGGCCGTGGTTCGTGATCCAGGTGACGTCGAGGGGATTGCTTGCGTGCTCGAGGAGCTCTGGCAGGCGGACCCGCGCCGGCGATCTGCGTGCCCGGTGCCGATCACGTACGAAGCAATTGCCCCCCTTGTCGACAAGCTCCTCGGCGGAGTCGGGCGTCTTCAGGAGGACGAGGACATTGAAGGTCGGCGCCACCGCCCACGCTCACCGTGCTCTGCTGCGCCAAGTTGTAGCCGATGATGTTCGCCGGGCCCGCGGTGCCCACGATGTCGACCCTAGCTGCAGAACGGGTGACAAACCGCTTCCTAGGAAAGCATCAATACTCATAGGCCCCGATGTCGAAGGCCGTTCCTTTGGGCCTAGTCACGCCGTCGAAGTCGGTCAGCGGCACGCAGCTGCTCACTCCTGCGGCACATGCTGTCGTGCCAGCATCAATGGCAACCGCTCCGCTCCGGAGATGATAATCCCCGCTCATATCGCCTGTGTAGTTCACGAAGAGGGAGCTGAACTGGGCACTCGTGAGCGTAATGGTGCCTGACTGCGTTCCGGTGAGAAGGGCGAAGTTCGGAGAGTTATTGTAGACAATGTTATTGTTGTAGACGTTGTGGGTGCCCGTCGAGGGCCATTCATAAATGCCCTGACCGTTAACACTCCCGCTAACATTCACCACGATGTTGTTATCGACGGTCGTATAATCGTCCGTCGTGATGGCGGGATCGGCTGAGACCGCAATGCCATATCGCCCGCAGTTCGCCACCACATTGTTCGAGATAATCTCGTTGGTGGAGCCGTGGAAGAGATGAATGCAGGCGGCGGCCGCGCGGGTGACGATATTGTTCTCGATAACGCTATTTGGGCCGGCCACGTAGATGCCGTGGATTTGGTTGGAGAGACCGAAGGGCCCGATGTTGTCTACCACATTACCGAGGACCTGATTGCCCGTCAGGTGGTAGTTGCAGCAGTCCACGAGGATCCCGGCATAGCCGTTGGTGCCGGGCAAGTCATGCACGCGGTTGCCGATGATCCTGCCGTAATTACCGTCCTGCAGCAGCCCGTTGACGCAGGTACCCGTCATATCAAAACCGATGACATCTACGTAATCGCCGGTGTTCCGCATGATGGGACAGCTCCCGCTGATCTTCGCGCCCCATTTCACATCCGAGATGTACGTGACACGCGTGCTCGCGGTGCCGCTTGCAGACACGTTCTGCGTGCCCCAGGAGTAATTCCCGGCAGCGAAGTGGGCGATGTCGCCCGGAGCGAGCAGCTGGCTGACGCGCTGCATCGTGAGGCATGGGGCAGCAGCGCTGCAGGGGTTCGCGTCGCTGCCCGCCGGCGCGACATAGTAATTGGTGCCGGCGCTGGCGGTGACGGCGATCGCCGCCGTGCCGCTCTTCCCCTCGCTCGTCGCTGTGATGGTCCCCGACCCGGCGGCGACGCCGGTGACGAGCCCGCTGCCATTCACGCCTGCTATGAGCGCGTTGCTGGTCGCCCACGTGATCACCCGCCCGGTGAGGGGGTTACCGTTGGCATCCTTCGGCGTCGCCACGAGCTGCACCGCCAGCCCGACCTGCAGGCTCGCCGTCGTCGGACTCACCATGACGGACGCCACGGGCGCCGTCGAAACAGCCGTCGTGCCGGTCGCCACATTGGACAGCGCACCGAACACGGCGTCCACGTCCAGGGTGCCCCGGAACGGCACGAGCTGGAACTGATAGCCCGTGGCAGACGCGAGGCCCGGCACCGCGCAGGTGCGCTTCGCCCCGATTGCCGTCCCGGCGACCGGGGTGGCGCAGGTGCCCTGAGTGACGCTCGGCGCCATGCCCCAAGAGAGCGCCCCCGGAGCATAGCGGATGTCGTACTTCGCGGGTTGGCCGGTGCCGTCGTCCACCTCCGTGAACGCCAGCGTCACCGAGGACGCGGTGGTGCTCGCGACGGCGAGGTCCAACACCGTCCCGGGCTGGACCGGGCTTCCTGCCGTCACCGTTACCGCCGCCGTGCCGCTCTTTCCCTCGCTCGTCGCGGTAATCGTTGCCGCACCACTCGCGACGCCCGTCACGAGACCGCCCGTTGACACGGCCGCCACGGCTGGGGCGCTCGACGCCCACGTGATCGACCGACCGGACAGCGGCATACCGTTCGCATCAAGCAGCGTCGCCGTAAGCTGGACCCACTGACCCAGCGGGATCCCCGCGGAGGCCGGGCTGACGCTCACCGACGCCACGGGCACGAGATTCACCGTCACCGCGGCGCTGCCGGTCTTCCCCTCGCTCGTCGCCGTGATCGTCACCGCACCCGCGCCAGCGCCCGTCACGAGCCCGGTGGCCGTCACGGTCGCCACCGCCGGGGTGCTGGACGCCCAGGTGACGGACCGGCCCGACAGCACGTTGCCCGCGGCGTCCTTCAGCGTCGTCGTGAGCTGCAGGGTCGCCCCCACGAGCACGACTGCCGTGACGGGACTGATCACGACCGACGCCACCGGCACATTCGCCACACTAATCGTCGCGGACGCACTCTGCCCCTCGCTCGTCGCCGTGATCGTCGCCGCCCCCGCCGCGACCCCCGTCACCAGCCCGGTGGTCGAGACCATGGCGATCCCAGGATTCGAATTCGTCCAAGTTACCGCGCGCCCGGCGAGGATGTTCCCCGCTGCGTCCTTGGGGGTCGCGCTGAGTTGGGTCGTGCCCCCCACCAACACGTTCGCCGTGGCGGGGCTCACTCCCAGGGACGCGACCGGGACGCTGGACACGGTGACCGCCGCCGTACCGCTCTGCCCCTCACTCGTCGCCCTGATCGTCGCCGCCCCGACCGCGAAGCCCGTCACGAGCCCGCTCGCCGACACCGTCGCGACCGCACTGCTACTCGTCGTCCAGGTCACCGCGCGGTCGCTGAGCGGGGTACCGCTCGCGTCCTTGAGGGTGGCCGTGAGCTGCACCGTGCCGCCGACGTACAGGTTCGGCGCGACGGGGCTGACCGCCACCGACGCCACTGGGACGTTCGCGACGGTGACGCTCGCCGTGCCGCTCTTCCCCTCACTCGTCGCCGTGATCGTCACCGCCCCCGCCGCGACCCCCGTCACGAGCCCCGTGGCCGACACGGTCGCGATGGCCGGATTCGCGCTCGCCCACGCGATCACCCGTCCGGTGAGCACGTTCCCCGCCGCGTCCTTGGGAGTCGCGCTCAGCTGCTGGGTCGCACCGACCGACACGGTCGCCGACGCCGGGCTCACCGCGAGTGAGGCCACCGAGACGTCCGTGACCGCCAGGAGCGCTGTCCCCGTGACACCGCCCGCGCTCGCGCTGGCGACGTAGCCGCCCGGAGTTGCGCCGGCCGTGTACAGGCCGGAGGGCGAGATAACGCCGCCCTGGGCGCTCCACGTCACGTTCACCGCGACCGAGTCCCCATTGGTCCGGCGCCCGTAAGCGGAGAACTGCTGCGTGGCGCCCGTTCCCAGGCTCACGCTGCGGGGCACGACGACGACTTGCGCCAACGGCGGGTTGGAGCGGACATGAACAACAGAGTGTCCGGGCACGCTCTGAGGCGCACTGGTGCCGGCCGCGGCTGACGCCGACGTCTGGAGAAGGGTGGCCGTCACCTGATAGTCCCCCTGGAACGGGGCAGCGGTATACAGGCCGCCTGAGGAGATCGCGCCGTCTGTGGCGCTCCAGGTCATGGTGATGCCAACGCTGTCGCCGGCCTCGGTGCGGCCATAGGCGCGGAACTGTAGCAGCTGCGAGGGTTCCAGCGTGACGGTATCGGGAGAGGTGACGACCTGCACCATTGGGCTGCCCGGCAGGGTAGGACCAGTAATCCCTCGTCTATCCTGCAGCTGGCACGCGACAAAGAGCGCGGCCGCCGCCGGGACGAGCGACGCCTTCATGAGGGCCAAGCGCTTCGACAGCTTAAACGTGAACGGCATCGGTCCTACTCCTGGATACAAAAAGGCCGCCAGCTTCGACTCGTTGCCGATTCGCTGGCGGCCCGGCGGACCTGGCGACCAGGGTCGCGTTAGTCCCGTGGCTCTGCGTCACCGCCTTTCGGCGGTTTTGCTCTGAGCAGCGACTACACGTTTTTGGCGGGGACGCTCCGCAGCCGACCGGCGCGATGCACGACACTGAGCGGCCGCCCGGACAGGTGCTGCACGGTAACAACCGCCAAAAAGCGGTGCAAGCCGGGAATTCCCTGACAGGGCGTAATCTCAACGGGGAGTGAAGGTTCACTCTGCGAGTCGCACTAAGGTGCGATCTGCTGTCGGCGGCGGTGCGGACAGGCCTCGCATGACGCTATCTCTCGGGAACTGGGTCGAACTCTGCGAGACGAGAGGCAAGGGACGCCTAGACTAGCAGGCGATCCGCAGGGTCCTAATCACGATGTTGTCGAAGTAGCACTCCGCGGCCGCTGCGCGCCGCCCGGCGCGCCAGGAGGTCCCAGGCCCACCGCCACTGCATCCGGCGCCACTCGCGCGCCGCGAGCCTGTCACTCTCGCGTTGCGCCCGCAGCCAGTCGAGCAGCTCCCCGACGGGCGAGAACCAGCCGTTCCGGGCGGCGAGCAACTCGAGGAGACGCTGGGTGTCCGGGTGCGGCTTGTCGTCGCGACAGAACCCCTTCCCGAAGTGTGTGGCCACGATGGATACGCCGCCTTCCGCCTCCAGCTGTTGCTGGTGCTCAGGCCGGAGCAAGTCGTTGAACTCGTCCACATCTTGCGCGTCCGAAGCAGAGAACCACCAGCGCGCGTAGGGTCGGGACGGATCCCGGTAGGGCATCGAGGGATTGACTCGCAGCACGTTGATTCCTGAAAAGGTCAGGTTGCGAACGTACTCGATGTGCTCGACGCAGAGGTCGCCCCACCAGTAGGGCGACCCCGGGCAGTGCCCCTGGTATAGGTCAGGCGCCGCCTGCCGGGAGGCAACGCGATAGAGCAGCCGCAGCAGCCGGTCATCGACGCGTGCGGCCCCCCAGTACAAGTTGTCGCGGTTGAATGCGTGGTTTGCGTGCACCCGGGGCGGCGCCCCGAACGCACGGCGGAAGCACTCCAAGGCCCGCACCGTCCGTTCGCGCGTGCTGGTCTCCATCGTAGCGCCGTGGAAGGCCATCTCGAACCCGCGGGCTTGTAAGTCGACCACGAAGTCGCGGTAGTGCGCATCGTCCATCGTCTCGGAGAGCGAGAAGTCCCGGCTCCCCTCGTCGCAGCGCACTGGCCAGACCGTCTTCGTGGTCCGCATCCCCAGTGACTCCAACAGCCGATAGATGGGTCTGACGTTGTCGACGGTCGCAACGTCGGTGTCGTCCATCACTGTGAACGCAAAGCGCGCGCCTCCCGGGAACTCAAGGCGCGGGGTCATTTAGCGGGCTCCCGACGCGGCCAAGACGGTAGCCACGTAGTAGGCGGAGCCCATCACAGCCACTTGCGCTGGTCGAGCAGGTTATGCGGATTCATCCGGGATCAATACCTAGCGGCGCCGCAGCGTGAAGAACGCCGCCATTGGATGCCCGCGACCATTTGGCTCGACGCGCCGCAGCAGTACAGTCGAGAGCAGCCCCTCGATTGGATACAGGGGAAGCCGCAAGCGTCCCAGCCGGTCGAGCGAGGCTTCCATCCGGACTGCGCCCTCGCCCCAGTAGCTCAGGTCCAGGAGGTCCGCCGTCGCCGGGAGCAACAGGCGTTCGGCCAGCGCCCGGCGATCGTAGTGCCGCTCGTAAAAGATGGCCTCGGCTCCGACAGGCTTCCGCTCGTACACGGGGCCCTGGACGAACGTCTCTCGATAATTCCGGTCAAAGGGTACTGTCACCACCACGACGCCCCCCGGCCGGACCACACGAATCAGTTCACGGATCGCCTCCGAGTCGCCCCGGTCGGGAATATGCTCGAGCACCGAAACGGAATACGCCGCGTCGAAGCAGTTGTCCGGATAGGTGAGCGCGCGACCGTCCTGGACTTCTGAGCGCACCAGACCAGCGCCCTCCCCCTCGAGCCGCTGCGCGGCTGCATACCGCCGACTCAGGGCAACTGCTTCCGGCAGGATATCCGTGGCGAGGACGTGGTAGCCGCGATGCCTAGCTAGCATGGCGGCCAGATCCTTGGGACTGCCGACATCGAGCACTCGAGCGCCCGGGGGAAGCGCGAACTGCCGCCACACATAAGCGAATTCGACGCTCCGCCAGTAGCTCGCCGGCAAGACCAGCCGCTTGAACCCCAAGATCGGCTCTCGTCGCAGCGAGCGCAGCCCCACGAGGACCCCTGCGGCCCAGATCCCGACTGAACGCGCACCGTTCAGTCGTACGGGCACAGGCAGCTTCCTAAAGACACTGGGGCGCCAGCACACCTCTCCACTCCCTCAAGCCGGTCAACGCCGATGGTCATTCGGGTTCTCATCCCGCGGCCCGGGCGGCCGGGCTTCGCCCTCGTACGGACCCGCGGGCTGACTCGTGGAGGCCGTCGTACAACCTCAGCATGGAGTCGCCAATTCGCTCCCAGCTGTAGTGTCGTTCAACCGTTCGACGCCCTTCCACCCCAAGCCGCCGACGTAACGCTCCGTCGTGGAGCACGGCGCACACCGCGTGAGCGAAGCTGTCTGGATCGTCCCGGATGAGAATGTTCCGGCCGTCCTCGGCAGCCAACCCTTCGCAGCCGACGGACGTGCTCACCACCGCCTTCCCCATCGCCCACGCGTCGAGGATCTTCAGCCGCGTGCCCCCACCCACCCGGAGCGGCACGACGTAGCAGGCCGCGTCACGCACGTAGGGGCGGACATCCGGCACGTAGCCGGTGAGCTCCACGCCGTAGCGATGCAGGTAATGGCGACGAGCCTCGTCTGACGCACCACCTCCTGCCCAGCGGACGGCGGTTATCTCGGCAGTCGCACGCACCCTCGGCAAGATCGCGTCGCAGAAATACTGCAAAGCGTCGCGATTCGGGAACCAATTGGTCCCCCCAACGAACACAATTCCGTCGTCGCGGCCAACGCACGGGCGAAAGGCTTCGATGTCGACGCCGTTCGGGACCACCGCGCAGTTCGCTCCGGGCACGATGCGTTGCAGCTCCACCCGATCCGCTTCCGAGACCACGACGTTGAGCTGGCAGCGCCCACACCAGCGCCGCTCCTCCCGCTCCATCAGGTGGGCCTGGTGAAGCAGGTATGCGCGCCTCCAGGGTTTGCGCTCTACCCCCGCGCGACGCTGCAGCAGGACCGACTCGACGTTGTGATGCACGCAGACCACCGGCACGTCGCCAAGCAGCGGCAGGTACCCTGACAGCGTGATGGAGTCCACGTGTACCACATCGAAGCGACGGCTCTGTAGTAGGTGAACGATTCGGCTCCTAACGGTCGGCGAGTCGTGGACGAACGCGGTGTACACCTGGTTCAGACTGACGCTCCGCAGGTGGTCCCACGCCAGGCGCCATGCGCTGTGCTCCTGCGGTACCGGGAACGCCTCGACGTCGGCCAGCCGCCGCAACCCGTCCAGTCGTTGAGCGAGCTCGTGCTCAATAGTCCCTCCCTCGGGACCACCGAAGCTCAGTGGCGTGCGACGATAGAAGCACAGTGCCGTCACGTCGAACGCGCGAGCCAGCAACCGCAGCACATGGAAGCTGCGGATGGCCACCCCCGAATCAGGAGGATACGGCAGCGTCTGGCACAAGAAGAGTAAGCGAGGCCGTGTGTTCACCGCGCTGCCTGGGCGTTAGGAGCGTTCACGTCGTCCTCCAGCGGCGCAACAGGCGTGCCACCACCCTCCACGTACCCGCGGTGCCAGATCGAGAAGCACAGCAACGCCCACAGGATGCCCTCGCGGTTGTGGCGGCGCGCGAAGTGGTCGTCGAGGAGACCGCGCACCACGGTCGGATCGAAGTAACCCAATCGCTGCAGCCGTGCGGGCGCCAGCTCGTCTTCGATGACGCCGCGCAGCTCGCGACGCAGCCACTCGGCGGTCGGACCGACGAACCCCCGCTTCGGTGCGCGGAGATGCTGCTCGGGAAGGCGGCGCCTCAGCGCGCGCTTCAGCAAGCGCTTGTTCTGCCACAGCCCGATCTTGACGTGGTCGGGGAGCGGGAACACACGCTGCACCAGTTCGTGGTCCACGAGCGGGACCCGGATCTCCAGCGAGTGCGCCATCGCCATGCGGTCGCTCAGCGCCAGCACGTCGTCGGAGAGAAACGTCTTGTAGTCCAGATACAGGGCTGCCGAAAGGCCGGCGGGCGCGCCGTGACGCTGGTGCAGCTCGCGGAACCGGGCGCTCGCGGCGGCGCCGCTCAGGTGGTGGCGCAGGCCGGGAGCATACAGGCTGCGCCGGGCCGGCTCGGCGAGCCGCGTGAGGTAGCCGAGGAACCGGTCGGGCGCGGACCCGTTGCCCGGTCGGAGGAAGCGCTTGAGGCGGTCGACGGTGAGTGACCCACCGCGCGGCTCCCGGAGGAGGTTTGCGAGGGCGCTCACGCCCCGCTGCACGGTGCGAGGCAGGGCGGCGTAGTGCTCGCCGGCGAGGAGCCCGATGTGGCGTCGGTACCCGGCGAACAGCTCGTCGCCGCCGATCCCGGTCAGGGCGACCTTGTAAGACGCGCCGACCGCTTGCGACAGCAGCCAGGTCGGCACCGCGGACTCGTCGGCGTGGGGCTCGTCGAGGGCGTGCGTGATCGGCTCGAGCAGGTCGCGGACCTCGGGATGAATCTCCACTTCCGTCAGCTTCACGCCGTACTGCGCGGCCAGCCGCCGCGCCAGGTGCGTCTCGTCCGCGCTGGCGGCGCCGGACCCGAAATACCGCGCGGTGAACGCGTGCGGGGCGTCGGCCGCCAGGGCCCAGCTCGCGACGACCGCGGAGGAGTCGAGGCCCCCGCTCAAGAACGCCGCCACCGGCACGTCGCTCACGAGATGGGCCTGCACGGACTCGTCGAGCCACTCCAGGATGTGCGCTTCGAGATCGCGAGGAGCGTGAATGCGCTCTCGCGGGAGGTCCCAATACTGCCGGGTCGAGAGGCCGTGCGCGTGATCCCAGGTGGCCGTGTGACCAGGCTCGAGCTTGCGGCAGTCGCGGAACGGCGTCGCGGGCGCCGGGATGTAGCCGAGCTGGAAGTACGTGTCGAGCGCGTCCCAGTCGAGCGCTCGATGGGTCAGGCCGGCGGCGTGCAGGGCCTTCAGCTCCGACGCGAACCCGATTCCCCACGGCGCGGCCGTGACGTACAGCGGTTTGATGCCGAAGCGGTCGCGGGCCAGGAACAGCGTTCGCTCGGCCGAGTCCCAGATGGCGAACGCGAACATGCCGCGCAGCCGCTGCACGCACTCAGGCCCGTACTCCTCGTAGAGATGCAGGATCGTCTCGGTGTCGCTCTGAGTCGCGAACGCATGTCCCCGCGTGATCAGCCCGCGGCGGAGTTCGCGGTAGTTGTAGATCTCGCCGTTGAAGATGATGACCTTCGACCGATCTTCGTTGAAGATCGGCTGTCGCCCGCCCGCCAGGTCGATGATGCTGAGCCGTCGCATCCCGAGGCCGACGGCGCCCTGCACGAATAGGCCCTCGTCGTCCGGTCCCCGATGACGGATCGCCTCGCACATCCGTCGAATCACGCCCGGAGGGACGGGCCGGGCCGGGTCTGAGTGCACGATGCCGACGATGCCGCACATAGCCGCGGGACTGTGGAGCAAGAGGGAGGCCGCGGGCAACCTGTAGCCTCTCGCCGCCGGTCGTGTGGCGCGCTCGCAACAGCGGCGGAGAGTGACCGTGCCGACCGTGCTACGTGGCTCTTCTCAACCTTCCCAGGATCCTCTGCCTGGTGTCGAAGAGCTGCTTGGCAGCTTGTCGTGCCTTCCACACGACTGGAAACCGCGCCTTCGCGAGGCGCAGGGTGGTTACTTGGTGTCCACCATACTTCCGTACGTAGGTAGCTCCGCCCAAATCGAACAGTTGCATTCCCCGCCGCTTCCAGTAACACATTGCGTACCACATGATGGCTTCATTCGGCTGGAGTATCTGGTGTTGACGCCAACTGGCTCCGCCCCAAAAGAACGCGTGCCTATTCATCGCCGGAAAGATGCCGGTCGCGATGCACTTGCCTTCTGGATCCCGGGCGCGAACGAGTAGTAACAGCCCCGTTGGCAAGACATGCCTGATGAGCGCCTCGACTCGTGCTTTGTCATAAGTTGGCACGAGTCCCTGCTTGGCGAAGACATCGCGCAACTGGGCATAGTAGTCATCTGCAAAACGCTCGTCCTGGGCCTCCTCGATCACCACGCCCACCCGCCTGGCCTTGCGAATGGACGTTCGACACGAGCCCTTGGTCCTGGCAAACAGTTCCTCTTCCGGTGCCGATAGATCGATCACGCGTGCCTCAGTCATCTGTGTCACGAAGCCCAGTTCCTCAACATCGTGAGCAGCAAAGCGAGGATCTGCAAACTCGAGGTGCACACAATTGAGATGGTCGAATGCATATTCGGCCAACGCGCGTGTCGCCTCCCGTCGCGAGATGCCCTCTCGCAACCGCATGCCCATGTGGTGGGTGGTCCAGCCTGGGAAGGGGCTGCCGAGAATATTGACACCGCATCGTCGCACTGTGAGACCCGCAAAGTACCCCACGGGCTGACGCGCCTCTCTTAGTACCGCAAGCACCGGCGTGGCGTGCTGGGTTTCGGCGATGAACGCGAGCCACGCGGGCGTCTGGAAGATCTGGTGGTCGGGAAACGTGACGAGGGTTTGCCCCCATTCGTCCATACTTCCGCCGAACGGCTCGAACGTCAGCACCTGGTAGCGTCCTCCATCGACGATTGGTGCATCACGCGACAGGGCCTTGGTCGCTCATGTCATCCCGATCCACTGTCGTGGCGCCCAGCCTGGCATTTTTCGTGCGAGACGCGCGCCACCTGTCTTCCTGCGGCCGAGGGCCGGTTCCCCTTCCCGACGGGAGCGGTGTAGCGCTGACGCAGCACGCGGCGTCCCCGCGGTGGCAAGAGCTTTGCAGTCGCGCTGTGTCATGATGCACGCTACCCCACGCCGGCGAATGTGGCACCCCGGTCGACCTCTGGAGGAACGGCTGGCGCCTGGCCAGCTGCCAGCGGGCCACGCCTCACCGAGCGGCGTGAGCGAGGCCCTCGTGTCACCCGTCCGACCCTTCGTGTCGATCGTGGTACCGTGCCGCAACGAAGCCGCGTACATCGGGCCGTTGCTGGAGTCGATGCTGGCGAACGAGTACCCGCGCGAGCGGCTGGAGGTGCTGATCGTCGACGGCATGAGCGACGACGGCACCCGCGCCGTGATTGCGGACTACGCCGACCGCCATCCGTGGATCCAACTGCTCGACAACCCGACCCGCACCACGCCGTGCGGCCTCAACCTCGGCATCTCCCGGGCGCGCGGCTCAGTCATCATGCGGATGGACGCCCACGCCTATTACCCCGCGAACTACATTGCCGACTTGGTCGATTGGCTGGAGCAGAGCGGCGCGGATAATGTCGGGGGGGCGTGCGTGACGCTCCCAGGGGCCGCGACGGCCACGGCCCGCGCGATCGCGGCGGTGCTCGCGCATCCGTTGGGGGTCGGCAATGCCCGGTTCCGCCTTGGCACGAACGAGCCGCGCGAAGTCGACACCGTGCCGTTCGGCTGCTTCCGGCGCGAAGTGTTCGAGCGGGTGGGGTTGTTCGACGAGGACCTCGTGCGGAGCCAGGACTCTGAATTCAACTTCCGGCTGCTCAGAGCGGGCGGACGGGTGCTGCTCGTACCCGGTGTCGTCTCGCAGTACTACGCGCGCGAGTCGCTCGGCAAGCTGTGGCGAATGTTCTTCCAGTACGGCTACTTCAAGCCTCTCGTCGTGCGCAAGGTCGGGGCGGTAATGACCGCGCGCCAGCTCGTTCCCGCGCTCTTCCTCTCCAGCGTGCTGCTCGCGGCGCTCTTCGCGCCGTGGCTCGGTGCCGCGCGCTTGCTGCTCTCCTTCGAGTTGGGTGCCTACGGGGCCGCCGACCTCATCGTCGCCGCGATCCTCGCCCGGCGGGAGGGAGTGTTCGTGGGACTCACGTCGAGCGTTGTCTTCCCCATCCTCCATCTCGCGTACGGGGTCGGGTACCTGCTCGGGACCTTGGAGTTTCTCATACGCCGCAGGCGCGGTGCTCCGGCGGTGCCGTTGTCGCGGTAACGGCCACCTGGCGTGCCGAGGTGCTGAGCCTCTTAGTTCATCGGGGCGGGGCGCACGCGTACCGCGACTGCTGGCGACACCGGTTTCCACGCAGGTCGCTGCGCGACCTGTGCCGCCAGCACCCCCAAGACAAACCAGAATTCCTTTCGATGGTCCCACTCCAGCGATGACGATCCGACGGCCAGGGCGAGAAGCAGGACGATCCCGAACCGCCGTTGGAGCAGCGGCAAGTGCCGCAAGGGCTTGATCGCCCCCGCCACCATCGCGAGAAACAAGAAGAGTCCGACGACGCCGTCCTCGACCAGAATCGCCAGGGGGACTTGGTGGGAGGCCAATTCGCGGTGGAACGTCGGCTCGACGGCCGCTCCGTACGCTCCCGCGCCCACGCCGGCTAACGGATGCTCTTGCGCCACCTGCAGCCCCGCTCTCCAGACAGCACCACGGCCTCCGAAGTACCCGGCCGCTATGTCGGCTCGGGTGCTGCGAATGCGTTCCAGAGACGCTTCCGGGACGAACATAGTCGCGAGCACGAACGACCCGACGGCAAGCGCACAAAGGGCGGCCTTCGTCCGAAGGCGCAGGCGCCCGAGCGTCCACGGAATGATCACGAGGGCCACGAGCGCTGCCAGGAAGGCGCCGCGGGACGCGGTGAGGAAAATCGCGGTGATGCCGAGAGGTACGTAGAGTTGCCATACCCACGCGCTACGCCGTTGCGGCTGCGCAAGGCCGAGGTACCACGCCATCGGCAGGCCGAGCGCCAGTATCACGCCGAGCTCGTTCGGGTCCTGGTTCAGGCTCGTAAACCGCGCGGGGTCGTCGTAGGAAACACCGGACAAGTAGTTGTAGATGTTCGCGGCGGCGGCCACACATGCCCCTAAGACATATGCCTGGAGCAGCGCCCGTTGGCGTTCCGGCGACCACGCGATCTCCCAGATCAGCCACACCAATACGACAAGCTGGAGGTAGGTCATGAACCGCGCGCGGGTCGCCTCCGGATCGATCGACCAGAAGCTGCTCACCCCAGCCCAGAGGACAAAGAGTACCGCGAACACGTGAAACCAAGACAGTGGCTTGATACGTCGGCGCACGAGGATGTGAAGGACACCAACTGCGGAGGCCACGAGGCCGATTAGGCGGGGGATGGAACCCAAGAGCGGCAGCTGGACGAACTCCTCCCAGGGCAGAACAAACACGAAGCAGCAGAGAAGGTAGAACGCAACGTTCCTCATGGGCTAAGCGCACCCGGGCGAGCTGTTGCTCGGTGTCGGGGCATATGTCGTGCCTCCTCCCACCTTGTGGAAGGTCGTGGTTACGCACGGTGCGTTCGCCCTTAGGGCCGATGGGGCGTCGCGGGAGCGCCACACCCTTGGCACTGCGTGGCAGCCACGCTGCACGGCGACGCTTCCGTCCGATGCTCCCCCAATCCCGTTCCGCTCAGCCTTGGATGTCAGCACGTTCCTTGCAACCGCTCCCGCGGGGTCTAGCCGCGCGGAGCCCCTGTGGCGGTGATCGGAACTCGTGCGGGCGGGGCTTCATGCCGCCACCTCGGAGCGCGACACTGGGGCGCACTTCTTGCGAACCCTCAACGTTCAGCCCGTCCGCACTAGGGATGCCTGACGCCACCTGAAACGGAGGGCAAAAACCTGATGAGCCTAGGCGGTAGGTGGATCGCTGCTGCGCTGCTGATTGCGCCTCTCGGGTCCGCATCTGCACAACGGCCGGTTCGGCCCCCGAGCGACCCAATTCTGCGGCCCGGCGATATGCTCCGGATCAACGTGTGGCGGCACCCCGAGATGAGCGGCGATCTTGAAGTGGGGGCCGATAGCACACTCCTGCACCCGGTATACCAGGCCATCAAGGTCGCGGGTGCACCCCTCCCGGTAGTGAAAGAGCGGTTGCGCGGCCTTCTGGCCAAGTATGAGCAGGACGTGCAGCTCGTCATGGAGCCCCTGTTCCCAGTGACGGTGGCGGGAGAGGTGCGTGTGCCCAACCTGTATCGACTGCCACAGGGGACGACGTTCGCGCAGGCGATCGCGCAAGCGGGCGGGCTGACGGAGCTGGGTCGGCTGGACAAGGTGCGCGTGATCCGCAGGGACAGCGAGATGGTGATAGACCTGGCCAGGGGGTATTCAAGATACGAAGCACTGCCGATCGCTTCAGGCGATCAGGTCCTAGTAGCTCGTCGGTCCAGTTTCAACCTCTTGCGGGACGTTTTGTATCCGCTGACCAGTGTGACGGCGGCGATCGCGGCTGTCCTTGCGTACAGCAGACGGTGACCCGGCCCATGCCTGAGCGATCGGGGAGCGACCCCCGCGTCCCTCCGGGCCCGCTTGGGGACCCGGGAGAGCCGGATGCGCTGGTAAGCACTGTTCGCCTGGAAGAGCTCCTCTCGACCCTGCGTCGGCACGTCCGATTGGTCCTCGGGGTGACGGCGGCCGCTGTCGCGGCCGTGGGATATATGGCGTATGCGAGGGGGCCGGTCTATCGCGCCGTCGCGGTTATTCGCTTGTCAGATCCGCGCCGCGCGTTGACTGGCGGCGTGGTGGTGGACCCAGCCCTAAGTGCGGACGAGAGGTTCGCCGACCCGCTGCTGTCGCAGGTGGAGTTGCTCACGAGTCGCACGGTCGCCGGTGCGGTCGTCGACAGCATGCCCATGTTGCGAGTGCTCGCCCGGAAGGTTCCGCCGCGCCTCGTGGGAGAGGTGGCGGTGCCGGCTGCTGCGGGCGCCGACTCGTTCCAGCTCGCATTCGGCCGAGACAGCTTCGTCGCGGAAGGTCCCTCCGGGCAGCGACGCGCGGCATACGGCACATCTGTGGAGTTTGGCGGCATTCGGTTCGCCGTCCTGCACCGGCCGGACGTGAGACAAGGGCGGCTGTGGGTACTGAGCCGCGAAGCCGCCGTCAGCCGCCTGATCGCTGAGCTCCGGGTGAGGGCCCGACTGCGCACCGACATCGTGGACGTATCGTATTCCGCGCCAGACCCGCACACGGCGCAGCAAGTCGTGAACCATGTGGTCGATGTGTTCCGAACCGCCAGCGCTGAGGCCGCACAACACCAGTCCAAACTGCGGCGCGAGTTCCTTGAGGCCCAGCTCAAGGTCAACGATTCGCTCCTGGCCGACGCTCGCCAAGCTCTCACGGCGTTTCAGCAGCGCACTCGTGCCTCCGGCTCGGGGCAGTCCTCGGCCCGTGAGCAGACGGGACTGCCCGGGATCGAATTACAGCGCCAGCAATTGCTCGCCGAGCGTCGGACATACCAGGACCTTCTGACAGCGCTCCGGGATAGCAGCGCCGGTCGCAAAGCCATCCAAACGGCGCTCTCGACACCCGGCATCGCCGCCAGTCCAGCGGTGGCACAGCTCAACTCTCAGCTCTTCCAGTACGAGATGGAGCGTGACTCACTGGCTAGCCGGTCGGCGTTGCACCCAGACCTGCCGCGTCTTAATCTGCTGATTGCGTCCACCGAGGCGAAGCTGCTCCGCGCGGTGCAGGCCGGGCTGCAGGGCTCCATTGCCTCACTCGACGGCCGCATCGCCGCAATAGACGATTTGCGAGCCCGCTGGGCGGGGGGGCTGCAACAGGAAGCGGAGGAGGCGCGGCTGACGGAACGGGTCGACAATACGCGGAAGGTCGCGGATGAGCTCCGCGTCGAGTACCAGAAGGCAGGGATCGCCGAGGCGGTAACCGTTGGGCAAGTCGAGATCGTCGACCATGCTATCGTGCCCGCAAAACCTGCGGGAATCGGGCTACCGGAGCAGCTCGGGCTCGGCCTGCTTCTGGGCCTGGTGCTTGGCGCAGGGGGTGCCTTCGTGGCCGAGCGCCTGGGCAGCTCGATTGCCCGGCGAGTCCAGGTGGACCATCTCGGCATGTCGGTACTGGGCGTCGTGCCCCGTTGCGGTCGGGACGGTGACAAGAAAGGCCCGAACAGCTCGGACGCGGTGGTCGAGGCATTCCGCGGTATCCGCCTCAACTTACTGAACGCGTATGGCGCCCCTGGTCCGGTCGTGGTGGCGGTGACGAGTCCGGGGAGTGGGGATGGGAAGTCGTTTGTCAGCTCGAACCTGGCGGTCGCGTTCGCGTACGCGGGCCATCGCACGTTGTTGATCGATGCTGACCTCCGGCGGGGTGCGCTCCACCGCGCGCTGAAGCTGCGTCGCCAGCCGGGCCTGACGGAGTTGCTCGTCGGTGACAGCTCTCGCGAGCAGACCCTGCAAGCCACGACCTACCCGTCCCTCGAGCTTCTTGCCAGCGGATCGCGCCGGCGCGATGCGCCGGAGCTGATGGGCTCCGCACGCATGGCCGACCTCGTGACCGGCCTGCGTGCGAGCTACGGAGTTATCGTGGTAGACACCCCACCGCTCGGAGCGGGGGTGGATGCCTTCCTGCTGGCGACGCTCGCGGGAAGCTTGCTCGTGGTTCTGCGGCTGGGAAGGACGGACCGGGAATTAGCCGAGGCCAAGCTCGAGGTCCTCCGCAATCTGCCGCCACGACTCTTGGGTGCGGTACTCAATGACGTGCGGGAGGGCTCAGAGTACCACGCCTACAGTTACTACTTGGACGGCTACGAACTCACCGACGAACCTCTGTTCCGGCCGCTCGTGGGCAACCGCCAGGCCCGGGGAGCGCCTCGAAGCTGAGACGCCCGAGGCGACGAGGTTCTGCAGCGGCAATGCGAGGTCGACGATGAAAACCGGCTTGTGCGCCCAGTAGCGCGGGGCGGCGGTTTGACGCCGGGCTGACGGTGCTCAGCTATCTCACCAGCCGCGCCGGCCAAGCATCACGGCCGGCGTGCGCAGCATGATCGCAAGATCCTCGAACGCCGACTGATGCCGGATGTACGCGAGGTCCAAGGAGAGCTTCCTGCGGACGTCGTCCACCGTGCGGTCGTACGACAGGTTGACCTGCGCCCAGCCGGTGATGCCGGGCCGCACGCGCTGACGACGCTGGTACCCCTCGATCTGCTCCCGCAGGTGAACGAAGATCGCCGGCTGCTCGGGGCGGGGCCCCACGACGTTCATATCGCCCCTGAGGACGTTGAACAGCTGCGGTAGCTCGTCGAGCCGGAAACGGCGCAGCAAGCGCCCCATCGGCGTCACGCGCGCGTCGTCCGGCTGCGCCCACACCTGGCGATCGGCGCGGTGGTTGTCCACGTACATCGTGCGGAACTTGTACATCGTGTACGGATGGCCGCCCAGATCGATGCGGCGCCGGGTATTCCCGCCCATGCGCGACAGCGCACGCCGGTCGAGGCCGACGCGCGTCTGCTTGAAGAGCACGGGGCCGCGAGACGTGAGCTTGATCAGCAGCGCAATGCCGAGCATCAACGGCAGGGCCAGGACGAGTCCCACCGTGGCGACGGCGATGTTGAGCAGCCGCCGCCCCGGCCGCTCGCGGTCGGTGGGCCGGAGTGCGTGGGCCAGGGTGATAGTGCGTCGCGCGAAGCGCGGCACGAGCGTCGTTGCCATGACCCGCGTCTATGGCAAGCCGCATGCGCGGAAACCGACTCGGGGCTATTGGTGTAAGTGTATGCGGTTCTGGTAGTTGCGGCACTACGCTTCGGTGTGCGGTGGCGGCGCTACATAGCAACCCGGCGTCGGCTGTGGGACGGCCGCGACGCGGCCCGTGTCAGGCGGCGGCGCTGGTCGGTGGCAGGTGGAGCTCGAAGAAAAACCGCGTGCCCGAGCCCGCCCGGGTTTCGACGCGGAGCTGGGAACCCAGCGCCGTGACGAGCTTGCGGCACATGGCGAGTCCGAGGCCGGAGCTCGAGAAGTGCTGCCGCAGCTGCGACTCATGCTTGCGGAACGGGTTGTACAGCGCCCGCAGTGCCGCGGCGTCGATGCCCGGTCCGGTGTCGCGGATCGAGAACTCGACGCGCGCCGCGTCGAGGGGCCGCGCCGCGAGCTCGACGAATCCCTGCTCGGTGAATTTCAGCGCGTTGGTGGTGAGGTTGAGCAGCACGCGGCTCAGTGCGCGGGCGTGGCCGAGCCGCCAGTCGGGCCGCGCGGGCTTGAGGTGCAGGGGCAGGCCCTTTTCCTCGGCGATCGGCTGCACCATGTCGCGCACCGACTTGAACACCTCGACGATCGAGAACGGACCCGGCTCCCTGTCCGCGAGCCGGTCGCCCCCGCGGGCCACCTCGAGCACGTCGTTCGCCGACGTGCAGAGGCACAGGGCCGCGCTGTAGATGAGCCCGAGCTGGCGGCGCTGAGAGTCGGTGACCGGGCTGCTCTGCCCGCTCCGCAGCGACTCCGCCAGGAAGAGGATCGACGTCAGCGGGGACCGCAGATCGTGGGCCATCTCGACGACGAGATCGAGCCCGTTGGGCCCGGTGAGGCTCGCCGCCAGGTCCTCGGGCTCGGCCGCCGACTCAGGGGCCTGCCACCGGCGTTCCACGGCCGTCGCGGTCATCTGTCAGTTCTCCCTCGCCTCACGCTTCCTCCGGCACGCCGCCGGTGGGCACCACAGCCTCGTCGTCCGTCGGCTCGCGCTCGATCACCCAGCCCGTGCTGGGGCTGCGCTGGAGCCCGTGCCGTCCCATCAGGCGATACAGCGTCGTGCGGTCCACGCCGGCGATGCGCGCCGCCTTGGACATGTTGCCGCCCACCCGGTTGACGAGCCAGGTGAGGTACTGCCGCTCGAACTGCGCGATCACGCGGTCCCGCGCGGCGTGGTAGCTCTCCTTGAGCAGGGTAGAGACCAGCGACGCTGGGTTCGCGTCGGCGGCGGGCTCCTCCTCTGCGGCGAGATGCAAGTCCTCCGGCTGGATCTCCGCCCCCGGTTCGGTGACCACGGCGACGTGCTCGATCACGTTCTGCAGCTCGCGCACGTTGCCGCGCCACGGGTGCACGCTCAGCGTGCGGATCGCCGCCGCCGAGAGCCGCGGGAACGGGGCGCCCTTGTTGCGGTGGCGCACCCAGTAGGTCGAGAGGAAGTAGTCGGCGAGGAGCGGGATGTCCTCCGGCCGCTCGCGCAGCGCCGGCACGTGGATCGGCACGACCTTCAGGCGGTAGTACAGGTCCTCGCGGAGGTCGCCCGCCTTCAGCGCCGCTTCGGGGTCGCCGTTGGTGGCGGCGATGAAGCGCACGTTGACGACCGCGTCGGTCGCCTCGCTGCCGACGCGCCGGACAATCCCGTCCTGAATCACCCGCAGCAGCTTCGCCTGGATCGGCTTCGGCATCTCGATCAGCTCGTCCAGGAACAGCGCGCCGCCATGGGCCGCTTCGAGCAGGCCGGGCTTGTCGCGCACGGCACCGGTGAACGCTCCCTTGCGATGCCCGAACATCTCCGACTCGAGCAACCCCTCGGGCAGGGCGGCGCAGTTCACCGCCACGAACGGTCGGCTCGAGCGACGGCTGTGGTGGTGGATGAACTGGGCGATCAGCTCCTTGCCACTGCCGCTCTCCCCGGTGATGAACACCGACGCGTCGGTCGGGGCGACCTTGCGCGCGAGCTCGATCGCCCGCTGGAACGCCGGTGCCGTGCCGAGCAGCGTGATCTTGTCGCTGTGGGCGTGACGCCGCTCCAGCTCGGTCCGCTGCTCGTGGGTCTCGCGAGCCACGATCAAGGTGTGGACCGCCCGGCCGATCAGGACCTGAAGGTGCGTGGCCGTGAACGGCTTGGGGAGGTAGTCGAACGCCCCCTGCCGCAGCGCCTCGACGCTGGATTCGACGCTCGGGTTCCCCGTCATCACGATCACGATCGTGTCGCGGTTCGTCCCGAGGGCCGTGCGCAGCAGCATGAGGCCGTCGACCTGCGACATGTACAGGTCGACGAGCACGAGGTCGAAGCCGCGGCGCTTGAGAAGGTCCAACGCGTCCTGACCACGCCCGCACACCGTCACCTCGTAGCCCTCCTGGCGGAGGACCGCGGCGCAGCTCTCGCGCAGCGTGTGCTCGTCGTCGACGATGAGGACGCGAACGCGCGCCTTCAGCTCTGGTCCGATCGGCAGCAGCGCCGCGAGATTCTGCCCTTCGTCGACGTCCCCGACGGGTGCGGCCCTGTCGCGTGCAACGGGTGTCGACATCGTCCTCGTCCGCGAGTGGTTTGACCCGCCCGTACGCAGGGTTCGGGCCACGGTGTCGCGACCTCGCAGCAGCGTGCCGCGCCGTACAGGCGCACCAAGCTGCATCCGCCACTCCCCACGCGGTGCACCGATTTGCGGCATCCCGGCCGGGCGGGCGGTTCCGCGCCGCCGCCGGCCGGCGGGGTGGACCCGTTCACCCTGGGCACACTAACGGGAAGTCTGCTGATGGAGCTGCGGACGGGGCACAGCCAGTGCCACGCTACTCCTTAGCTCGACGCGACCCCTTCGTCAAAACGCCGAATCCACCCGCCCGCCTCGGGTTTTCCGGTGCGCAGCGCCGCTGAGGCGCGTACCAGCAACTCGACGGGCTCGATCGGCGCGTAGCCCATGTTCGCTACCGCCTCATAGCCGCAGCGCACCCGCACCGCGGGCGCGGCCCGCGCTGCGTCGGGGGGGGTCGTCCTTGTGTGGATGCTCTGGGCCAGTCGCTCGGCGAGCCGCCGCGCGCCGCCGGCATCCGTGCCGGGTGCGAGCACGGCGAACTCCGTGGCGCTGAGCCGGCCGACGACGTCGGACAGTCGCGCCGACGACTTCAGCGCGTTGACACAGCGGACCACGGCTGCCCCGTCCGTCTCCTCCGCCGCCCCCGCGTCCTCACCCTGCTCGAGATCGAGGGCCACGGCGACACACGCGAGCGGGCCGTGCTCCCGGAACGCCTGCGATCCCAGCTCGCGCGCGCGCCGCGCCAGCCCCTGCGGATTGTAGAGCCCGCTCAGCGGATCGAGCAGTCCCTCGGCCCGGGCGCGGTCGGCGTCTAGCTTGGCGCGCACATAGGCCTGCACCTTCAGGAGGATCTCGTCCGCGTCGTGCGGCGGCGCGATGCATTCCCAGGCCCCGGCGGCGAGGGCCGCCAGCCGGCGCTCCCGCGTGCACGGCTCGCCGGCCGCGAGCAAGATGGGGGTGCTGGTCGTGATGCGCGGATCGGCGCGCAACGCGCGACACAGTTCGACCCCTTCCTGGTCCGACAGGTCGGCGTCGACAATGATCACGTCCGGATGGGCGGCGCGCGCCCGCTCCAGCGCGTCGCGGCCCGTGCGCTCACGGAGTACCCCGTACCCGCCGGACTCGAGCAGGCTTTCCAGCCAGTGTGTAGCTCCGTCGCGATCCCCTGCAAGGAGCGCCAGCGACAACCCGGCCGCGGGCATTCGATCGCTCATCGATTCCCCCGGGCGATTACGTGGACGACGTCGGGAGGGCGCCAACCGCTCTTGGCCTGCAAACCTGAGGCCGCAGCGGCCCGGCCGCCGGGCCTGTAGGCGGGGGCGGTGCCGTGCCCCGGAGGCCGGCGACGTGCGGCGCTCGCGCAACGTTTGTGCACCGGGGGGCGCGGCGTCGCGGGCCCGCAGCGGGGGCCTAACACCTTGGCTCCTCGCGCGCTATGCACCGTGGGCCCGCTCGCGCGCGTCTCCACGGTATGGAGACCTCGCGCATGCTGTGCAAGCGCTGTCGAGCGCTGGGCTGGAACGGCGGGACGCCGCGGCGACCCGCCGAACCGTCGTCGCTCAGGACCTGCGAGTGGTGCGGCGCCGCCCTCGAAACGCCTGAGGACGTCCTGCGGGGCGTGCGCGACGGCACTTTGGCGCAGCTCGCCCGGTTCGGCCTCGCGATCACCAGTGAGCCGCTGTTCGAGCGCATATCGGCCGAGCGCCATCCTGAGAGGACCTGAGCGATGTGCGGTGTAGTGGGATACGTCGGGTCGAAGGACGCTGTGCCGGTGCTGCTGGACGGGCTCACGCGCCTGGAATACCGGGGGTATGACTCGGCCGGCGTGGCCGTACTGAACGGCCGGGGCGTGGCGACTCGCAAACTGGCCGGCCGCATCGCGGCCCTGCGGGACCTGCTCGCCCAGGACCCGGTACACGGCAGCTGCGGCATCGGGCACACGCGCTGGGCGACTCATGGCGCACCCACCGAGCGGAATGCCCACCCGCACGCCGACTGCACCGGCACGCTGGCGCTGGTGCACAACGGCATCATCGAGAACGCCGATCTGCTGCGCACGCAACTCGAGCAGGCGGGCCACCGCTTCGCCACCGAGACGGACACCGAGACGCTCGCCCACTTGATCGAGGCCGCGGCCGGCGACACGCTCGAGGAGCGGGTCATCGCCGCGCTCGCCCGCGTGGAAGGGACCTACGGTCTCGCCGTGATCTCGGAGGCTGACCCGCGCAAGATCGTGGTGGCGCGACGCGGCTCGCCGCTTCTGATCGGCGTCGGCGGCGGCGAGTATCTCGTCGCGTCCGACGCGAGCGCCGTCCTCGCTCACACCCGGTCGGTCGTTTATCTCGACGACGGCGACGTGGCCGTGTTGACGCCGGAGGGCTACCGCGTACTCGACCGCGACGCGCGCCCCCAGGATCGCCTGGTGGACGACCTCGATTGGGATCTGGACACCCTCGCGCTCGGGTCGCACGCGCACTTCATGCTCAAGGAGATTTGGGAGCAGCCCGAGACGGTCGAGCACACGCTGCGCGGGCGGCTCGTGGGCGTGGACGGCATGGCTCGACTCAACGGGCTCAACCTGTCACCCGGCCACTGCGCGCGCATCCGGCGGATCGTGATCGTGGCCTGCGGCACGTCGTGGCACGCCGGGCTGGCGGGCCGCTGCATCCTCGAGGAGCTCACGGGTATTCCGGTCGAGGTGGAGTATGCTTCAGAGTTCCGCTACCGCCGGCCGCTGCGGGTGCCCGGCACGCTCACCGTCGCGATCTCGCAGTCGGGCGAGACCGCGGACACGCTCGAGGCGATCCGCGCTGCGCGCGCGGCGGGCTCTATGGTGATCGGACTCGTGAACGTCGTGGGCAGCTCGATCGCTCGCGAAGCGGACGGCGGGATCTATCTCCACGCGGGCCCGGAGATCGGGGTCGCGTCCACGAAGGCGTTCACGTCGCAGATCGTCGCGTTGCTGTTGCTCGGGCTCCATCTCGGCCGGCGGCGCGAGCAGCTCGACGTCGAGGATGGACAGCGACTCGTCGCCGAGCTGCGGGCCCTGCCCGACCTCGTGACCCGCACCCTCGAGCTCGAGCCCCAGGTGCGGGAGCTCGCCACGCACTACGCCGACGCGCGGAACGCGCTCTATCTCGGCCGGGGGGTGAACTTTCCCGTGGCGCTGGAGGGCGCCCTGAAGCTCAAGGAGATCTCCTACATCCACGCGGAAGGCTATCCCGCGGCGGAGATGAAGCACGGGCCCATCGCGCTGATCGACGAGAGCATGCCGGTCGTGTTCCTCGCGCCCAAGGACCAGGTATACCCGAAGGCCCTCTCCAACATGCAAGAGGTGAAGGCGCGAGGAGGTCACATCATCGCGATCACGACCGAGGGGAACGGCGACCTGCGCCATCTGGCCGACCACCAGTTGCGAGTTCCCGCGTGCCCGGCCCTTCTGTCACCGGTGCTCACGGTCATCCCGCTCCAGCTGCTGGCTTACCACATCGCCGTGCTCCGGGGATGCGACGTGGACCGCCCCCGCAACCTGGCGAAGAGCGTGACCGTGGAATGAAGCGGCTCTCGTACGGGATGACCCGGGCCGTGTAACGATGCGGATTCTCTCGGTCGTCGGCGCCCGCCCGAACTTCATGAAGCTGGCACCCGTGGACCGGGAGCTGGCCAAGCGCCGGGATATCGAGCACGTGATCGTGCACACCGGCCAGCACTACGATCCCGAGATGTCGGCAGCGTTCTTCGAGCAGCTATGGATTCCCGCGCCCGACTATCACCTTGATGTCGGCTCGGGCTCGCACGCGCAACAGACCGCTCGCGTGATGCAGCGGCTCGAGCCGATCCTGACCGAGCTCCACCCCGACCTAGTTCTCGTCTACGGCGACGTGAACTCGACCGTCGCGGCCGCGCTCACGGCGGCGAAGCTGGGGCTCCGCGTGGGGCACGTGGAGGCGGGGTTGCGGAGCGGGGATTGGTCGATGCCCGAGGAGGTGAATCGGGTGGTGACGGACCGGCTGTGCGATGTGCTGTTCGCGCCGTCGCGGGACGCCCTGGCAAACCTCGCGCTCGAGGGGATCGCAGCGGAGCGGGTCCAGTTCGTCGGCAACATCATGATCGATGCGCTGTGCTGGGCGCTCCCCCTCGCACAGGAGCTGGACGCGCCCGCGCGGCACGGCGTGGCCGGCGCCCCCTATGCTGTCGTGACGTTGCACCGTCCGACGAACGTCGACGAGCCGGCCGTGTTGCGCGAGCTCTGCCAAGCTCTCGAGCGGCTGGGAGGGGAGATGGCTGTGCTGTTCCCCGTTCATCCGCGGACGCGCGACCGGCTGCGTGCCCTGGACGCGCGGCGCAACGGCGGCGGCCTGCGGCTGCTCGAGCCGCTGGGCTACGTGGAGATGTTGAGCCTCGTCGCGCGTGCGGAGCTGGTCATCACGGATTCCGGCGGGCTTCAGGAAGAAACGACCTTTCTGGGCGTGCCCTGTCTCACCGTGCGAGCGAACACCGAGCGGCCGGTCACCTGTCTGCATGGGACCAACCGGCTGGTGGCTCCCCGCTGCGAGGCCATCCTCGCGGCGGCTGCGCGCGCACGAGGGCGGCGCTCGCCCGCCCGGCCCCTAATTGAGCGCTGGGACGGGCGGACCGCGGAGCGGATCGCGCGCGTGCTGTGCGAAGGTGTGCGCTACGACGCCGACGAGGCGGAGCCGAGCGCGGGGGCGCGACCACGTCAGCCGCGCCGCGCCGTCGGGATCCCGCAGCCTGCCGCCGCTGGTTGAGGGCGGGTCCGAGTGGCCCGTTGCACACGAAGTCGTGTGATCGAGGCAGTGCGGCGGTCGCGGTGACCGCCGCGTCAACGTCTCATCCGAGGAGGTGATGGTTTGACGATCGACCAGCACTGCGCGGGGAGCGGACCGCACGCCGCTCCCCGCGGCGCCGCGTCGGCCCGGGATTCCAGCCGGGCCTTTTTGTTGTGCGGTCGCGACGGGTGGTTTGGTGCATCCGCGCGGCACGCCGCAACACGAAATTGTTGCGGCGCAACTGGTGCACCTCTGCCACGGAGTCGCCAGCCCCGCGCCGGGCAACAACATGCGGAGCCCAGCATGGTGGCACCCCGTTTGCATTCAGGCGGCCGCGGAGTCGGCATCTGCGAACCACGAGACCCGGAGGCGACCGTCATGCGTAAGCTGAGAAATCTCGCGTTCCTGTTGGCCCTGGGGGCGGCTGCGATGGTCGCATGGAGTTGCGACCGTCCAGCAACCCTCGTGAGCCCGCAGGCCAATAAGCCGCTGTTCTGGTTTGGGGAGAATTGCCCGGCGGCGAAAATGACCGGGGGCGGCCGGATCGACGCCCCACCTGGGGGCCCCGAGAAGAATGCGCCCGCGAGTCACCAGTTCCAGACGTTCGGCGCCCACGTGATCTCGAACGGCCTCAACCAGGACGGGAGCTGCGCTGTGAAGGGCTCGCTCGAATGGGTCGATCATAGCCTGCGAGTCAGCGGCCGGCCCCTCAACCTGCACAGCGAGACGATCACGTTCGTTGAGCAGCTCTTGGCGGAAGACTGCAAGGATGGGGCCCTGCACTGGGGTGGGCGGCTGGTAGAGAAAAACACCGGCGAGGAGTACGACTTCCAGGTGTTCGATTGCGACAACGGCGAGCCGGGAGCGAAGCACGACGGCTTTAACATCGTGCTGTCAGGCCCCGGGGAGTCGCAGGACGGGTACACGTTGGACTGTCCGTCCTCGATACACGCGGAGAAAACCCTCTGCACCCTGACCGGTGGAAACCGGCAGTACCATCCGACCCACTGATCTCGGAGACCGGACCGTGACCAACTACGCCTTTTCGGAAACGATCGGCTCCGATGGAGCCTTGAAGAAGGAGGACCGCATGATGAAGAAGGTCGCAACGACGGCGGGAAGCGCCATGGGCCTCCTCGTTCTGGGCCTGCTGTTCAGCGCGCTTCCATCGGCGGCGGCGTGGGCGCAAGGGACGGCAGCGCAGGCATTCGGCGTCGCCGTCAACACGCCGCTGGCGAGTGGGACGTCGCCCGTCGCCGTGCTCCCAGCAGACGGGGGGCTGGCGAGTGACAACGCCCCGAGCGTGAACGTCGCCGGACTCGCCGGTGCGGAGAACGCGTTCGCCATGGCGAGCGGTGCGGAAGGCAGCGCGGAGAGCAACTCCACGCTGGAGAGCGTGAATCTCCTGAACGGCCTCATCACGGCGGACGGCGTCGTGGCCCTCGCCAGCAGCTGGGTCAACGATGGCGTAGCGGGGAGCGACGCCGAGGGCTCACAGCTGGCGAACCTCGTGGTGAACGGCGTTGCGATCGCGAGCGACGTGGCACCAAACACCCGCGTCGACCTACCGGGAGTCGGCTACGCCGTGTTGAACGAACAGAGCCTCACGGGCGACGGCGTCACGTCGAGTGCCATCACCATTAACATGATCCACGTGGTGCTGCAGACCCTTACCGGTGGCGGATGCGGCCTGTCGGGCTGCCTCCCCAGCGTGCTGACGACGACCGGCGAGATCATCGTGGGGTCGGCGACGAGTTCGGTGCAGTAAGCAAGCCACGTGGGCCAGGCCTTGAACAGTTCGAGGGCCCACGGCAGGACATATGGGTCGGGGGAGCGCGGGCCACTGAGCTGACCATCGCGGATTGCGTTCCACTGCTGCGCGGCGCGGAGCGGTGGAGCCCCGATGGTGGCCCCGCTTCCCCGTGCCCTTTCTTGGTGCAGGCGGCACGCGCGTGCCGCCCCAATCTGGCACTACTGGTGGATTCCCTGACGCGGGCGTGATTGGCAAGATGTTGTGAATCAGTGGCTTATGGCGACGCTGCTAACGCGGGCACTTGGCACTAGCCTTGCTGTTGCGCGGCAGCAACATTCCACGCCTCAGGACCGACGCCATGGCTACCAGATCGAAGGACCGACCCTCTCCCCCCGCCGGGCTCCCAGTGCAAACCCAGGATGCCGTCGCGCTGCTGCGCGAGCTCGTCGCCCACCTGCGACAGAATCGCACGCAGTTGCGTGAGGAGTGGGCGCGGCGCATCACGCGAGCCCAGCTGCTCACGGCGATGACCGAAGCGGAAATCTTCGCCGAAGCGACGTCGGTGTACGACAACTACGTCGAAGCGCTCGAGACGGGGACGTTCGAGGCGCTGCAGGCGTACGCGCGCAACCTCTCCGAGCGCATCATCCCGCGGGGCGTCGAGACGCACGAAGTCGTCGGCATCGTGCTGCTGCTGCGCGACGTGCTCGCCCGCTCGCTGTTCGGCAAGTACCACGAAGACTTCGACAAACTGAACCGCATTCTCGACGCCTACGAGCCCGCGGCGAACCGGGTCGCCAACACGGTGGCCGTGGGCTTCGTGCAGGAGCGCGAGCGCATCATCCGGCAGCAACAGGAGGCGATCCGCGAGCTGTCGACGCCGGTCCTGCAGGTGCGCGAGCGGCTCCTCATTCTGCCGATCATCGGGGTCATCGATCCGCAGCGTGCCCGTCAGCTGACCGAGCAGCTGCTGCGGGCGATCCGGACCAACCGCGCGAAGGTGGTCGTGATCGACATCACCGGTGTGGCGGCGATGGACTCGAACGTCGCGAACCACCTCGTGCAGACGGTCGAGGCGTCGCGCCTGCTCGGCGCCACCGTCATCGTCACCGGCCTATCGCCCGAAATCGCCCAGACGCTCGTCACGATCGGCGTCGACCTGAGCGAGATGGCAACCGTGGGCGACTTGCAGGGCGGCATCGAGGAGGCGGAGCGGTTGCTCGGCTACAAGGTCCTGCCGCTGGAAGATCTGGCCCCGAAGGCGTGAACTCGCACCCACTCCCGTAGCGGAGGGCGCTTCCGGGAAGCGCTGATCGAGCGAGTGGGGCGCTTCCGTGCCCGCGGCGTCATCGTGGACGTGACGGCGCTCGACGTCATGGACTCGTTCGCCGTGCGCACGCTGCGCGACATCGCGCACATGGCGCGGCTGCGCGGCGCGGAGACCGTCATCGTCGGGATCCAGCCCGAGGTGGCCTTTGCGATGGTGCAGCTCGGTCTGACGCTCAAGGGTGTCGCGACCGCGCTCGATCTGGAGGAAGGGCTGGCGTTCCTCGACGGGGTCGCTCGCGAGCGCGTCGAGCGGGGCCAGGGGCCCCTCGACCGCGGCCCGGGGCACCGCGACCGTGGTTGACGAGCTGCTGGTGCCGATCGCGTCCGATGTGGACGTCGTGACCGCGCGCCAACAGGGCCGGAGCGTCGCGGCGAATGCGGGCTTCTCCAGCGGAGACCAGACGGTCATCGCTGCCGCGATCTCGGAGCTCGCGCGCAACATTCTCATGTACGCGAGGCGCGGCGAGATCGCGCTCAACGTCGTCTCGAACGGCGACCGGCAAGGCGTGATCGTGATCGCGCGCGACCAGGGGCCGGGCATCCCCGACGTGGGGCGCGCGCTGCAGGATGGGTACTCCACCTCGGGCGGACTCGGCCTGGGCCTCCCCGGCGCAAGACGACTGATGGACGAGTTCGACGTTTCCTCCGTCGTGGGGAAGGGGACGACCGTAACCATGAAGAAGTGGCGGCAGCTCGCCTCCTGAGGCGGTCGTGGACGGTGCCGCGCTGATCGATTGGGGAGTCGCCACCCTGACGCTTCCCGGCGAGCGGGAGTCGGGCGACCTCCACCTCGTCAAGCCCGTGGGAGGGGGCGTCCTGGTCGCTGTGGTGGACGGCCTTGGCCACGGCGCGGCGGCGGCCGCGGCGGCCCGCGCGGCCGTGGCCACGCTCAATCGGCATGCGCAGGAGTCCGTGCTGCCGTTGCTGCAGCGCTGCCATCAGGCGCTCGCGGGGACCCGCGGGGTGGTGGTGAGTGTCGCCCTGTTCGATCGCGCGGACGGCTCGATGACGTGGCTGGGTGTCGGTAACGTCGAAGGCGTGCTGCTCTACGCCGACGCCGGCGGACGCCGGGGCCGCGAGCGCCTGGTGACGCGCGGCGGCATCGTTGGCTCCGAGCTCCCGCCGCTCCGGGCCGAGGTACTCGCCGTGGCCCCGGGGGACACGCTGGTTCTCGCCACCGACGGGATCCAGAGCGGCTTCGCTGACGACCTGGCGATCGACGCGCCGCCGCAGCAGCTGGCGGACCAGATCCTCGCGCGGTCCGGCAAGAGCACGGATGACGCACTAGTGCTGGTCGCCCGCTACGTCGGGGACGCGGGAGCGAAGGGATGAAGCTACCGGTGTCGATGGAGCCGTCGCCGTCACCTGCGGCACACCGCCGAGCACAGCCCGGCCCGTTGCGGGTCCTGGTGGTGGCGGGGGAGGGCAGCGGTGGCTTGCTGCAGAGCTTGCGGCAATGGGCTCCGGACCTGGGCGTCGACGTAGAGGCCGCCCCGGACCTGCCCCGCGCGGTGCGCCAGCTCGCCGCGCAGCGCTGGGACGTGGTGCTCGCGGTCTTGGGCGAGCGGGCCGACGACGATGTGACGTGGTGGGTGGAGGCGCTGCGCGGTGCCGCGGGGAGCCCGCAGCTGCTGACCGCCGCGCACCGGCCCTCCATGGGCTTGGTGCTGCGGGCGGAGAAGCTCGGCGTACTCGACCTCCTGTCGCTGCCCGCCCGCCGTGAGGACTTGCTGCGTGCGCTCGACCGCGTGCGCGCGGTCGCCACCGAGGTCCCGCTCCCGCTGCCAGAGGCGGAGGCGCACGCGGTCGGCCCGTACGCCCTGGTCGGGCAGAGCCCTGCGATGCTGGAGGTCTACAAGCTCATGGCGCGGGTCGCTCGGAGCAACGCGACCGTCCTCGTTCAGGGCGAGTCGGGGACGGGGAAGGAGGTCGTCGCCCGCGCCATCCACTTGAACGGGCCCAAGGCGGCCGGACCGTTCGTCGCGGTCAACTGCGCGGCGATTCCGGAGAACCTGCTCGAGAGCGAGCTGTTCGGGCATGAGAAGGGCGCGTTCACCGGCGCGGTCGCCCGCAAAGTTGGCCGCTTCGAGCAGGCGGCGGGCGGCACGGTGTTTCTCGACGAGATCGTCGACATGAGCCTCGCGCTGCAGGCGAAGATCCTCCGTGCCACACAGGAGCGAGAGATCGAGCGCCTGGGCGGTGCCGGCACCATCCCGGTTGACGTGCGGCTCATCGCCGCCACCAACCGTGACTTGAACGAAGCGATCAAACAGGGGCGGTTCCGCGAGGACCTGTATTACCGGCTTGCCGTGGTCACGATGCGCCTGCCCAAGCTCGCGGAGCGCGGCGATGATCTCGTGCTGCTCACCGCGTACTTCGTGCGCCAGTTCGCCGAGCGCTACGGCAAGCGCATCACCGCGATCTCGGACCGCGCGCTCGACCTGCTCCGCAACCACACCTGGGTGGGGAACGTGCGGGAGCTGCGGAACGTCATCGAGCGCGCGGTCATCGTCGCGACCGACACCACGCTGCGGGCGGAGCACTTGCCGGACGAGCTCCGGGGCGAGGAGGCCGCGCTCCCCGACCGGCCGTCGGGCGCACACCTGACGCTGGCCGAAGTCGAAGCCCGCCACATCGCCCGGGTGCTGACGCGCACCAACGGTCAGATCGGGGCCGCGGCGGAGGTCCTGGGCATCCACCGCAACACCCTGACCCGCAAGATGAAGGAGTACGGCCTGTGAGGGAGCCGGTGGTCCAGGCGCTGCCCCCCCTGCGCGTCGAGAAGGCTCTCGGGCTGCTGCCCGATCTCGAGGCGCTCGAGCCCTTGCGCTCTCTCCTCGTGTCGATTTCCCGACCGGACGAGCGGGCGCTGTGGTCGAGCTCCGGGCCGTACCTCACGCTGGGCAAGCGCGGCGTGCGGCCGGAGGAGCTGCGGCACCGCATCCCGCAGGTGTTTCACCGCATCGCGGGCCACCTCGAGGCGCTGTACACGGCCTACGTAGAGGCGCTCGAGTGTCAGCAGCGGGGCGACGGCGTGGGGGTGGTGCAGGCCTTGTTGACGGCGGGACGCCTGGAAGAGGGCGTCGGCCGGGTCGCCCAGGCGCTGGAGTGGTACGCCGTGGCGCTCCGCGTCTCGGAAGCGTTGCAGGACCGGCATCCTGAGGTCGAGACGCTGCAGGCGCTGGGACGGGCGTGCCTGGGGCTGGGCCTCCACGCAGAGGGCGCGCGCCACTACCAGCGCTGCCTGGCGCTCGCGGAGGCGGAGTTCGACCCGGCCGCGGCGATCTCGGCGTGCGAGGGGTTGGGCAAGGCCGCGCAGGCCCAGGTGGAGTGGGCGGGCGCCGAGGCGTGGTACGCGCGCGGCCTGCGGCTCGCCGAAGCCGCGGGAGACCAGCGGCGCATCGGCGGGCTGCTGCACGGGCTGGCCACGCTGGCGTGCCGCAAGGGCGACCTCGCCGCCGCCGGCGACTACCTGCGGCGGGCGCGGGGCGTCTTCGAGCCGCTGACCGAGGCGCTTGCGATGGCGCAGGTGCTCAACACCCAGGGGCAGATCGACGTGCAGTTGGGGCGGCAGCAGGCGGCGGCTGCCGCATACCGCGAGGCGCTGGCCTGGCTGCAGCGGGCCCCGCGCGAGCCCAGTCTCGAGTCGGGCATCCGCCTCAATTTGGCCAAGCTGCAGCTCGAGGCGGGCCGCTTCCTTGAGGCGGAGGAGGAGCTGCGGCGCGCCGAGCAGCTCGCCATCGGCGAGAACCTGATGCGCCGGCTGGTGCAGATCTACACGGTGCTGGGCGCGCTGCGCGGTCGGCAGCTCGACGAGACCGGATTCGTCTTCTTCGAGCAGGCGATCGAGCTGTCTCGGACGGTCGAGCCCTCGTCCCTGGCCGAGGCGCAGGTGTACGAGGAATACGGGCTGTTCCAGCTCCGGCTGGGCGATCGGGACACGGCCCGCGCCTATCTCGAGCGGGCCCGGGACATGTACGAGTCGGCCGGCGACGCTACGGAGCTCGAACAGGTGCGCAAGGAGCTCCAGCAGCTCAGCGCCTGAGGCCGAGCGACCGATCGCGTGCGGCTGGATCTGCAGCGCCGAAGCATGCGTGTGAACCTACACCTGGCGTCCTCGTGGCCGAGCTGATCGACGTTCTCGCTGAAGCGCTAACCGGACGCTACGCCCTGCAGCGGCAGCTGGGCCACGGTCTCACGGCGACCGTGTTTCTCGCCCAGGACCTCAAACACCACCGGCCCGTCGCCATCAAGGTGCTCCACCCCGAGCTCGCCGCGGCCCTCGGCACCGAACGCTTCCTGCGCGAGATCGAGATCGCCTCGTGGCTGCAGCATCCCCACATCCTGCCCCTCTATGATTCGGGCGCGGCGGCGGGTTCTCTCTACTACGTCATGCCCTACGTCGAGGGAGAGTCGCTGCGGGGCCGTCTGGAGCGGGAAAAGATGCTGCCGCTGCCGGAAACGCTACGGATCGCCTCGGAAGTGGCGAGCGCCCTCACGTACGCGCACAGCCACAGGGTGATCCACCGCGACATCAAGCCGGAGAACATCCTGCTGATGGGTGAGACCGCCGTGGTGGCGGACTTTGGTATCGCCCGCGCGATCACCGCTGCGGGCGACACGCGGCTCACGCAGACGGGAACGGTGATCGGGACGCCCACCTACATGAGCCCGGAGCAGGCGATGGGCGCCGAGGACATCGACGGCCGGAGCGACCAGTACAGCCTGGCGTGCGTGGTGTACGAGATGCTGACCGGAGAGCCGCCCTTCACGGGCTCGACCGCGCAGGCGGTGATCGCTCGCCATTCGCTGGACGCGGTCTCCCCGCCTTCCATCGTGCGCGACACGATCCCTGAGGGCGTGGAAGACGCGGTCCTGCGGGGCCTTTCCAAAGTGCCAGCCGACCGCTTTCCCACCGCTGCGCTGTTCGCCGAAGCGCTGCTGAGCGCGCCGCCGACGGTGTCGGCGCGCCGGCGTACGTCGCGTGCCGTGCTGCCTGCGCACCGGCGGCGGGGCCTGTACGTGGGTGCCATCCTCCTGGGCCTGCTGCTGCTCGTTGGAGGCCTCTGGGCGGGTGGGGCGTGGCGGCGTACGGCGGGTGGGTCCGCGACGCCGGGCGGACTGGACCCGCGCCGGATCGCCGTCCTCTACTTCGACGATCTCAGCCGGCGCCGGGATCTCGGGTATCTAGCCGACGCGCTGACCGATGGCCTGAGAGAGCGTTTGGCGTCGGTCTCCTCGCTGCAACTCGTCTCGACGGATGGCGTGTTGGGCTACCGCCATTCCGGGCTGCCGCGCGACAGCATCGCGCGTGCACTCAACGCGGGCAGCCTCATCGAGGGGAGCGTGGAAGAGCGCGGCGACCGTCTGGTCGCCTCGGTTCGCCTAATCGATGGCACCAGCGGGGCGGACATCGAGCGGGGCAGCTTCGAGCATCCGCGGGGCAACCCGCTGCAGTTGCGCGACACGCTCGCGCAGCAAGTGGCCGCGTTTCTGCGTCGCCGCTTGGGTGAAGAGCTCGTGCTGCGCGAGCAGAAAGCTGGCACGGAAAGCGTCGGTGCGTGGATTCTCCTGCAGCAGGGAGAGAAGGCCCGCAAGGACGCCGACTCGCTGGCGGCAGCCGGCGACGTCGCGGGTGGCGCGCGCCTCCTGCAGGGAGGTGACAGCCTGCTGGTGCAGGCTGAGGCGCTCGACCGGAAGTGGCCGGAGCCGCTCGTCTTGCGTGCTGCAATCGCTTACCGCCGGTCCCGACTGGTCGGCGCGCGCGCCCCGCTCCAGGCAGCGCCGTGGATCGACCGCGGGCTGACCCTCGCCGCGCAGGCGCTGCAGCTCGACCCGCAGAACGCCCGCGCGCTCGAGCTCCGGGGCACGTTGCGTTATTGGCGCTGGCTCCTGCACCTGGCACCCGACCCCAAGGAGGCCGCCGCGCTGTTGCAGGACGCGGAACGGGATCTCCGCGCGGCGGTCGGGCTCACACCCTCGCTCGCGAGCGCCTGGAGCACCTTGAGCCATCTCGATTATCAGAAGAACGACATCACCCAGGCAAAGATCGACGCGCAGCGCGCCTACGAAGAGGACGCCTATCTGCGCGTGGCAGACCAGGTGGTGTGGCGCCTGTTCAGTGCGTCGTACAGCCTGGAGCAAACCCAGGACGCCGTTCACTGGTGCGCCGAGGGACGCCGGCGCTTCCCCAAGAATCCGCGCTTCACCGAGTGCCAGCTCTGGGTCCTGACCTTGAAGGACGTGGACCCTGACGTGCCCAAAGCCTGGCACCTGGTCACTGAGCTGCGAGACCTGGGGCCCGCGCAGCAAGCCGAGTTCGACCGACTGCGGGACCAGATCCTGGTGGCCGCCGTGCTGGCGCGGGCGGGTGCGGGCGACAGCGCCAGGCGTCTACTCGCGCGGTCGCGCGCCGACGCCGAGATCGACCGCGAGCGCGAGCTGGTCTCCTACCAAGCGTTCGTTCGGGTGCTACTCGGGGACCGAGACGAAGCGCTGGCGCTGCTCAAGCAATACCTGGCGGCCAACCCCGAGCACCGCGTGGGTTTTGCCACGGGTTATCACTGGTGGTGGCGGGACCTGCGGGATGATCCTCGCTTCCGCCAGCTCGTCGGCAAGGGGAACTGACGACGCATCACACTGGGTCAGGCCCGTTCGGCTGGTCCGCTGCATTCTGGTGCAGAGCGTGGGCTCCAGCCGCAGGTTCGGGCTCCGGTGCCGACCCGCTAATCCAATCCGTTCCTTGGAGTTCGGCCCTCGAGCGATCCGTCTCGCAACACCGTGCCACCGTGGCGTGAACGTTGCAACGGGGGGAGGCAGGGGTGTATGGTGCGCCAGCGTCGCTACTCATCTGCCTTTCTCCTGGCCGAACTCTCGGTTCTCGTCGGGGCGCTGATCCTCGGCTGCACCGAGGACCGCCCACAGCTGCCCACGCAGAGCCCGCGCGCGGATCTCCTCGGCGACGC
>WNGH01000185.1_pt1 | contig 59639 bp, 54 predicted proteins | sample 5400631 | NCBI WGS metagenome assembly WNGH01 (sample SAMN13153373, study PRJNA577476) | soil metagenome | isolation source: 115 cm soil or saprolite under Garry oak tree replicate 1 | place: USA:California | collected 2016-06-15 | reverse complement strand
ACGGGTGCTCGGAGCAGACTGGGGCGTCCATTCGTTACTGACGGCAACCGCCGTGGATGAACAAAATGAACAAGTGGGCCGTCCGTTCTATCTGAACACGGGTGGTTTTGATGGCAGACAAGCCCGCACCCGCCGACAAATTGATGCACTGAAGAAGAAAGTGGCCAAGTATGAAGAGCAGCGGGATGCCTTGCCATCTGATCACCCCAAACGAGCATGGTTCAATCAGAAGCTGATCCTGTTTCGTCGTGAGATCGATCGGTGCTGGCGCAAGTATGAGCAGCGCAACCGCGCATTGGCCCATCTGGCAAGCAATGTCTTAGTGCTCTTAGCCCGCGTGTATGGCTGCTCGCTCCTCTCGATGGAATCGCTCAAGACGTTGAAATCTACCGGACGAGGCAAAGGTGTTCGCGGGCGCTGGCGCAATTATCGTAACAACTCGACCATCCGAGGAGAAATCTGGCGACACCTGCGGTACAAATGTCATTTGATCGGCTTGCGGTTCCACACTGAACAGCCTCGTGGGACCAGTCATACCTGCCCCCATTGTGGGTTGGCAGCCAAAACGTATCGCTCGCCATCGGATCGCAAACAAGCCGTGAAGTGGGGACGGTGGATGTCTTGTGAGAGCTGTCACTACAATGGCGATCGGGATTATTGCGCCTCAGTGAACATTGCACGCCTCGGCGTCGCCTATGTGGTGCAAATGAAACACACGGGCAGGGCACGCTCCTGCTCGATCTCTGACCCACGGGTCAAGCCAGTGTCCTACACGGGCGCTGGCTCGGCGCTGCTGTTGCCGCCGACGGGTTCCCATGCCCGCCCGATTGTTTCGGGAAAGATTTGTTACTATCCTGGTTGGCTTGGTTCTGCTTTTCTCCAATCGTCTCAGAAAAAATCTGTTTTTCTCAGACTCTGTGGATAGCTTCACCTTGCATAGGATAGTAGCAGATTTTAGCGACGGTTTACCAGGGAATTACACTTTATATTTCACCACCAGCCCTTTGACCCAATTACGCTGTTTTGGTGTAGGACTAAAATGATTCTTCTGCAGGCGTCTATACATATCTCCAATGAATTGTCGCTCTTGAGGACTCACCCGCGAGCTTTGCAGATCAAGACTATCAAAGAATGTTTTGAGCTTCTGAACCTGTTGGCGAAGCGCAGAGAGTTCTGCGGATGGCAGTGCATTGTGCGCCTCTAGTGCGCTGGATTCCTGCCATTTACGATAGGCATCCCTATCCCCATTCCAGGCCCCTAACCCGGCCAGTTCATCGGCCCGTTCGTTCAAATCGTGACCGGCATGCCCACGCACCCATTCAAATACAGGGGGAACTTTGCGGCGATTGAGCAACATGCGATAGAGCGCCCAGAGGTCCGCATTCGCCTTCATTTGATACGTGCCCTGGGCCACTTTGATGGTATATTCACTGTCGCTATAGATTTTCAGTGAAAAGGCGGGAGGGGCAATACATAAGACGGCAAGTACCGCGGTAATCTCCGCCCGGTTATTGGTAGTAGTTGGAGATTCGGGAATATAACCAAAGCATTCAATTGGCTCTGCATCCTCGTGTGCATCACTACCTGTAACGTCGTCTGCCGCCAGTAAGATTGCGCTCCACCCCGCTGGCCCGCCTGGATTTTTGATACAGGCACCGTCGGTAAAGGCCACAACGCCTTTAGTACCCAGTGTCGCCCGTGCTTTATCGACGTACACGTTCCGCAAAGCATCCAGCACAGAACGCCACTCCAACGACTCGTCTATGAGATTCATCATACATGCGGCGCGGAGGCCCCTGCCCTTCCAGGCATGGGGAGGAAGCGCCGCCCTCCTTTCGTATTGTGTCGCTTCGCGCACCTTTTTACCTCGTTGCTGCAATGGCTTGCAGTACACCGCCAACAATACTCCAGATGAGAATAAGCCAGGGCCATGCTCCGCCATGCCGCTTCCGTGCTTCGCTACTCGTCACTGTGGCAAACCACCGCTTCGTCACAGGGCGACTCAGTCGCCACGCAATGAGCGGAGAAAAAATGAATAGAATAATTACCGTGACCACCGACCAGTAGTTTCCTTGTTTACTCCCCTGCCATAAGCTGTAGAGAGCAAAAAATCCTCCGAAGGAAACCAGTGTGTTAAACACAACCTGGATCGGGCGCGTCCAACGCCACCCACAGCGCACTCCTTCACCAAAAACCGCCAGCAGGGCGGCAAACGGCAGCGAAATCAGCAACGAAACGAGCGCATTCATTCCCGGACTGAGTTTGAGCGCTCTAAACATACCCGGCTGGCCCAGGAGCAGCGTAATGAAAGGCGTGACCAATATTTGAACGACCAGCCCCCAATCGAATGCTACCGCCATACCAATACCCTCAGGCTTCAACCCCGTCAGTTCACTGGCCTCAGGTTCCCTTTTAGATACTTCGCCAGCTTGCCGTGCTTCTTTCAAAGTACTCTTCTCCATTATGTTTCATCATCATACAACAAACTATAGACGCAGTAGGGTCAATAGCAGGATAAAAATGAACATGAGCCTGTAGGTACATATGAGCATGTAACCCACAAGCTCTCGCACATACGAAAACTATTTCCGCTGCAAGAGGGCATTGACAGCTTCAACGATATTATGTGCGCTTATTCCAGCTTCTTCAAGGAGTTGTGCAGGTGTACCAGAGCCAGGCATCGATTGTACGGCTAGTTTCACGATCTGGGGCAGCGAACCGTCATGCAGTGTGAAAGCCTCAAGCACAGCTTCACCAAGTCCACCCTCCGGCCAGTGATCCTCAACCACGAGAAATTTGTTGCCTGTCTCCTGTGCTGCCGCAAACAACGTTTCTTCGTCCAGCGGCTTCACCGAATAAGCATCGATTACGCGAATGGTGATCCGCTGGCTTTTCAACTGGTCGTACGCTTTCAATGCCTCGTGGAGAGTGATCCCCGCGGCAACTACCGTAAGTCGATCTCGCTCTGATTGGCGTACAACCTTACTACCGCCAATCCTGAATTCTTCATCCGGGCTATACAACACTGGAGTCTTTTCGCGTGTAGTACGCATATAGACGATTCCATCATGGTCCGCCATTTGTGCCACCAGTTGTGCAGTCTGATTGGGATCACTTGGATAGAGCACAGTGCTCCCACAGACCGCTCGCATCATCGCCAGGTCCTCCAGCGCCATCTGTGAAGGTCCATCCTCGCCAATTGAAACGCCTGCGTGAGAACCAACCAGGCGAATGTTGGCTTGAGAGACAGCCGCCATACGAATGAAATCATAAGCCCGGGTAAAAAATGCCGCGAAGGTCGAAGCAAACGGTATCTTGTGGCGCACACTCATGCCTACCGCCGCGGCTACCAGCTGCTGCTCGGCAATGTATTGCTCAAAGTAGCGATCAGGATAGGCCTTGGCAAATTCTTCGGCATAGGTTGAATTGTTCACTTCACCATCCAATCCAACAACATTTGGATTGGCGGCGCCAAGTGCCCTTAAAGCATCACCGTAAGCTTTACGCGTGGCAACGGCTTCTTTCCCATCATAGCGCGGCAATTCCACCGCCTTTTTGGCAGCCTCCTGGGGCAGTTGCCCTTGCTCGGGTTTCTGCACTGGATAGGTCATACTGCGTACATGATGCAGTTCGCCGAGTGCCTGCTCTTCCTGTTCTCTGCTGAGAGCTTTCCCATGCCATCCTTCTTTATTCTCCAGGAAAGAAACCCCTTTGCCCTTTATGGTTTTGGCAATGATCACCGTCGGCGAACCGTTTGGCTGCGCTGCCAGCGCGAATGCCCTATCAATCTCCTCATAATTGTGACCATCGATAACGATCGCGTTCCACCCAAAGGCTTTGGCGCGCGCTTCATAGGCGGCCGTATTCCATCCCAGTTCCGTTTCTCCTCGCTGCCCCAGGCGGTTACAGTCAAGAATGGCTACCAGGTTGTCAAGCGTATAATGCGAGGCGTGATCAAAGGCTTCCCAGTTGGAGCCTTCTGCCATTTCGCTATCACCGAGTAACACCCAGATATGATAGGGCAGCTTTTCTAGATATTTACCAGCAAGCGCTACGCCAACACCTACCGGTAAACCCTGCCCAAGTGAGCCTGTCGCAACATCCACCCAGGGAACAGCAGGCGTGGGATGCCCCTCGAGGCGACTGCCAAATTTCCTCAAAGTCATTAATTCTGCATCAGTTATAGCCCCTGCCGCCTTATACATTGAGTACAGTAGAGGTGAGGCATGCCCCTTTGAGAAAATGAGGTGATCATTATTCGGATTGCCTGGTTTGTCAAAGTCATAATGCAGGTAGCTCGACATCAAGACAGCCATCAGATCTGCCGCCGACATCGAAGAAGTGGGATGACCTGAGCCAGCCTCTGTCGTGCAACGTATACTATCTACACGCAATTGTTGGGCCAGGTTTGTCCACTGCTGGACCTTTGTAGCAGTTTCAGTCATTGTCAAAGTTACTCCTAATTTCATTGTAGAGTCTGAAGTGTTGTGTTCTCCTTCGAGTACTCTCTTATTGTAAATTCCATTTTCCATTACGACAAGGTGATGCTTAGAAAATACACTCATTCCACCACAATGACAGCCTTCAATGCATCTCCAGGTTTCGCCACTAAACGAAACGCCTGGTCTGCATCCCGCAAAGCAAATCGATGCGTAATCACCTGCTCAGCCCGAATACGTCCATTTCGCAATAAGTCCAGCGCATGGCGTGTCTCATAGGGTCCGGCAGAATAGCTTGTGCACAACGTGATCTCTTGAAAAAAGAGTTGGTGAGGAGTAATAGCCAGTACTTCCGAGGGTGGTGGGGGTGCGAATAGCAAGACCGTCCCTCCTGGACCCACCAGTTCTACCCCCTGTCTCATCGCACGGATGCTCGACGGCGTAACCAGTATAATATCTGGTCTACGCCCGCTGTTCACGATAAACACCTGCTCCAATAGATTCTCTTCCTGCGGGTCAAGGACATAATCTATCCCGACATCCAGCGCTCGCTGGCGACGATAGGCGATAGGATCAACAATGATAACAGGAATGGCACCGCGCTGTTGAGCCAATTGCGCCAGCATCGAGCCATTGCTTCCTGCGCCGAGCACGAGCACACTGTCACCAGCCTTGATCCCCGCTCGATTGATGCCGCGCACACAGCAGGCCAGTGGCTCAATCAGTGTCGCAGCCTCGAATGCTAAATCATCAGGCAAAAGCAACACATCAAGCCGAACGTTGGCGGCAGGAACACGGATAAACTCTGCCAGTCCACCCGGATATAGGCGCGTGGAGCGAAATGTGATACATTGCGAAAATGACCCGCGTCGACAGAAATGGCAGACCATACAGGGTACGTGATGATGCACAAATACACGTTGCCCAACCATAAACCCCTGTACACCTTCACCGACTGCGGCGATTACCCCCGCTGGTTCATGACCAGGATACATCGGCGCGCGGGGCTTCATGTACCACTCCATCACGTCACTGGCACAGAGGCCACAGGCCCGCAACTGCACCAGCAACTCACCCGCACCGATCTCCGGTATCGGCAGTTCAATAATACGCACATCGTCGTTGGCGTGATATTCGACAGCTAGCATGACTTCCTCTTACCGCTGCGCGGGGACAACACATAAAAAACCAAATGGTTCATCTCCGAACGTAAAGAACTGGTGCATTTCATTGCAGGGGATGTAGACAACATCGCCTGTTTGTAATTCATGCTCCTCGTCGCCAAGGCGAAGACGCGCTCTGCCATGCAGTACGTACACGCCATGATCATGTGCATGCTGATCCAGTGAGGTATGACCACCCGGTTGTACAGCAAAGTAGCGCATATGAAAATGAGGTGATTGCTCTTCCCTACCTATCAAGATTTGCCTGGTTGCGCGTTCGGCCCTGCTATTTTCAGGTCCATAAGCGCTCACCGGCACATCCTGCCAGCGGAACTCGCCATCTTCGATGGCTTGAATGTGGTGTATGATACCCATTAATCTTCTCCTGGACGTTTTAATTGGATTGTACCTGTCCCCTTATTGTAACCTATTTCGATACGATAGATAGTAATCTTTTTCGAAAAGTGATCATCTTTCTCATAACTAATGAGCGTAGAATAAATATCTTGAAAGAATGAAATAAATATGATATTGTTGATAAAGAAAATCAATAATACTCTGGAGGATTGCTCCTCTTGCCATTGCGGCAAAAAGGTACCTTCACAAACTGTTCACAAACTTACGTAGTGAACAGTTTGTGAAGGTGAGGTAAAGATAGCCGTTTAATCGGTTAGTTCAAACTTTCTTAACAAGGAGAACAATAATGGCAGTAGTTCAGGAATTTCTCAAGGCGAACGATGCATACGCTTCAACATTCAAAAAAGGGGAACTGATCATGCCTCCCGCCAGGCATGTCGCTGTACTCGTCTGCATGGATGCCCGTATCGATCCCGCACGCGCTCTTGGCCTTGAGGAAGGAGACGCCCACGTCATTCGCAACGCAGGAGGAAGAGCGGCAGATGCTCTTCGCTCGCTCGTTATTTCAGAGCAGTTGCTCGGCACTACAGAAATTGTGGTCATTCATCACACCGATTGCGGTATGCTCACTTTTAGCAATGGGGACCTGCGCAAGAAAGTGAAACAGGAATTACATACCGAAGCCGACCACATCGACTTTCTTCCTTTTAAGGACCTGGAGCAGTCCGTTCGCGACGACGTAACTTTCCTGAGAGAGTCTCCCCTCATTCCAAAGAGTATAGGTATCAGCGGTTTTATATACGACGTGAAAACCGGTAAATTACACCCTGTTTCCTCATAACAGCTATACTCTCATCTGTGCAGGAAGATGGCCTGGAAGCGCTCTCCTTCTCCCCTGCTTCTAGGCCATCGGGAGGCCACCTATTCTTGATCTATCCTTCGCTTATACTTTGCAGTACAGCCTGCATCTCCTCCCCGGTCTCAGCCTTCAGTAATTGATTTGCCAGCCCTTGCCAATACTCCATCGACTGCTCATGCAGGGCGGCTTTAACACGCAGAACTGCAGAGGGACTCATGCTCAGTTCCCGTACCCCCAGGCCGGCCAATAGGGGAGCGATGCATGGATCCGCCGCTAGTTCTCCACAGAGGGCTACCGGCTTACCGTGCGCCTCACCTGTCCGCACAACGAGGTCGATCAAACGCCAGACCGACGGCTCTAGCACTCCGAACATGCCCATTACCCGGCTGTTGGTGCGATCAGCGGCAAGGGTATATTGAAAGAGATCGTTCGCTCCAATACTGAAGAAGTCTACTTCACGAGCCAGCACATCGACCATAATCGCTGCGGCCGGGGTCTCTATCATGATTCCGATTTGCGTCTGCGGCTCAGGCGATACCCCTTCAACTTGCAGTTCCTCCCTGACAGCAGCATACACCGCGCGCAGACGGCGCACTTCCTCGAGAGTGGCAATCATGGGGAACATAATATCCAGCTGTATGCCCGTCTGAGCAGCGGCACGCAGTAGAGCGCGTAACTGCCGGCGCAACAACTCCTGGTGCAACAGGTGAATACGGGCGCCCCGCAACCCCAGAGCAGGATTGGCTTCATGAAGCGCACCAATTAATGGTTCAAGAGCGGGAAAAGGTTTATCTGCACCCGCGTCGAGCGTGCGTGCTACGATCGTTTTGCCTGGGGATGAGGCCTCTGCAAATGTCTGAAAGAGGGCAGCATAGCTCTCGAATTGCTCTTGCTCATCGGGAAAATCGGCGCGGCCCCCAAAGAGAAATTCGGTACGTAAGAGACCTATGCCCTCCGCGCCTGCTTCACCAGCGGCACGAGCACTTTCTTTATCTCCTACATTGGCAAAGACCTGTATAGAGCGACCATCAGAGGTCGAACCTGGAAGATCTCGCCAGTGAGCCATGTCTTGTTTACGTCGCACCGCCCGCTCCTCTTGTTGACGCAGCATAGAGGCAAATAACTCGCGCTGCTGCTGCGCATCTGGTGCGAGGTAGAGCAATCCGCGTGTCCCGTCTATGGCTATCTGTTGACCATCGTGTAGCAAACTCAGTACTTGAGAGTCGAAACCTGCAACGGCGGGAATTTCCAGGGCACGTGCAAGAATCGCTGCATGAGTGGTAGGTCCACCAACCACGGTACAGATACCAAGGATCGTCCTGGTATCTAAATTGGCTGTATCAGAAGGCGTAAGATCATAAGCAGCAATGACTATAGGAAGTTTTGTCGCGCCAGCGCTCGCTTCAATAGCCTGGGTATCTCCCACGAGGTGACGGGTAACGCGAGACGCAGCATCACGAATATCGGCTGCGCGAGCAGCAAACACTTCGCTCTTTAGAGCCTCCAACTCCCCTGCCTGGTGTTCTGCTGCTTGCCGTAAAGCCGCTATTGCAGAGAAATGTTGCTGCGAAATCAGCTCCACTATTTCCTCCAGTAGCTCTGGATCCTGCAACATGAGCTGTTGAGCCTCGAAAATATCTGCTTCGTTGCGCCCTACCGTCCTGGCTATACGTTCTTTCAACGTTTGTAATTCAGCCACAGCGGCTTCAAGAGCAATGTCCAATTGCTGCCTCTCAGTCGCAACCCGGTCCGCTGTTATCCTTTCATTGTGTCCCGAGTTCGCGATTTTGCCAGGTAACTTACACACGCGCGCAGGGCCGATAGCAACGCCTGGAGAAATAGCAAGCACCACCATAGGAGATGGCAGGAGAGCCTCAAGGCCAGACATCAATAGCTTCACTCCTCTTCGTCAAATTTACGTTCTATGAGCTCCGCAAGTGCATTCACCGCGTTTTCCGCATCCTCTCCCTCGGCGCGCAAAATAAGGGTGTCACCCGGTGCTGCGCCGAGTTTGAGCACACCCATAATGCTCTTTGCGTTGGCCTTCTTGTCGCCATCTAATACCTGAACCTGCGACTGAAATCGAGCGGCTGTTTGCACGAACATACTGGCGGGGCGGGCATGGAGACCTACTTTGTTCTTAATGACGACAGTCGTTTCTACCACTGACACAATGGTTATCCTTCTATTCATCTTTTTTAGGTGTTTTGTACTTTCGGCAAACTATAAGCACTGGCCGCAGCCTCCGCTACCTCCTGCAAACTATTGCCAATAGAGGCCTCAATCGCTGCTATCACTGCACCCTCCACAAGTGGCGCGGAGCTGATCACTATACGATGCCGCTGATCATACCCATACGCCTCTACCGCCATTTCCGTTGCCATCACCGCGCTCCCAAGGTCCAGTAACACAATGATGCCCTCCGGCCCATCGACTTCATGCAGCGCTGCCATAATCTTGTCAACCGAAGTCCCTAATGCCCCTTCAGGAGTTCCGCCTGCCGCCGCAATTGCTACCTTACCCTGAACCATCTGCCCAGCCAGTTCTGCGACACCTTCGGCCAACCGGGCGCTGTGTGAAACGATTACTAAGCCAACTGCCATAAATGCAGTCTCCTTTTATTCATAAATATCAGCCAGGGTTTTGAGAATCAACCAGCTGGAAGTTGCGCCTGGGTCCTGGTGACCGGCGCTGCGCTCACCCAGGTAACTGGCACGCCCTTTCGTGGCTACCATTGGAATAGTAGCCTTCATGCCTGCTTCAGCCGCGGAACTGGCGCGTCGCAATATTTCGGATAGGTCTTGTTGCTGAGCCTCTGCCTCTTTAGCTGCTGCAAGGGCAGGTGTGAGTGCATCTACCATTGTCTTCTCGCCTGGCTGCGCTTTACCACGCGCCTTGATCCCCTCCAATGCAGCCTCGAACATACCAATCACGTCAGCTTCATTCAGCTCATGCTTGCCAGCGGTCGCTATTCCTGCACGCAGAAAAGCTGTTCCATATAAGGGACCACTCGCGCCTCCGACAGTCGAGACCAGCGTCGTACCAACTGTCTTTAGCATTGAGCCAATATCCATGCTCGCTACCCCTGGTAGCTTATCGCTGACAGCCTTAAAGCCACGGTCCATGTTGATACCATGGTCAGCATCGCCAATAGCGGATACCAACTTGCGGTCTGTGGTATAATTCTGAAAAGAGAAAACCATGATCGGGAGAAGAGAGCAATGGCAAGGATAACAAGAGCAGCACCACATTTGTCAGTGGAAGAAGTAAGAGAGAGAATGAGCAATGATCCCCGCTCTTTCTACAGAAAAAGGTGGTTAATCATTTATAATGCGTTAGTCGATCCAAGAGAAGCAAAAGATATTGCCAGGCATACAGGAGTCTCAGTGGCTACGGTTCATAAGATGATTTCCTCCTATAATCGGTTGGGAGTAGCAGCAGTGGAAACACCCGGAAAGGGAGGAAGACGCAATGAATACATGACAGTGGAGGAAGAACGGGAACTGCTGACGCCCTTTTTTGAGCTGGCAAAAAAGGGGGAAATAACGACGGCTGCACAAATCAAGCAAGCATTTGAGAAGAGAGTAGGGCATGAAGTAGATGAAACGACGATCTACCGACTCTTAGAACGGCACCAGTGGCGAAAGCTGGTGCCGCGCCCTTTTCATCCAAAGGCCGATAAAGAGGAACAGAGGCGTTTCCAGCAGAACTTTGCCACACTGGTTGAAGAGGCCATTCAGTCAAGAGATCCAGAAGACGAGCGGCCCGTCCTCAAAATGGCGCAAGATGAAGCCTGTTTTGGTCGGATAAGCACGACAAGACGGTCATGGGCACCAAAGCCTATTCGACCGCTTACTCCTCGACACATGGTGCGTGAGTATACCTATGTGTATGCTGTTGTTGCTCCAAAAGAGGGAAAAATGGTCTCCCTGATCCTCCCATCTGCTGACACCTCAATGATGAATCTCTTCTTAAAACATGTCAGCCACACCTTTTCAAAGTATTTTCTGGTGATACAGGTCGATCAAGCAGGATGGCACAGTGCCAAAGATCTGATCATTCCTGAGAATATTCGCTTGATCCCTCAACCTGCCTACAGTCCTGAACTCAATCCTGTTGAGCATATTTGGGAGGAATTACGAGAAAAAGCTTTTTCTAACCGGGTCTTTGTCTCCCTTGATGCCGTTATTGACACCCTTTGCGATCAATTGCGACAACTTGAGGACAATTCGAAGCTTCTTCACTCTATGACCTATTTTCCCCATTTTAGAATGGCATCTTAGAGTGCAGGTTGGTAGGAGTCAAGTTGCGTGAGATAGTCGCGATTTTCGTGCAAAACATGCACCAATTGCTGCAACCAGCGCAGCGTGTCTTCAGTTGTAATCGGCATGTTCTCCTCCACATTCCATTGTGCGACGAATTTCGCATTCGCCCATATAGTGTTTTGATTCGTAGCAGTGGCAGCTTCGCTCATCCACTCATAGAAGTTCGCAGGGCAGTATGGGCGCGTGCCCCACTCAGTTAATGGATACAAGCGCCCATCCAGGCTGGCATCCTCTGCCCAGCTTATCATATTGTACTACGCGCTTTTCAAGAACACTATAGAGAGGAACACAGGTTCTCTCGACCACTCTCTCATCAACCAGGGCCGTTACACACCCCAGCGTAGAGCAGCGGTATGCACAGGAGCATCCCAATAGCGGGTCATTTCATCATCCAGCCGTAATAAGGTGATTGAACAACCAGCCATCTCAAGCGAAGTAATGTAACTTCCAATAAGCGAACGTGCAATGGTTATATCCCTGCTGCGTAGTATTTTGGCAAGCTCATTGGCCACAACGTAGAGTTCGATAAGTGGAGTACCACCCATTCCATTGACAAAGGCCAGTACACGTTCACCAGCTTTCAAGCCAAGATCTTCGATAACAGGGTTTGCCAGCATCTCTGTGATCTCCGCTGCCGGGGCAAGCTTGGCGCGACGACGACCAGGCTCTCCATGAATACCGATACCGATCTCCATCTCGTCGTCACCCAGTTCGAAGGTTGGCTTGCCCGCCGCCGGGACGGTGCAGGATGTAAGGGCCATACCCATGCTGCGGCCTTGATCGTTGACTTTGCGTGCCAGCGCTGCCACTCTATCTAAAGGCGCGCCAGTATCGGCAAAACCACCAACAATCTTCTCCAGGAGAACCGTGACGCCTACACCGCGTCTCCCAGCTGTCCAGGTGCTGTCCTGTACGGCCACATCGTCATTGGTGACGACGCTGGCAACCTCAATGCCTTCTGCTGCCGCCAATTCCGCAGCCATTTCAAAATTCAAGACGTCACCGGTGTAGTTCTTTACGACATGTATTACTCCCGCTCCGCCATTGACTGCACGCGTCGCGGCAAGCATCTGATCGGGCACCGGTGAAGTAAAGACGGCACCTGGACAGGCAGCATCAAGCATACCGCGGCCAACAAATCCTCCATGCATCGGCTCGTGTCCACTGCCGCCGCCAGAGATAACACCTACTTTTCCCTGAACTGGAGCATCTGCACGGACGATGACCTGGTTTTCGAAATCCACACGTAGGAGTTCCGGATGGAGGGCCTGCATACCCGCAAGAGCTTCTTTCACGACATCTTCGGGTTTGTTGATAAGCTTCTTCATGTTAATCTCCTTCTTCAATCGCTTGCGCCGGCGGACAGGGAGGATGCTATCACCCCTTTGACGCCTCAAGCGACGATCTCTATTTACTTTCGACAGCCGCCTTTTCGACCTTTTCGACTCCACTCACTTCAGCACTACCCGCCTGCCGTGCTCGTGTTATGAATTCATAAACAACCACGCCAAGGATTGCACCTACGATAGGACCTACAATGTAGACGACAAGGTGGGTCAGGTCATATGTGCCACCAAAAGCGAGCTGGACTAATACAGGACCAATTGTACGAGCTGGATTAAGGCTCACGTTTGTAATAGGGCCAAATGCCGCAATCTCACCTGCTACCATCAGACCGATGATCAGACCGGCCCAACCACTGGGCGCACGTCCGTCTACAGCCGTTCCCATAATCACAAAGAGGAGGAAAAAGGTTCCGATAGCTTCCATCGCAGTTGCAACAACGTACCCTGTCGTCGCGGCATTAAAATTGGTTGCACCATACCCAAGGGTGACAGCAGCAGAAGTACCATAGGCCAGGGCAATGACCAATGCCCCAAGTATTCCGCCAATAAGCTGCGCAACTACATATGCAGCAGCTACTCTCCAGCCGATGCGTCTCGATACAGCAAGCGCTATAGTGACCGCCGGGTTAATGTGACAACCGGAGATATGTCCAATCGTGTAGACCATGGCGGCAATGGCAAAAGCAAACGCCAATGCAATTATACCAAGGTCAGCCATTGAAAATACTCCCTTAGGACCAAGGATAAAATTTGTCGTGGTAATCGAGCCTGCGCCAACGAAGACGAGGAAGGCTGTTCCTAAAATTTCAGCCATAAGCTTTTGGGGCAATGTCGGTGTCTTATTCATTTTACTGCAATCTGCCGGTAACGGCAGACTACCTCCTTTCGAATGGCTAACTATTGTTTCACTGCAGGAAGTAAGAATACTCCGTGTAACAAATACCAGGTCGACACCCGTATACTCACGGGCAAACGCTTCTCTCAATACCTCCTTTCAAAGATTGCACATGCATTGGAAAGACGTCCTGTGTTCTTATATACAGCAATATCCATGCCAAAGTCGGCAGGCGAAAACAATAAAGTGGCCATTTCAAACGCTTCAACCTGCCTATCAAGCCACTTGATCCATATATTCCCCTTAAAAAAATTCCCCACGGATCTTCCCGTAGAAGAGGAGATAATGCTATGTTCTATGTTACATAGTTGCAACAATGAAATGTTTTTGTTTCATTGTTGCAGCTATGTAACACCTTATGTTTCAAAATTGGAACTACCTGATTAGCGTGAGAGGACTCTTTTTTCCCTCAACAAAGGCTAAGGAAGCTGTTATTTGGGTAAGATAGATAGCAACTTGGGTGACAAGAGAAGAGGCTTCTATCGGCAAAATCGCCATTGATAGTGAGTGGAAGGTCGCTCAGAGAGGGGACATCGCATTCTACACTTTAATGAGGCAGTTATTTAGAGAGGCCATTTTTCGCCAGCTCGTATTTCACCATCTTCCGCCATAGTGTCGTCCGGCTGATACCGAGCAAAGCAGCGGCGCGCGCGACATTTCCATTGCTCGATTCCCAGGCCTGTAAAATCGCCTGCGCTTCGGCATTCATACTGTGATCCTTCAAAACTTTCACCGTTGTGTTGGAGACTGCTCTTCTAGGCTCCGCCATTTCTTCAGCGAGCGTCGTTGTATGATATATTGCAGCGTCTGGCGTACGGCGGATTTCAATGGGGAGATCATCTATCGTAATTGTTGGCTTTGTCGTCAGATAAGTAACGCGCTCCAACATATTCTCAAGTTCACGCACATTACCTGGCCAGTTATACTGCGACAGGGCTTCCAATGCCTCCGGAGTAATTGCCAGGGAACGGCCAAGTATGCTCCCTTGCCGTTGCAAAAAATGCTGGACCAGTAGAGGCAAATCGGCAATACGTTCCCGTAGAGGAGGAATTTCAATGGTTAACACATTCAAACGATAACACAAATCAGAGCGGAAGTTCCCCAGCCGTGACTCTTCACGCAGGTCCTTATGCGTGAGACCTCCTCATTAATGACTTCACGCCGTTGGAGAGTCCAAACTGGCAAATCCACTTGTCAACCTCGCCGTCGTTTCCTACACTGAACAGTGGAGCGCTTTGACTCCAGCAGGAGTTCTGATGTAGGAGGAAGAAAATCATGCTCATCGTGAACGACGAACAACGCCTTCGGGCAGGGATTGGGAGTATGGGCAAACGGTGTCAGTACTGTTCCAAAGCATTAGCTGCCTATCCACTCATCCTCTCGGATGATGCCAAGCTGGTCGTCTACCATGCGGCGTGTGCCGCGCAGTTAGCCACAGAGATCATGGTGGATCTCTACACCTTTTTTCGCCCACCTGCCCCCTATCACCCCTTGTATGTTCTCACCACATCCCAAACCGCTTCTCCCCAGTGCGTCGTGGAACAGTTCAGACAAAAGGAGTGACACATGCAGTCAACGGATATCCGCCAGATTAAGGCGGCCATTCGGGATCAAGCCTTCATCGGGAATGCGCGCGTGAGTTGTCCCATGGGGCGCGTGGTTGCCATCAGGAGGAGAAAGGGACAGCTCCTGGCATTGATCTACGGTTGGGGGCGCTGGTACAGCGTGGAGTGTGTCACTATTGAGAGGCAGTTCACTTTGCCCGACCGACGCCTCTCACAGACGAGCAGAATGCCAGCTTCGGGCCGCCTGAGAGAGACGCGCAGCGTTTTGCCAGGTGAATACGATCTCTCCTCGAAGTCGCGACGGGTACATCTCGCACCAGAACGCACCGCTCAAACCGTCACACATCAGTTCTTTGTGAAAGGATACAAGCCATGCCATCAACGAGCAATACCTATGATGAGTTTGCGTCTCAATACGCTCAATGGATGACTGCCCAAGAGAAGGCAGGGGTGGAGCCTGGCTCAAACATCGCTCAGTTTCTCCAGATCGTTGGCGATGTCTCTGGCCTGACGGTGTTAGATGCAGGATGTGGTGAAGGCTATCTTTCGCGCATCCTTATGCATCGTGGCGCACAGGTGATCGGCATCGATATTTCGTCACGGTTGGTTGAGATGGCCCGCGCCAAAGATCCAACCGACACCATCACCTACCAGGTGGCCGATCTCAGCCAGCCGTTGCCTGCCTATCAGGACCACTTCGATCTGATCGCCAGCTTTTTTGTGCTCAATGATGTCTCTGATTACCGAGGCTTTCTTACCACTCTGGGATCAGTGCTCAAGCGGGCAGGTCGCCTGGTGCTTTTCCTGAACAACCCGTATTCCTTAGTGCTGCGCGGCCATATTACCGATTACTTTGCGGCTTCTGGTCAGGCCGTTCCGTATCGAGGCTTGGCAGAGGCAGGGATGCCGGTTTACTTGTATCACCCACGGGTTGCGCAACGAGATATGAATCTCAAACAAAATGGCTTTAGAGTTTTCTTCTTGCATCCACGTGTTCCGCAATGAAGCGGAATTTCTACAATGGTGCCAGCAAGAAAGAGATTTGATCGAGATTGCTTGTGAAGCCGCTTCGTACTACACAGGCTGCTTGCTATAATCTCGTTGCGCATCCCGTGGGAACTGCAGCCAGAGCTCGCAGTGTCTCCCGGTTGCGGATTAGCACAAACTCCCAGGGCTGGCGGTTGCTCGCGCTGCCAGACCAGCGCGCCACCTCGAGTACAGCATCAACGACTTCTTGCGGTACCGGGTCCGTGCGAAACTGGCGGACGGCTCGCAGCCGCTTAAGGAGAGCGATTATGTTTCGGGTGGTTTCTGCTTCGGGCATAAGATACTTCCTCTCACGCTAGTCTACGTCACAAGAGAAATGATGATCACATGCATGACAGTAACAAGTATGGCACGTGAGAAGGTTACGTTGCAAGCATTTGATCGCTATCCAATACCAAAAGACTCCAGAGTGGCTTCCCCACGAGGCTTGCCGTCTCTTTGGCCACACGCCCCGCTGCTGCTCCAGTCTGCATGAGCACAAGCGCAAGTGGGTTGAAGTCCTGTTCACACTTCTTCTTCCTTTGCATGTGGTGCGGCTCCTCAGTTCAATATGGCCGTGCGTGGGCTGCCCTCCAGTCGCCTGTCTGGCAGGAGCACACGGCCAGGGCAGGCGGATGCCTGCCCTGGCCTGCGTTCCGCTGCTGCAGCTTGCCCTCACGCACTAGCTCGTGGTGATACGCCCAATCTTGCTCGCATTCTGCTCGGCGAACCAGAGATTGCCATCCGGCCCGGCCGTGATGCCTCGAGGCCCGCTCTTGGCCGTCGGGATGCCGAAAGCTCCGGGGAAGCTGCCGCTGGGCGTGATGCGCCCAATGGTGTTCACATTGAATTCCGTGAACCAGAGATTGCCATCCGGCCCGGCTGTGATGCCGTCAAGCCCGCAGTGATAAGTGGACGCACAGGTCGCAGGCAGGGGGAACTCGGTGATACTGCCAGCGGTGGTGATGCGCCCGATCTGGTTCCCAAGTGCTTCGGTAAACCAGAGATTGCCATCCGGCCCGGCCGTGATGCCGGCGGGGAAGCTATTCTTCGTCTTGATGTGGAACTCGGTGATGCTGCCAGCGGTGGTGATGCGTCCGATCTTGCCAACCGTTTCGGTGAACCAGAGATTGCCATCCGGCCCGGCTGTGATGGCGTAAGGCCCGCAGCCACCAGAGGACCCACAGGTCGTTGGTAGGGTGAACTCAGTGATGGCTCCACCGGTGGTGATGCGCCCGATCTTGTTGGTAGCTGTCTCCGTGAACCACAGGTTGCCATCCGGCCCGGCTGTAATGCCTACGGGCCCGCTATTGGCCGTGGGAGTGGGAAACTCAGTGATTTTGCCACTGGTGGTGATGCGTCCGATCAGGTTCGTAGCTTTCTCCGTGAACCACAGGTTGCCATCCGGCCCGGCCGTGATGCCGAAAGGCCCACTATTGGCCGTGGGGGTGGAAAACTCGGTGATGGTGCCTGCTGCAGCCCAGGCGGGAGCGCTGCTCAGGCTCAGCAGGCCGACGCAGGCGATCAAAGCGGTGATAAGTGCGGTCAGGTGCGACCGCCATCCAGAACGGTTCATGTGTCTTCCTCCTTTGTGTGTTGTTGTGCGTTGCGCTACTCATAATTCTCACGCGAGCGTGTCCCACTGCTTGCTGCGGCAAAGAACAAGGCGTCTGCATGACCAGGGAGAGAAATAGCACAGCGGTCTCTGACCACAACAAAGCCCTTATACGCCCTCTCGAAGAGAAATACGGGTGAGGGTTACACAGTGTCCTTTAAGCGGTATGAGATTCCCCTGCAAGGATGAAGAACTTTCCTGGTGGTATGATAGGGGTGATGTTGTTCGTACGATTGAAGCAGGCAGTAGCGAGCATGCATAAGCTCTGTTAGAAAGATACTGGTGTGAGTGAAATTTTACCCATAACCTGGCCAAAACGACTTGAATATGCTTCACAGGGGGGAGTGGCAGAATATGCTTCAAAAAGGGGATGCAAGTTGGGGCTGAGACAGAGAGCTACGATGTCTTCTGGACATCGCCTCAACGTTGGTCCCATAGGGGCACGCCTTTGTTAAGACGCCGGGAGCACATTCCCATAGTCCTTTAACCTGCTGGGCCTCTTGAGAAATCCTCGCCAGCGCTCTGTTGCCACCAGCACAGGCGGGAGCAGCAGTGGGACCAAATGAGTTTGCACCCACAGGCCCAAAGGCGTTGCGGGAACCAGGAACTTGGCACTTGATCCAGCCATTTTTTGCTCCTGTCTGACTACGGGTCTGAAGGCCTGTTCGTACTGGGGAAACGCTCGCTGATGATCGCCCAGAGCCACTTTCAGTTCTCCCGCCAGGATATAGGCTCCCATCATGGCCAGGGTCGACCCTTGCCCAGAGAGCAGTGCCGGGCAATAGCCGGCATCTCCCAGCAGCACCGCTCGTCCGTGGGACCATCTCTGCATGCGAATCTGGCTCACCGCATCAAAGTACAAGTCGGGGGCCGTGTGCATTTTCTCCAAGAGTCTGGGGACTTCCCAGGCTTCGCCCGCAAACACCTCAGCGAGCAGTTGCTTTTGCCGCTCCAGATCATGGTAATCATAGCGTAATTGCGCGGGTTGCTTGAAAAGGAAATACGCGACCAGTACTTGGTTGCCTCTTGTACTGCGTAGCACGACCTGTTTCCCAGGGACCCCATAGGACTGCACACAGGCCTCGTCGAGTCCCAGATAGTTGTCGGTGGTGAAGACCCCGACTTGATAGCCGAAATAGTGCTCAAACTGGGCTTCGTCTCCAAACACCAGGGTGCGCACGATCGAATGCAACCCGTCGGCACCCACCAGCAGGTCGAAGCGGCGGGAGTCGCCCCGCTCAAAGGTCACGTCGACTCCTGCCTCGTCCTGCTTGAGCGCTTGGATGGAGTCTCCGAAGCAGTATTCCACCTCGTCCGACGTTCGCTCATAGAGCGTCTTGGCCAGATCGCCCCGCATGATCTCAACCCGGAAACGATCCAGGTCGAATGCCTTTTGCATGTTGACTCGGCTGATGCGCTGATTGCGTTCGTTGACAAACGAGATTTCCCCGAAGTTCGTCTTCTCTTGTTGCAGACGCGACCAGATCCCCATGAGTTTTGCAACCTGCACGGCCTCATTGCGAACGTCAACCGGGTACCCGCCTTCTCGCAGTTGCGGCGCACGCTCGATCACGGTCGGGGTGAACCCATAGCGCTTGAGCCAATACGCCAGGGTCGGCCCAGCAATACTCGCTCCTGAAATGAGAATGGTGGTATTTTTGGTGCTCATCATGGTGCTCTCCTTCGAGATGACGACAAGGGCAGATACCTTGAATGAAGCCTCACTTCAGGGAAAGCTAAAACGTCCACACAGAGCCACTGCATTATAGCACAGCAGGGAGGCTCAGGCTGCTCCTTCAGGTCCTTTTGAGATCGTTCCCTTGCGTCCAATGGGACGAACTCTGGCACCAAGTCGCCTCATGCGGATGTCGAAGCATTTTGTGGCAGCTTTGAAGCATAATCGAGGCAGCAAGTCGGAATATTTCCCGAAGATCGGTTCTCACAGGGGTAAGAAAACTCACGGCCACGATATGCTGCACAAAGCGGAATCGTGGCCAGCATATCCTGCACGATCTCTCAGACAAGCAAACGGTAGAACCGCTCCTGATCTCAGTCTGCGGCTATGATATGCATCACGCATGCGGCCACAAATTCGGTGAAGTCACAGTGACTTGCAGGAATTAATGGCATTTGGGCCTGCTTATGCTTCACTCACAGAGCGGCGCTTTATACTTCACTCGTGCTATTTGAGTCGTGACTCCAGCTCAGACCAGCAATGACCTAGTTTGAAGATGCGTCGAGGGAAACCATTATCACAACGAAGAAGTTTTCCTCCAGGTTCACCCCACTTATTTTCCGACGGCCAATATATGTTGTAAAATTGCCAGTGGAGTATCTTGTGAAGCATTTCGTGGCCGCTCTGAACAATAGACCTTCAAGCAAGAAGGAACCGAGACTGTTTCTGTGAACACAAGAAACTCCTTTGGAGACAGTCCCGGTTTCTCCAATATGCTTTACCCCCCACAGATCATCAGGCAGTTCATACAAAGAACTGGTTGTCCACTAGCAGGAGAACTCGGAGAGCGGCTGAAGGACCTGACTGGCATTAAACGTTTGTCCTATAGCCCAGAGTGTTTCTGTCCCTGGAACTCGCGTGATCCCGCTCAATGCGTCATCGAGCCCAGGACTCTCGCTGGCGACAACTCGCCACTTGTGTCCGTCCCAGTGCTCGACCAGCGTCTGACCACCTTGCGATGCATCGGGAAGGTTATTGGTATAGCCTCCTACCGCCCACACATCATGCACTGAGATCGCAGCCACGGCAAGCAAGCCATTGGTTCCCCATCCAGGATTTGGGCTGGCGACAACTCGCCACTTGTGTCCGTCCCAGTGCTCAACCAGTGTGGTGTCAAACTCGTTGGAGGAGAAGAGTGTGTTGCTAGCCTGACCAACTGCCCAGATGTCGTGCGCTGAGACAACCGCTACGCTACGTAGTTCATTAAACGCCGAACCAGTGTTTGGACTGGGAACCACCTGCCACGTCTTTCCGTCCCAGTACTCTGTGAGTGTCTGGAAAGGAGCAGTAGTTAACGACGGGGAAGAGTAGCCAACCGCCCAGATGTCCGAGGCCGAGACAACGGCGAGACTGCCAATCACACTGTTTGACTCAGGGTTCGGACTGGGAATGATCTGCCATGTGTGACCATCCCAATGTTCAATGAGCGTGGAGAAGGGACCGTTCGTGGTATCTCTGGCAAATCCTGCGGCCCAGATGTCATCAGCTTGAACGATGGCCAACGCTTCAAGGGAGTTGCTTACCAATCCTGGACTAGGGCTAGGGATTACTAGCCATCCAGTGCCATCCCAGTGCTCGATGAGCGTTTGTCCGATGCCAAAGCCTCGTGCTCCCGGTGTTGCTCCAGAGAAGCCCACGGCCCAGACGTCGTTCGCGCTGATAGCAGCCACGCCAAAAACAGCATTGTTTCCCTCCGGGTTCGGATTGGGACTGGGAATGATCTGCCAACTCTGTCCATCCCAGTGTTCAATCAGCGTTAGTGCGGGCGAGTTCTCGTCAGGTGTTTGAATAGTGAAACCCACCGCCCAGACATCGCTCCCAGAGACCGCCGCTACGCCACGAAAGACGGTATTGGGAGATTGAGAAGGAGAAGGATTGATGGTAGCACTCCACGGTCGGCAGCCTGATATCGCAGTGGTCTGCGGCATGTCGAGGGTGTCAGGAAAACTGAAGCCTGCGGGGAGAAGCCCCTTGAGATAATTCATACGAACCTCCTTGTCATAGACGTCTGAGAAAGTCTCCAAGTTGAGGAGGCGTTTCCAGACTCAACAGATGAAACAATCGAACGCGTTGAAGAACTGGCGGTCTAGTTTGCTAAAGCTGCCATAGTATAGACGCTGGAGGTGACATGATTTTGGGGAGAACAAGGTGCAGCTTGCGATAAGGCTAAAATCTGAACCATGCTCTTTTTACTAAAGAGATGGCCCCGCTGAACTTGTGGCCACGTTATTTTGCACAAATCGAACTTGTGGCGCTTTATGCTTCAATTAACTACACTGTATGTTTGCTATAAAGCCGCTCCTAGCCTTAGCCAGCGGCCACGTTATGCTTCGCGAGCGCGGCCACTTTTTAGGGAAAATCACAGTGAGCATCCAACTGAGAAAACTGGGGGGAGTGGCGACCATCGATACGGAGGCCCTGGCGGCTGAACTGCGCAGGCAGCTTCGCGGGGAAGTACGTTTCGACGAGGGGAGTCGAGCGCTGTACGCCACGGATTCTTCCAATTACCGGCAAGTACCGATAGGCGTTGTCATCCCTAAAGACGTGGATGATGTGATTAAGACTGTGGCGATATGCTACCGCTATGGCACACCTCTCCTTGCACGGAGCGGCGGCACGAGCCTTGCCGGACAATGCTGTAACGTGGCGGTTGTCATAGACATGTCAAAATATACCCACGGGATGCGCAACGAGATTATAGCAAGCAGCCTGCGTAGTACGAAGCGGCTTCACAATCCACGGGATGCGCAACGAGATTGCAAAAAGATAACTCTAGTGTATGAAACGCCTTCACAAGGGCGTTCAGTTCTCTCGCTTTCTCGGCTTTCGATTTCGTGAAACTGCTCGTAATCGCGAAAAGCACGACAGCAACGAAGAACGTTCGCGAGCCACCTCAGCCGAGTGTACGTCTCGTTGCGCATCCCGTGGGTATCACCGGACTCTGGAAGAATATCTGACCGCAAGTATCTCCGCAGGATTGCAGTTACAGCATCTGGTAGACGTGCCGACTCCTCCTGGCAGCTTCAAGCGTCGAAATGATATGGTACTTCCAGAAGGCTATCACTTCCCATTCTTCATGATCCTGAGCCTTGTCAAAGGGTAAATGGAATGGCCCGATGGAGGCTATCCAGTCGCGCCAAACGAGGGCAACGGGAGTTGTCGCGCAAGAGGGACGATGTTGCCCTGTTTTCTGCGCGCGACTGGCTCTGGTCGCCGCAACGCGAGGAGCCACTCCGTGTCTGAAAGCTGCCACAGATTGAGTTGTGGACTGCGAAAATGCGTCTCCATGCGGCGAGGATTCGTCACCTCGTCGATCTGCTGCTGATCGGATGAAAGGCGAACCGAATACAGGGAAAGGGTCGTGGCCTGATATTCGATCTTGAGGGTATCCTCGTAGACCCACACGGAAACGTCGGAACCTGCGAGTCCATTTTCCCCAAAGAACCGCCAGTGTTTGAACCTGATGTATCCCTGCTTGTCGAGATGACGCGTAAACTGCGTGGCGTACAGCGCCCGCGAGAGCACCTCTTCTGGGTAGGTGCGCCCCAACACCCCACGCAACACCGCGTAAGGACTGTGTCGCCCGTCCTGGCGCTCACGATGGGCGTAATGATGCTCGCTGTTGTAGTTCTTCCACCAGGTCGTGGGCCTGCTGAATTTCCGGCTAGGTGCGCGCGTTGGAAAACGCATGGTCCCCAAGCCTTCTCTGGATCGAGAACAGGGTTTCCGTGTAATTTTGCCAGGGCTCGCCTGGGTCAATGCGTTCCTTGCGAATGCCAAGCATGTCATAGAGTTGGAGAGCGACGGTTGAGTAGAAAATGCCTCCGCCATCGGTCACAATGGCTTCTGGTGCCCCATAGCGACGAATAGCATCAGCCAGAACCGCGAGGTAGTCCCACTGATTCTGCGTTGCGGAAATGGCAGAGGAAAGGACCATCCGGGAAAAATTCTCAAAAATGGTGATGACGTAGACTGGCTTGGGGTCTGGGAGGAGGTGCTCTTCGATGTATCTCACGTCACAACTCCAGAATTGATGACGCCTCACCGCTTTAAACGGCATTTCCAGTTTGGCACGTGGTTGCCGGTTCGGCTTCTCAAGTCCGTAGAGCTGCCGGTTCGCGGCCATGATGCGACCACAAGTCGCGGAGCTGACCTCGATTCCCATGCGCAAGAGCGCGGTATGGACACGGTACTCTCCCAGTAGGGGATTCTCTTGGAGTTTGCGGATCTCGTTTCTCACTGAAAGCGTCGTTTTGCGTACCCCCTTGTTGGTCTTTGGCTTCGCATCTAAGCCTGCAACCCCCTCCTCAGTCCAGCGCTGAAGGGTGTCATAGATGGTGTGCCGTGAGGTCGCAAGGTACTCGGCAATAGAAGTGATCGACCACCCTTCTGAATGCAATCGTATTGCTGCCAGTTTGCGCTCTGCCGGGTCAGCAATCAGGTGCCAGGGCTGGTAGCGCCTGGACTGGAGGGAACGCGGAGGCGAAGCGGTCGCAATGTGTTTGACACTCTTATGATCTGGGCGTCTCGCGTAACGAATGTAGCACACCTCGGCAATTTCTCGCCAGGACATGGTAGGAAGCTCAATGTGCAGGTCCACGATGAGTTGGCGTATCTCTGGTGGCAGCGTCTTTGAGATTTCTCTCGCTCCGCCTTGCTCTTCAGATGCGAACAGGCTTTGCACCCCGTATCGTTCAAATTCGTTCGCTTTGCGAGAAAGCGTGCGTGGAGCTGCGCCAGTCTCCTTCGCGCGTTCTCCCGCTGTTTCGCCAAAAAGTAATATAGGCCTGATTTGTTCATACAATTCCTGCTCAGGCCAGAGGGTCCACTGCTTAATACTTTGCCACTCATCCGTTCGCTCTCGGCGGGATCGCTTCGGGCTAGGCATCTCCCCCTGCCTTTCGCTCAAACGACAATCATTTCAAGCGTACCCAACCCCCCAAAAGTTTGCAAGGATTCGGGGCATTCTTAGCCAGTTTGGACTCCCCAACGGCGTGAAGTCATTAATGAGGAGGTCTCCTTATGCGTCGCCGCGATGATACGCACATCAGCCGGGATCACCCGCTGCCCTCCCACCCGTACAATCGTACGCGTCTCTATTGCACGCAGCAGGCTTGTTTGCAGATCACGCGGCATATCGCCTATCTCGTCAAGAAAAAGTGTTCCCCCGTGCGCCTGTTCAAACTTCCCCGGACGCCCTTGCCGATCTGCACCGGTGAAGGCTCCCCCTTCGTAACCAAAGAGTTCCGTGCTTATCAATTCGCGTGGAATAGCTGCACAATTGATGGCTACAAATGATGCATGAGACCGCCCACTGCTGTTATGTATGCTCTGCGCGAAAATCTCTTTCCCCGTGCCAGTCTCGCCGTGGAGTAGCACCGTCGAGTTACTACCAGAAGCCATTCGTCCTAAGCGCAGTGCCTCTTTCAGCGCGGAACTTTCACCCACCACATTGGCAAAAGTCAGGCGGGCCTGTGCACCAGTCATACAATGAACCAGCTTCTGTACCCGCTCAATACTGCGCAGTGTCAAGACGAAACCGCCAGCAGCGACCGATTCAGAAATCATCAAACCCGTTGATCCAACAATATCTTCCAGGCCCGTCTCTTGACGATGGCTGGTGATTGGTTTCAATGTACAAAGGCAAGGAACACGACCATGGACGGTATCAAAGACGATTTCCTCATAGGAAAGCAACTGACGAGCATCCAACGCCTTGGACAGTACCGCAGGTATTGGCAATACGTCGCGTAACCGCCTTCCTGTAACCTTTGTTGGCGAAAGGCCAAGCATAGTCCCGGCAGGGCTGTTCATCTGCGAGATAACCCCATCGTGACGTAACAGCATAATTCCCTCGGGTAGTGTCTGTAGAATAGTCTTCATCTCAGCAAGTAGGTTATTTGCGTTACTCAACCAAACCTGCATCTGGAGCTGATTGCTGATGGCCTGTGCAGCCGCTGTAACCATACCAAGTGTATGAGGATGACAGTGTTCATAACGACCAACAACGGCCAGTACGCCAATTGCCTGGCCCAACAAATCATGCACAGGTGCAGCCGAGGTATACAAAGGATGGAGTAAAGCGCAATAATGCATCGCTCCATCGAGCTGAATTGGGAAGGATTCTTGCAGGGCCAGGGCCAAAGCATTCGCGCCCTGTTGCTCTTCGCGCCAGGAAACTCCAATCGCCAGGCCAAGATGTCCAAACTCATTCATCATGGACTCGTCACCAACGATATCCACTATTCGCGCTTCGGTATCGGCAAATACCACAATACATTCTGACCCCTCCGCGAACTGGTACAGATCTTCCATAGCCGGTCGTACTAACGAAAGGAGGGTATGGGAGTAATGCATATCCGCCGCTGCACTGAGTTGTTCCTGGTCACGATTTGTCCTTAGTTCTCGCATATCTTCTCTCCCAATACTGGAAGAGGCGCCATAGGGATCAAGTCCTTGCGCTGTGCACCGCCGCCAGGACTGGACAAGCGCAGGAGGCAAGACGTCCTCCTGCATCACACCCTGCAGGACAAACTGCTTCCATATTGCCCAATAATCGCGCCCGCTATTACTCATCGTCTCTATAGCCTCATTTTTTAGACATGCTTGGTCGCTCCAACCATGCCGTACTGCCCCAGATTAACCGTAGTATAACATAATGTCTCCTTTCGTAGTTCACTGTCTAGATAAATGCTACTTGCCCATGCTACTAAGAGCAATAATCTTTCACTCTGGACTGCTGTGTTGTAAGATGTATCATCATTGAAGAACGACACACAGAGACACACAGACTGGAGGAAACGTAAAGTTGGCTACATCACGTAATGCAATTGTGGTACACAGTCCACACTCAGGAAGGTCAGCATATCTATCAGAGGCACTGACATACGCTGAACAAGCTGGCGTTCATATTGCCCAGGTTATCTCTATTGCAGAGCTTGATGGTCTACCTGCCCAGGGACCTTCCTGGCGCGCAATGGGCATCGATGTCGCTATAGCAGCTGGTGGTGACGGACTGGTCGGCGGGGTTATCACCCATATTGCCGAAAGCGGCCTACCTCTAGGTATTCTGCCACTTGGCACATCTAATGATATTGCTCGCACCTTACATCTTCCTCTAGACCTCTCACAAGCAACCCAGGTTATTGCATCCGGCAAAGATCAAGAAATTGATATTGCTATAGCTCAGCCAGCTGAACAGGCCCCACATGCAGCGAATCCAATTCCAGGTGGTCCAGTCCTTTCACATGTTTCCGCCCGCAAGCACGGCTATTTCGCCCACGCGCTGATCATTGGTCTCAATGTGGAGTTCGCCCGTCTGGCAACCAACGTGGTGACCCGCCAGCATTATGGCCGTTTTACTTATCCCCTCGCGGCTTTAGAGGTCCTGCGCAATCACAAGGCACTCGACGTCGAGATTCGCTTTGATGGACTGGCACTACCGCATACGAACAATTCCACTCAGTTACAAATCGCTACAGGGCAATCAACGAGCAGCGAGCAAACGACACTTCGCTATCGCGCTCTTCAGGTTGCCGTGATCAATGCGCCTATATTTGGCGGAGCATGGCAATTATCCATTCCAGGCGCAATAGTGAATGACCGCTTGCTGGATATTGTTATCCTGGAGGAAATCGCAGCAAAAAGTCTCAGTACGAAGCTCGCACAATTTTTTGACCTACAAAAGCCGCCTTTAGCACCTCAGCCAAATGAGGAAGAACCCTCAAACAATCATAATTCCGCTGATGTAAGTCGTATCCCCGGCATTCACCATCTCCAGGCGCAAAGTATCACCATTACAACAGGGGCTGATCCACAGGATGTGACACTGGATGGAGAGGTTCGGGGTCAGACACCAATGCATATTCGCCTGGCAAACGAGCGTTTACGGGTGATGGTCCCGTAATAACAGCCAGCTATTTGGTCAACCAGAAGCCATTCTCAACAGGTAGACAAACACATAGCCCAGGTCGGCAGGATAGTTTACTTGCGACCCGGGCTATGTGTTTGAAATATCTCATGCTCCTGTAGAGCATTACTAACTATGAGAGTAGTTATGCGTTGTTTCCTCGAGGGGCCATCGCCCAGAAAAGCATGGCCACCAGCGCAAAAAAGAACAGCGTTACCAGGACCATTAACGAGTCTATAAAAGCGGAAATATCGAATTGGAAGATCGCCGCTGCAATAAAGACCAGCATCAGAAGTATGCCAAGCGCAGGGAAAATAAGTAGTGCGTTCAGCCGTGAACCAGGAACCGCTGGGCGTGGTTCTCGCACCATAGATTGTAAATCAGTATCAAGTGGTTCCATGAACAACCTTTCTACCTCGCCAGGCATAGCTATTGGACTACGCCTGTGCAGTACACACACAGTTTCGCTAAGACTTTCAGCCCTCAACCTATAGTCAGTAAGTCATATAGCCGCTTATTGCCTCTAGGCTCTATTATAGTTCTTGTTCACTCTACACGCAACTGCTTCTCTGTACAAAAATCCTAAAAAAAATCGGCCACAACGGCCTAGGCAACGGAAGTCTGAACAGATACAGACCAGTCATGAGTATCGGGATCTGGAGAGGAATCCTGGCCAACTGCGGTAGAAATAACGGGCAAAGAACGAAACTTGTTGAGGTAACGACGTAGCTCATATGCATTGATTTGATACATTGAGCCTTCTATCGTCGCGGCAATCCGACCATCGGCTATCGCACTACATATGTCGGCAAAAGTTGGGGTACGGTCAGCCATGAGTTAACCTCCCTACAAAACGCTGCTGCTCACTATAGTATCGGACTTCCACAATTTTCTCATGAACCTCATCGCCATCTTCCACTTATATGCTTATTGGCGTATCGGGGTTTTTCAAATCCTACCATAGACAACACCGAGAATAGTCCTTTTATTTCAATCATCTGCAGTCTTTACCGTTTACTCATCCTCCTCTTCATCTTCGGTAGTTGTCTCATCGTCATCCAACAAACCTTTTATAGGCTCAATATACATCATCTTGCGGATTAGGTCAACCTGCTTGATAATTTCTTTGATCGCAGGTATCAGTATTTCTTTTCCGCCTGTCGCTGCTTTGATCACATAGACATCATTACTACCTGTCTCTATGATATCTATTACTTCTCCTAATGAACGTCCATCGAGGGTAACAACCTGTAATCCAACAATATCATGCTGATAGTAGGAATCTGGTGGAAGCTTCGCCAGTTGGCTAATTGGGATGGCCAGTACATGGTTACGTACAGTCTCAGCAGTGTTGGCATCTTCAATACCCGCTAATTTCAACACGACCATCTCCCCTTTGTAGGGACGAGCGCTCTTGATCTGGTAACAGATGTGGTCAGGCCCAAGGTGGATGGTTTTAAGTTCTGCGAAACGATTGGGGATATCAGTAAATGAAAGTATTTTAAGCTCGCCATGGACGCCAAAAGGGGCTACCACTTTTCCAACAGTAGCCCATTCTGTTTCATTCGGTATTGGCACAGGTGATATCCTCTACAAAATCTCTAACGAGGTATGCCGACCTTCACGCGCAACGCCTGCTCTCAGCAGTGTACGCATGGCCCTCGCGACCCGCCCCTGGCGGCCAATCACTTTCCCAAAATCATCTGGTGCAACATGGAGTTCCAGGACAAGGGCGTTTCGATCATTGCGCACTTCGCGCACCTGTACAGCAGATGGATCATCGACGAGTGACTGAGCGATGTACTCAACCAGTTTACGCATTTCCAACCCAACCCTTAATTCATGTGAAATTATTCAGCTTCAGATACAGCGGCAGCTTTCGTCTGCTCAAAACGCGCTAATACTCCAGTGCGCTTGAGAAGTTGCGCCACAGAATCTGTCGGCTGCGCCCCATGCTTCAGCCAGCCCAAAGTCTTCTCTTCATCAATCTTGATGACAGAAGGATCAGCCATGGGATTGTACCAACCAAGGTTCTCAATTATTCGACCGTCGCGAGGAGAACGCGAATCGGCAACGACTACACGATAGCTGGGTGCCTTCTTCATACCCATGCGTTTTAAACGAATTTTGACAGTCATGCTTTGTTTTTCTCACCTCTTCCCCACATTGGGGGTCTGTGTTATTTGCAGCACCACGTTCGAGCGTGGCGCATACAGCGCCCCTGAACTACGGCTTCACTAGGATAGCATGGAGAGCGAGAATTGTCAATCTCATTTTTTGAGTGCTATTCAGTTTGACATCACACCCCAGTATGCTATACTCTGAAATAAAGTTATCAAGCAATGCGGCGGATAACAGTACAGTTATCCACCGCTCTTTTTTAACTACTAGATAACACAGATTACAAAACAAGATGCGACGGTATGTAAAATCAGCATAGATGGAGAAACGCATGACCATTCAAGAACGAAAAGCTATACCCATTCCACAAGTTGAACCTCAAGCCCCTATCCCGCAACAAAATCTGCGCATCCCCGGTCCCACGACAGTCCCCCCTGTCATCCTGGCAGAAATGGCACGGCCAATGATTAACCATCGTGGCCCAGAGTTCGCCGCCATTATGCGCCGCGTCACTGCCCGCCTGCAGTATTTTTTCCAGACCTCCTCACCAGTATTGACGTACCCAGCCTCAGGCACAGGCGGCCAGGAATCAACAATTGCCAATCTCTTTTCACCAGGCGATCATGTCGTGGTCATCACTATCGGGTCCTTTGGCAACCGGCTGGCAAATATTGCTGATGCCTATGGGTTACAGGTATCCCGCATCGAGTTTCCGTGGGGACAAGCGGCTGATCCAGACATCGTTGAGGCACGCCTGAAAACGCTCAAACCTTTCAGGGGCGTGCTCATGACTCATAATGAAACCTCTACCGGCGTAATGAATGATGTGCAAACCCTGACCTCGCTGGTGCGACAGCTTGCTCCCGATACATTGATTGCCGTCGACGCCGTCAGTTCATTGGGCTGTGTACCCATTGAAATGGACCCCTGGGATATCGATGTTGTGTTCACCGGTTCACAAAAAGGATGGATGACACCTCCCGGTCTGATGATGATCGCCGCCAGTCCTCGCGCGTGGGAAGCGAGCAAGTCGGCCAGGTTGCCCCGCTTCTATTTTGATTGGGCCAGTTCACGTAAAAAGCTGGAAATCGGCCAGCATCCAACCACACCTCCCATCTCAATTTTCTATGCCCTGGACCTGGCGCTCGAGATAATGCTGGCCGAAGGCCGTGATGCCATCTTTGCGCGCCATCAGTACATCGGTGAATACGTCCGCAATCGAGCCAGAACAATGGGTTTAAAGTTGCTGGCCGACCATGCGAATGCATCGAACACCGTTACTGCTGTATTGGCCCCCGAAGGGATCAATACGAAAGCACTGCTCAAAATACTGCGCGAGCAGGATCACATTGTCCTGGGCGGAGGGCAGGAACACCTGGATGGAAAGATATTCCGTGTAGGCCATCTCGGCTTCTTCGAGGAGGCTGAGTTGGTCGAGGCTATGGACGCAGTGGAAAAGCGACTCCATGAGTTTGGTTTCAAGGGTTAGGGGAAGTTGACAAGGAGAGAGGAACAGTACAACATGCAAGTGGCACAGAGTGAGGTGGAAGAAGCTATGAAAATATTGATCACCGATCGTATCGCCAAAGAGGGCATTGACCTTTTACACCACGAACTGCCCAAGGCGCAAATCGATGAGCGTCCTGGATTGAAGCCCGACATACTGAAAGCCATCATCGGAGAGTACGATGCGCTCATTGTGCGCAGTGAGACGCAGGTAACCGGGGATATCTTGGCGGCTGCCACACGCCTGAAGATCGTAGGGCGCGCAGGAGTCGGCGTTGATAATATTGACATTGAGGCTGCCACACGACTGGGCATTATGGTCGTCAACTCACCTACCGGCAATATTATCGCGGCGGCAGAACATACCATCACCATGCTGATGGCCCTGGCTCGCCAGATTCCGGCTGCCAATAGCAGCATCAAAGCCGGTAAATGGGAAAAAAGTCGCTTTCTCGGTGTCGAGGTACGCAACAAGGTGCTGGGTATCATTGGGCTAGGAAAGGTGGGTACAGAGGTAGCGCGTCGTGCCCTGGGATTGGAGATGCAGGTGATAGCCTTTGACCCCTACGTCGCACCAGAACACGCACGTAAGCTCGGGGTAACGATGTCGAGCATGGAGGAAGTACTGAAAAAAGCAGACTTTGTCACGCTGCATACATCGTTAACCAGCGGACCCAGTGGCACAAAAGGACTGCTTGGCATCCACGAGCTACAGTTACTCAAGCCAGGAGCACGGCTCATCAACTGTGCTCGCGGGGGGCTAATCGAAGAAGAGGCACTGCTCAATGCACTTAATGAGAACCGTTTAGCTGGTGTTGCCCTCGATGTCTTTAGCCAGGAGCCTATACGCGATAATGTCATATTGAAACAGCTCCTGAACCATGAGCGTGTAATCGCTACGCCACATCTTGGCGCTTCGACGGAAGAGGCGCAGATAGGAGTAGCTACAGATGTCGCCGAGCAGATCGTCTCGGTGCTGCATGGGAATTTCCCGCGCGCAGCTGTAAATGCGCCATTAATTCTGCCAGAAACATTGCAAGTGCTTCAACCCTATATGTGTCTGGTGGAACAGATGGGGCGCCTGTACACGCAACTGCAACCGGGCCCACTGAATAAGATTGAGTTTTCCTGCAGCGGTGACATCGCCACCTATGATCTGCGCCCATTGCAAGCCGCACTCATCAAAGGGCTGCTTGAGTCGATCTCTGATGCTCATGTCAACATGATTAATGCACCTCTCCTGGCAAAGCAGTGGGGATTGGAGATAATCGAGCAGAAAAGCACCACCCCCGCTGAGTTTGCCAACCTGATTACGTTGCGCATGGTAAATGTCAATGGCTACGCGTCCTCCTTTGCTGGAAAGCCAGGTTCCGGCGATGAACATGTGGAAGTGTTAAGTGGAACAGTGATGCACGGAGAGCCTCGTATTGTTCGCGTTGGTCGCTATTGGGTCGAATTCGTGCCGCAGGGCTACATCCTCTTCTGCCGCAACCTCGATATACCGGGAATGATCGGTCGTGTAGGAACCATCCTGGGAAAAGCCAACGTCAACATACGTCACATGGATGTTGGTCCTATTGTACGTACTCCCCACCAACACGACCCACAACAGCCGCCAGATACTGCGTTGATGATCGTATCAGTCGATGATCCCATCCCTCCCTGGGCCTTGCAAGAGATCAGCGCGGCAGGAGATATCTTTGGCTTGACGGTGGTGAACTTATAAGAATCGTGCCTTTGACGTTTAGCAGCACTCAGCTTATAATATGCAAAGTAATGAGCACGGGTTATTGAGAAAAAAAACAAAAGATACACTTCTACCAACCTTTGTCAAGAATCGGGAAGACTATAGAGGATACCCCTGTTACTCACCGGAGGTATCCTCTCTCATCATTCCTCCATACCTTGCACCCTTGTTAATATAAAGCTAAAATGACTGCGCGATAGAGAAAGAAGAATGTTTTCCATGACGACCGTTACGCCAAAACCCGCAAGGTCTAACAAAATATTCACTACTCCGACAAAAAGACAGGCAGGATTCGCCTTCGCGGTCCTCTTCATTGTGAATATACTCAATTATGCAGACCGTTATGTACTTTCAGCAGTTCTGCCAAGCATCAAGAGCGATTTCAATATGACAGACTTCCAGGGAGGTTTGTTGATCTCATCGTTTCTGCTCGTTTATGCAGTGGCTACGCTCCCCTTGGCTGTATGGGCAGACCGGAGCATACGCAAGAACATTGTTGCACTCTGCGTTGGCATCTGGAGCCTCTCAACCGCTCTGGCAGGCTTTGCTCAGAATCTGTTCCAGTTGTTTAGTATGCGAGCTATCCTCGGCATCGGCGAGGCAGGATATGCTCCCGCTTCACTCTCCCTACTTGGTGACTTTTTTTCTAGATCTCGACGGGCGCGTGTACTCTCATACTGGTCAATTGGTACACTTATTGGGGCTGCCATCGGTGTTGCACTGGGGGGAAGAGTTGCTGACACACTCGGTTGGCGTTGGGCTTTCTATATCGTTGGCATTCCCGGCTTGATTGCCGCTTTCATGGCCTGGCGTATTACCGAGCCTGCTCGGGGATCCTTTGATTATGAGGATGGTCAATCAGGCGCAAGCAGCACAGCACTTGAACACGGGTCTGTTGGAAAAGATTTCTGGACAAATATAAAAAAACTTATCAAGATTCCGACCTATTGGGTTCTCGTTGGCGCCTTTGTCTTCAGTTTCTTTACCATTGGTGGCACATCTTTCTGGCTCACTACCTACCTCAACCGCGACTTCGGGATCTCTCTGACAATAGCCGGCTCGATCTCGGGGATTGTCCTGGTGTGCAGCGGACTAACTGGCACGATCCTTGGCGGCTGGTTAGCCGATCTTGCACAGCGGCGGCGTCCTGAAGGGCGCTTGTTCATCTCAATGCTGGGCTTCCTCATTGGTGCACCGTTGGTGTTGCTGGCATTTTTCATTCATACCCTGCCACTGTTTGTCGCTGTCTTCGTTGTTGCCGCCATCTCTTTAAATTTCTGTACTGGTCCACTGAACGCCGTCATTCAGGACATTATCGCTCCCAATATGAGAGCCACAGCTGTCGGTCTGGCACTCCTACTCGCCCATATTCTGGGAGACGCTGCCGCACCAACGATCATCGGTCTCATCTCCGATTATTCTTCATTAGGAGTGGCACTCACGATAACCGCTCCTCTTTTCCTCTTCCTGGCTGGCATGTTCTGTCTTATCGGTCTTCGAACTATTGCACGGGATATGCGGCGTATGCAAAAACAGTTGCAGGCATAAACAAGACCAGCAACAAAAGAGAACCTCCCATCAAACGATAGGAGGTTCTTATTCCATGGAGCGGGTAACGGGATTCAAACCCGTGGTCTCAACTTTGGGAAAGTTGCATGTTATCACTACACCATACCCGCATAACCTGTTGACACAGTGGATTATATCTGACACAAAACTACTTGTCAAGCATTTTTTAGCTAGCTCTTCTTTTTTTCTTTCTCTTTTTGAGCCTTCTGCGCTTTATAATACGATTTTGGCTTCGGATGCCGCTCAGTATCCACATAGGCAGCTAGAGCAGCATCTTCACGCGACGCAACCTCGGTCTCATCGCGCTCGCTGATAAGTTCTTGCAAATCATTATATATATTATAGTTATCGCTGGCTTCACGCATCCTCAGCATATGGCGCAACACATTGACTTGCGTTATATTGGTTTTATCGTCCTTCGCCATCATCGTTCTTTGCAACAGCTTATCGACCAACTCTATGCTATCGTCGTGTGCGCCAATACCTTCAAGACGTTCACGCACTACTAATAGCTGCTGATATAAGTTCATGTATTTCTCCTCTTCGGAAATAGAGACACAGGGGCAAGGTCACGTCTCCTTGCATGGTAAACACAGATCTCTGATCCCGGCTATCTCCAAAACTCTCCCCTTTTTTCACTAGCAGTATGGTAGCATAGCACACTTCATGACGTCAAATTGAATTGACCAATTTCGCCTGATCTCTCATCGTCCTTTGCATAGCGTGGTAGAGCAATGACAAAGGTAGACCCTTCGCCAGCCATACCTTTACTCTCGACCCATATATAACCACCCATTGCCTCCGTCAGTTGGCGGCAAAGATAAAGGCCCAACCCGGCCCCTCTTTGGGTACTGTTTAAGGCACTATCCAGGCGCATAAATTTGGTGAAAAGCCGCGCTTGATCTACTGCTCTTATCCCCCACCCCCAATCTCTGATGGCAATGACCACAAATTGGTCCGCCTCCGTTTCAAAATTGTGTCCTTGAACCGTCAACAATCGCTCGCTCAGTGTATCAACATCCATATCTTCAGCAGTAATCTCTATCTTGGTCCGTACCGGCGTATATTTCAGTGCGTTGCCGACGAGATTGAGTAAAATTTGACGCAGCCGCAAATCATCAACCCATACATATAACTCATCAGGAATTCTTACCAATACAAGTCGATCTTCGCGCGCAATCGTCGGCTCAAGAATTTCAAGAATCAACTGCACAGCGTCAACCACCTGTACAGGCCCAGGGTTAAGCGATACCCTGTCTTGATCGATACGGCTGGTATCCATCACATTTCCCAATAATAAGACTAATTCTTCGCAGGCTCGCCGTGCATTCGTGAGAAAACGCTGTTTAGCTTCTTCGTCAAGAACTTCATCAAAGGCAGCCAGTAACTCAAGGTAGCCTTGTATGGCAGTCAAAGGTGTGCGAAGCTCGTGCGAAGCCGTCATGAGGAAATGATTTTTGAGCTGCTCAGATTCCTGCGCTTGCTTCAGTGCTTCACGTAACTCACTATTCAAACGAGCATTTGTAATCGCAATACCAGCCTGAATACTGATCTCTTTAAGCATTACAAGGTGCCGCCTCGTGTATGCGTGAGGCTCATAGCTGTGTGCCGAAAGGAAACCAATCGTCCCTTCACCATAATGAATAGGGGCGAAAAGCAAGGACTGTGAAGGACGCATACTGCCAAACAGATCCTCTTCCACTTCTGGAGTCTGTTCATCAACGAAAAGCGTGTATTCCTCCGCTGTGGAAAATATGTATCCTAATTTCTCTTCATAGAGGAGCTTCTTCATATTGAAAGGAAAATACGTATATTCAAAACCTGGATACCTTACCCCCTCGTCAATCAAGTAATCCATCGTTAACGTATTGGTCGAGCTGTAATAGCGCGTCACAAAGAACGCATCTGCCGGCATAACCCGCTTGACCTGCTCATAAATTGTCTGGTATACCGTTTCCAGGTCACGCAATGCATCTGGAGCCGAGAGCACCCGTCCAATTTCAATCAACGCAGCCCTTTCTTCGACATTTCTCCGTGCTTCTTCATACAGGTGTGCCCCTTCAATCACTACTGCCGCCTGGTTCGCAAACAACTCGAGCACAGACATGATCTCATCTCTCGGACGAAGGCCGTCAAGTGGAGCATCTGGTGTCAAAAAACCCAGCAAGATATTGTCTCCGCTTATCAATGGGACAACCAACATATCTTCAGGGTCCCAGTACAGACCAGGCGAATCTTGTATCTCCCTACAACCCGTAGGAGCTTCTCTATATTCATCGGCCACGACGAAGAAACTATTAATATAGCTATCCTTCCAAATAGGAGCCTCCGCCGGAATAAAGTACGATTCGCTGATACGATACTCTTCACTGATTAATTTGGCAACGACAATATCCGGCACTGGATGCTGCCTCAGGTACTCATCTCCCTCAGCACTACACCCTGATGTCGCGCGAGCGCGAAAATATCCAATACCATCGGATAAGTACAGTACTGAATAGCGATATCCTAATGCTTTGCAAGTCGCCTCAGATACACGTTTGAGGAGTGTATCTATATCCATATCCAGCCGCAATGAAGAACCGAACTCTGTAATATATTTCAGTACCCTACGCTGGTACTCCAGGTGTGTCTCACCATCCTGTACAGCTTCGGGCATGTCGCTCACCAGGGATACTGGAGGGTTTTCATTATGTTTCACTTGTCTAGCCTTTGTATCCATTCACATTTGCAGGCAATTATAACACACGGGTTTAGAACTCTTCTATTCTAACAACCTGGTGCAAAAGCGGCATCATTGTTGTGCGAAATACCAACACATTTCCAGGCTGAACTATTCGTAAGAGTATCAACGCTTTATATAGATTAACATATGGAGTCGATCGAAACCAAATTCGTATAAAAAGTACTTCCCCCGTTAAAGTCAGCTAATCTATCAGAAGTTGTCCAGTTAACATTGCGTTGATCCGGGCTAAATTTCGGCCACCACACCGTCGCCGTAGCCAGTACACCCGGACGCACATCTTCGGTTATATTCGCCACCAGTTGGCACTCCCCTCGCTCGTTGCTCACTTGCACCAACTGGCCTTGCTGAATACCACGAGCGGCGGCATCTGTTGGATGTATGCGCAACGTTGGATCTCCCTCCTTGGCAATCAGTTGCTCCTGGTTACCAAACGTCGAACTCACAAAATGATGCGCTGCCGGACACAGTAACGGCAATCGCGCGTCAGCAGATAGTTGTCTTGCCGATTCTACCCTCGACTCTACTTCAGGTTGCCAGCCAGGTACGGGATCATAGCCTTTCGCGGCGGCATGTTGCGAGTAAAATTCCACTTTACCCGAGGGCGTGCGGAATATTCCATTCGCAAAGGGTACCCGTTGATCAGCAGGTATTGCCAGAGGGATCGATCCCTCAGCTTGTAACCGTTTGAGGGTTATACCCTCAAGCAGTTGATTGTGCTGAGCAGTGGCATTGAGGATTCCGCGAATAACTTCGTTTGCGTCTTCTTGTAACCAGGGCTCGTCAAATCCCATCCCAGCAGCTAACGCGCGCATCACATCCCAGTTGCTGCGCGTCTCTCCCTGAGGAGGAATCGCCGGCATATTGTACTGGAGTGAGAGATGACCATAGGGTTTGTGCAAATCTACGTGCTCAAGCTGGCTGGTCGCTGGGAGAAGGAGATCAGCATAGCGAGCCGTATCGGTCTCGAAGAGTTCGTGCACAACCGTAAACAGGTCGTCGCGCATCAGTCCTTCAACAATCTTTCCCGCATTCGGCGAAGAAGCCACCGGGTTGGCGTTGTAGACAAAAAGCGCGTGGATAGGAGGGTCGGCCTCGCCCATCAGTATCGCCCCCAGGCGGTTCATATTCAATTTTCGCGGCACTTGTGGACAGACTGGCTCAAAGTCGTGCGAGACGGCTGCCCGGTCCCATTTCAGCCAATCGCTGGTACTATACATCAGTCCACCACCGAGCACGCCATACTGCCCTGTTAGAGCCGGCAGACAGGCAATGGTGCGCACAGTCTGCCCGCCATTCGTATGGCGATTGATACCATCCGTCACACGTAATAGGGCTGGTGTCGCTGTGGCATAAGTGCGCGCAAGATCGACAATGATCTCCACTGAAAGGCCTGTTATCTCTGCGGCGCGTTCAGGAGGAAACTGCATAACGCGCTCCAGTAGGTGCCCCCAACCCAGCGTGTGAGCCTCAATCCACTCTGGCCGGTGAAGTCCTTCCTTCACCATGACGTACATCATAGAAAGAGCAAGCGCAGCATCTGTACCTGGATAGGGCTGGATATGCTGATCAGCGGAACGGGCAGTCAGCGTACGAATCGGGTCAATCACAATGATGCGCGTACCATTATGTTGAGCTTGCCGCAAAAAAGGCATGATATGCGGCGCGGTACTCGCGGGATTGCTACCCCAGATCAGCACGAGCTTACTGTGGATCAACATCTCCGGCGATGGTGCAAGGCGCCCTCCAACGGTCAGCAATACTGCGTCCTCTGCGGCGTGACCACAGATCGCGCGATCCAGCCCACAGGCTCCTAAGCGATTCCAGAATCGGTTATCGGTCACTGCACCATTGACAAGCCCCAGCGTTCCCGCGTAGCTATAGGGTAAAATACACTCAGCCCCATACTGGGCAATGATATCTCGCCAACGCCCTGTAATCTCTGCAATCGCCTCTTCCCAAGAAATACGGACAAATTTGCCGCTTCCCTTCGGACCCTCACGCCGCATAGGATACATGAGGCGTTCTGGATGATAAACCCGCTCCAGATAACGATTGACCTTCGCGCAGAGCCAGCCCCGTGTCACTGGATGGTCTGAGTGACCACTGACACGCACCGCACGCCCCTCTTCATCCACCAATGTCTCAAGAGCACAACAGTCTGGGCAGTCATGTGGACACGCACCATAGACGACCCGCAGGTTTTTATACTCATTGTCCGTTGCAGAAATTTGGTGCGGCATTCTCTTTCCTTTCAGTGCGCAACCTCACAAGCCTGCCTCTACTGTGCATTATTTTGCAAAGATCGTCAAGTGCCAGGCTGAAATGTAGAGGATACAGTTGAGAAGGGAACAGGAGGAAGCTCATTCCCACGAGCCGGAAGCTGTCAACCAATCAAGAATGGTTTCGGGCATATGTGATACAGCCGCCTGCCTTTGCGAGCAGCGAGGAAGCGAATGGAGGATGGTCGAGCCATATTCTTTTGAAAGAACACGGCGATCAAAGAGCACGACAGCATTGCGCCTGCTATCGCTCCAGGCAAAGCGATTCAGGGCCCTGCGTAATCGCAGCGCTGCTACAGGCACTGTGAATTGGTGCAATTGGTCTGAATATTGTTCAGCACGAGCGGCAATTGGTGGATCATTGAGCACAGGCATGGATAGGCGTGTTATGAACGTACAAACAGGTACCTGACCGATGTCTCCTATAGTATCCCAAAAGTTGCCTGTACCAAGCACTATAACGTGTCCCTGACTCGCGAAAAGCTGCCAGAGCTGACGCGGCGAACCATCGATCCCCTGACCCAGAACGAGAATACCTCGTCCCTCCAGGACAGGCTTAATCGCTGCATACGAGCTGCGCAGTGCTGCATGCGAAGTGTAAAGTATCGCCATTTGCCCATCCAGGGCCGTGGCAAGTTGAATCAACGCCTCATCCAGATTGCGTTGATATTGAGGAGCGTTTGGTTCAGGTACATCGTTTGGTAGGTACAAGAGTGTTTGCTCATGATGCTCAGTCACCACCGACAAAGCTGGACAGGCATCGTTTTCCAGACCGAAACGCCCACGAATAAATGAGTAATTATTATCAACGGAAAGAGCTGCTCCAGCGAGGATTGTTCCAGCGTTCTCATTGAGAACTGTGCGTTTCAATAAGGCAGAAATCTGCACTAGCTGCCCATAGAGCATTGGTACCGGTGCATTCTCGACAGTTTGGATATCACTTGATACTGCTGTAGAGGATATCGCTTGCCGCTGTAGTGCCGCCTGTTGTACAGGCAGTGGCTGAACGGGTGGCATACGTAGCCAGTAAACCATATCACTTTCGCCCAACCCCAGAGCTTGCTGGCCAAGCCGCTTCTGTTGTAACAGCTTATAGGCAATAGCAGCTAATTCGGTGGCAACAGAGCTCTCCTCGCTGCTGCCCACATCCAGCCTGTGATGGCCGCGTTGCGTCGTGAGTAGCATACGTTCTGCCTCGTGAACGAAATCAATCACTGCCTGGAGACGTTGCGCTGTGTGTTGCCACGCGTGCTCGACATTCGTCCAGGCTCCTAGATTACGAGTACCCGCTGCTAACCGTAGCGGCTGGTCAGTGCGCTCATTATTCCGCCCCCCATGAGAACTTCGTCCTTTGTCTCGTCCACTAGTATTCCCACCTGAGCCGTGTTGTAAAAACTCCTCCAAAAGCTGCTCAAAGCTTCCGAACAAAGCGGAAACCGACGCTGAGGCTTGCCCCAGCGTCTGAAACCAACTGCGCATCCGCACATCAACTTCGGATTTACCCACAGTTGGTGTCGTCGAGAGCCCTCCTGGTCCATTCTCGCGTAACGCTGGCGCCGCCAGCGCAAGTAACCCCTGGTAACGACCGTCGGGAAGCTCAGTCCCAATCGTATTGAGCAACCCCAGCAGGCGCGTTTGATCAAGTTCAACACTACTCCATCGCACGATCTCTTCTTCTAATAGGTTGGCATCCAGAATCAAACGACGATCAATGGCCGCAAGCAGCGAATGAGACCCGCAAAGATCGTCAAGCAGGCCAGCATGTGTAGTAACAACGATCTTCGCTGCTTTCACACGTTCTTCAGCTCTACTGACGAAACAATACCCCTTTTGCCGGTAAACACAGCGCTGATAGGCGCTGCCCGACCGCTCATCTGCCGATGGAATGCGCTCCACGCCGGAAGAAATACGCTCCCAGGCAGTGATTTCTTGAGGCAACATCGTCAGTTCGCTGCGCTCTCCCGTCAAAGTCTGTTGCGCCCAGAGCCCCTGCTTGGCCAGGCCGCGCGCTTGCTCTACTGTTAATTCTCCGCTGGTACGTCGTAACGCGGCGCCAAACCAGCGATGGACACACAGGTACCCTCCGTCTTCAGCCAGGTATGCCACCGGCAAATTGCTGCGCAGGGAAGCTTGCAAACGCGGCAATTCTGTTTCGATCAAGCGCCGCGCACTTTGCTGATTGGAACACGCTATCAAAAGCCTTCGTGGTGACTGATTCGGATTCGTTTCGGTTGGCGCATCAGACAGCCACTCAAGGACAGGCAGTAAAGCAGGAGTATAATCACTGCCTCCCAACGTAACCTCCATCAACAGCGTCGTTTTCTGCGCCATTGCCTCAAGGACTGCTCTGCGCGCTGTCCTGTATCCCATCGGTGCCGTTTGGTCAGTCTGCTCAGGTATCACCTCCACAAGGTTTTGCAAGTGCTCAAGGGTGTTCAATGCGGGATTCGTGGCACCCATTTCCGCAGTCTGCACGGAATGTGCCTGCTGATTATCGCCCTCGCGTGCAATAGCAAAGGACAGGATTCGCGGGTCCATCCCTAGTTGCGCTGCAAAGCGGTCCCCAAGACTCCCACGTATAGGTACGCCGCGCAAACCCTCCTTCTCCTGTCGGTCACGCAACTCCTGGCGAAAGAAAGCCAGCAACGGCCATGTATGTGGTGCATCCAGATTCGCCAGGTCTTTCAGCAGCGCAAGATCAACAGTTTGTAATCGTTGATACAGAGCAAGAAAAACCTCCATTGCCAGCACAGTATCGACCATAGCGCGATGTCGTCCGGGTGCCACGGACACACCAAGAGCATCGGCTACCTGCCCCAGGTTATAGCTTGGCAAAGATGGAAGGAGCACGGTCGCGAGTTCAAATGTATCTATCAAAGGGTTATTGCGTACCAGGCCCCGTCGGCGCAGAAAACCTACATCGAAGGGAATGCTGTGGCCAACTATCGGATAATCACCTATGAAAAGCTGTAAATCTTTGGCAATGGATTCAAACTGCGGAACACCTACTAGATGCTGAGAGGTAATACCTGTCAGACGTTGCACGCGATAGGGAATAGAACGCTCCGGAGCAACCAGTGTTTCCAATGTATCAAGTACAGTGACTCCCTGAAACTTGATTGCAGCAACCTCAAGAATAGCATCCTGTTCAGCATGCAACCCGGTCGTTTCCAGGTCAAGTGCCACGAGAATAGGTGGCTTCTTCCCCATACATTACCGTCCCTTACGTCTCTCCAAATTGGTATGGCTCAGCAATATCAAGAGCCAGGCTCCGTGCTACTTTGAGGCCATCTTTGTAGGAGAACAGCAGCTAATTGTGCGGCACGTCCTCGATGGCTGATACGATTCTTCTGCTCCGGAGTGAGTTCAGCAGTAGTCTTTCCCAAGTCGGGGACAAGGAAAATTGGGTCGTAGCCAAAACCATTTTCTCCACGTGGAGCGTCTGCGATTCTGCCCTCTAGTATCCCTTCAACCGTTTGACAATATCCTGAAGGTTCAGCTATGGCAATAACACAACGAAAGCGCGCAGTCCGCCTCTTCGCCTGAAGTCCCTTCAGTTGCTCTAGAATCAAACGAAAGCGTGCTTCATACGATGCTTCACTGCCCCCAAAACGTGCTGAGCACACTCCAGGAGCGCCATCGAGGGCATCAATCTCCAAACCGGAGTCATCAGCGAGAGTGAGCAGACCTGAAGCCTTAGCATATGCGACAGCTTTCAACTCTGCGTTCCTCGCAAATGTCGTTCCAGTTTCCTCTACATCCATTTTCAACAGAATATCGTGGAGAGACAGTAGCCTGAAAGGTAAATCTGAAAAAATAGCGCGGTATTCTTCCAACTTATCCTGGTTGGTCGTTGCCAACAATAGGTCCCGCATCGGTTCTCTTTTGTAGGAGCACGTGGGTGCCCAATCTTTCAGACAGGGAGTCGCAAAAATAAAAGGCTACGCCTCCACTGGAAACAAAAATGTTGGCTTACATGATACCATAGGATAGTAGAGTTGTCGAGGAAAAATGTAGCAATAATGCCGTTTCCCATGACCTGATCCAGGATGATGCGAATGCTCAATACTACAAAAAAAAAGCGCGAAAATGCTATTGACAATTCTGTAGGCCTCCGCTATACTGACGCTACCAAAACCATGGTGACCGTAGCTCAATAGGCAGAGCTCTGGATTGTGGCTCCAGCGGTTGTGGGTTCAAGCCCCATCGGTCACCCCACTCCCTCTCCCATTTACTTTCGGTGTGACTATACCCATAGTTTGTCCGCAGCGGACAGACTATGCTTCCAAAAGCGCGCGGACAAACTTTGCTTCCAGATTTTTTCCACTATTAATGCCCCAACCCATTTGCCACGCCTCTGGAGTTCTTGTTCGAGATGGTTGGCTTTTTCTGTCATACAAGTGTTTTTCCGCTTTTCTAGAGAACAGCAGACGATCATAGCAGATAGAGCGCGAAGAAGCAAGCTAGAGTACACTCTTTAACCACTCATCGACCACAGTTTTGAGTTGCTTATCTCTCCACTGATACCATGCTTGCAGCCATTGCTCGTCAACGCCATAGAGGGTGTCTTTAAAACGGCGAAACGCGCCTTTGCCGTTGAGCGCGATGGATAATTTTTCGGCGGCACGTTCGTCTGCTGGAACGACCATCTCGTCCACAAAATCGACCATCCACTGGTAGGCTTCTTGGGAGGGGATGCGCTCAATGGCAACGTAGTCGTTGCTCCCATCGATTTCTTCCAACAAGCGTTCATCCTCGTCGGACAGGCCGAGATAGTCTGAAAAGAAGACCACTTCTCCTGAGACCAGATTCAAGAAATACCTATTTGCCAGGTCTGAGTCTTCCATCGCGGTTTCAAGCATATCCAGGTCGATGGGTTTCCCGTTGGGCAGTGTGATCATATGATACCTCTCCTGAGGAGCAGGGTTTCATCCCGCAGCAGTGTCTTGTATGGACTCAGGCTCCGCGTACAAGCTGATTTCTTTCTGACGAGCATAGCGCTGGATTTCATGTACGTCTGTGATGCCTTTAGCGATGGCTTCCTGAATCCATTCGTACATTTCGTATTTATTTTGATAGAGCCGATTACTGCAAAAGATGTTGCGACGAGCAAAAGGTGGTGGTGTCGTTCTCCGCGTGTGTTCTCGAATCGTTGGATCGTCCGCGCGTTGGGTATACCACCAGGGAGTATCGAGAATATAGAAGGAGTCGTGGACCCACTCGGGGCAGGGTTGGTGATGGAGGCCACAAAGGTATTCGACGGATGCGGCGCAAAAAGCTCCCCAACGGTGGGTATATTCGGTTTCCTGTTCTGGCTTGATCAAAGGTTCCTTTACCAGGTCGGGTCGGATATGCTTGGCGTAGCCATTCCAGGCGTTGGAAAAATCTCCTAAGGCCGTCCAGGGATCTTCTCCCTGGCAAATCCGTTGATAGGCGTACGCCATGGTATCGATTATTGCAGGGAGCGGCTGCGGTTCTTTGTACCGATCAGCGTAATCTTGTGCCATGAGGCGCAGGGTTTCAAATTTCATGGTCAACCTTCTCTCCCAAAAAGTCGGTTCAGTGCGTTTTCGCTACGCATCGCGCATTCTTCTGTTGCCCCTCTGGTAAGATGTACCGATCCAATACCTGTTGAGCCTGTTTGCGCGTCCGGATCTTTGTTTTCAGAAGTAGTATAGCACAATCATCAAGGTCTTTTTGGCGCCCCTGGTCTCTTCCTACCACACCAACCTGGCAGCCTTTTGTGAGCACTTTGGCTTCTCTCTCCTGAAAGAGCCGATGTGGTTGTATAATCGCTTCATCCACAATCAATGTGCTATGACCTTCTGTCCCTCACCATCTACTGCGGCCATGTTGCGCCTGCAGGGATTTGAGCACCTTGAACCTCGCTCATCACCAGTTCCACAATCTGCTGCACCGCTTTCTCAACTTCCTGGGAAAGACCTTTGCCACTGCTGAAGTTTTTCCCTTCGATAGCATAGATGACCAGATACGGAGGAAGCTGCTCTAGCACGTGCGCTAGCCCAATGGCTTCTGCTACACCAAAGGCATGGGTAGACTGAAAGGAAAAACTAAGCGGAATTTGCTCCGTGTGGACATCGAATCGATAGATAGCGCCGGGCCTGGCACCTGAAGAAACCGCGTCGATGAGAATCACCCGTTTGGCATTTTTCCATATCTCCATCAAGACTGTTCCATCGCATTCGCATTCAATGACCAGCGCGCCGGGAAACCCCTTTGTTTTCAATGCCCTACAAACTGCTAATCCGGCGCCATCATCGCTGCCGTACTCGTTGCCAATGCCGATCAAAAGGATTGGAGGTGAAATTGTTGGCATCCATCATCCTCCTTCACTCACGTTCAATGTGCAGCTTCAAAAAGTGTGTGGCACATGATATACATGGATCATAGTTACGGATTGCCTGCTCACACTCCCATGTGAGCCGCTCCTCTGACAAATCTATGGCCTTCTCGACATAGTGCCGCAAGTCACTTTCAATGATTTTCTGGTTTTGTGACGTTGGTGGAACAATCTTGGCATCGAGTATCAGTCCCTCATCGCTGAGCCGGTAGCGATGATAGAGTATGCCGCGCGGTGCCTCAGTACATGCGCTGCCCGTCCCGGCGTGTAGACTGTATTCCACTGCGGGCTGATCAGGCATTTCGTACCCCTCAATAATCCGCAGCGCTTCGTCGAAAGCATACAATATTTCCACGCTGCGCACAATAATACTCTGAAAAGGATTTCGGCAGACCGGTCCAAGCCCGGCTGCGCGTGCCGTTTCCTGCGCCAGTGAGGAAAGCCGCTCAAAGTTGAGGTTATAGCGAGCCAGTGGCCCGACAAAATAGGCTCCCCGCTCCTTTAGCACAGAATGCAGGGCATTGGAGTGGGCTACATGCTCTTCGGCAAAATGCTCTTCGTATGCTTGAACAGGAATGTCCAGCCCCTTGTTGGAAACAATCCGGCCCTCGTTAAATGGGTATTCCGCAGGGTGCTGCCAGGTACGAAGCGCAACAAATTCGTAATCCTGCTCGAAGTCTGGAAATGGCAGTTGCGCTGTCCAGCGTACTGTTTCCAGCGCGGCCTCCCGCCCCCACTTCAGTTTCTCTGCGAGTTGCTCAAATTCCTGCTTTCTTGGCACCTTATAAAAGCCTCCCACCTTCACATTGATAGGATGTATCTCTCTCCCCCCCAGGAAGGTCACAATAGCATTGCCTGCCTTCTTCATTTGGAGACCACGCTTCACAATATCAGGGTAATCTTGCGCCATACGCATCACGTCGGGATACCCAAGAAAGTCGGGCGCGTGAAGCATATAGACATGCAGCGTATGGCTCTCGATCCATTCACCACAGTAGAGGAGCCGCCGCAGTTCGCGCAGTTGCCCACCAACCGTGACACCCAGTGCCTGCTCCATCGCGTGTACAGTGCTCATCTGGTACGCCACTGGACAAATGCCACAGATGCGCGCGGTAATATCAGGAGCCTCTGCATACATGCGACCACGCAGCAGCGCCTCAAAGAAGCGCGGCGGCTCGTAGATCCTCAGTTTCACATCCATCACCTTGTCGCCCTTGATTTTTACATACAAGGCCCCTTCCCCTTCAACACGAGCAAGGGTATCCACTTTGATGGTCTTAGTTTTCATGAAATTCACTCTCCTTGCGGAACGCCTCGGAATACGCATTGAAACTACGGAACGTTCGCATGATCTCTTGCTCCTTCGCACCAAGCTGGCTCCAGCGTGTACTCAATGCGATCGTATTGGGCGTCTCTTTCGGACCGAAACACCCATAGCAGCCACGTGAATATGCCGGGCAAATGGCGCCACATCCCGCGTGGGTCACGGGCCCAAGGCATGGCGTACCCTGTGCGACCATCACGCAGACTGTTCCCCGTTGCTTGCACTCCACACAGACGCTATGGGCCGGCGTGTTTGGCTTGCGCCCGTGCAGGTAAGCGCTAATAACTTCCACAAGCTGACGTTTGTTGATAGGGCAACCACGCAGCTCGAAGTCAACATACACGTGATCTGCAATAGGCGTTGATTTGTTGAGTGTCTCAATGTATCTCGGCGTAGCGTAGACAATTGAAATAAACTCTTTGACGTCCTTAAAGTTGCGTAACGCTTGAATACCACCCGCTGTGGCACAGGCGCCGATCGTCACGAGGAATTTTGAGGCGCGCCGCACCTGGTGAATCCTCTCAGCATCATGGGGCGTTGTGATTGATCCCTCGACCAGCGATAGATCATAAGGCCCTTTCACCACAGCCCGCGATGCCTCGGGAAAGTTAGCAATCTCGACCTCGCAATTCATCTTCACAATCCAGTAGACTCAATTGACAGCCATCGCAAGAGGCGAATTTCCAGACAGCCAGTTTCGGTTTCTGCTTTCTGACCATTTCAAATACCTCCTTTCATCGCCGCTTCCCTTCATCGTCCATAGTAGGGGCGATCCCTTGTGGTCGCCCGGTCATACCTCGTGGTCGCCCGGTCTTCCCTTGTGATCGCCTGGTCTTCCCTGTGGTCGCCCGGTCTTACCGCGATAGAAATCAAATTTCCCACTTTGTTAACAAGCCTTTCATCTGGCTGTATTGGAACACAGGACCGTCCTTGCACACGAAATTCGGCCCATACTGGCAGTGCCCGCAGAGCCCAACGGCACATTTCATATTGCGCTCCATCGATACATAGATATCCTCTGTTGCCACCCCGCGCTTCTCAAGCTCTGCCGCAGTGAAGCGCATCATGATTTCAGGACCGCAGACCATCGCAACTGTATTCCGCGGATCAAATGGCGCTCTAGAAATAAGCTGCGTGACAACTCCGACGCTTCCTCGCCAGGAGCCTGTTGCGCGATCAACGGTGACGTATACATCAAGATCAAAGTGCGTACGCCAGAGCTGGAGTTCGCGACGATACAGGATATCTGCTGGCGTTCGCGCACCGTAGAGAAGGACTGCCTTGCCGTATTTTTCCCGTTGAGAGATGACATGGTACATTACAGAGCGGAGCGGAGCCAGCCCGATTCCTCCTGCGGCGATCACAACATCTTTTCCCTCGGCGCGCTCAATGGGCCAATGACTGCCGAATGGTCCGCGCACGCCTATCACATCATCGGGCTTCAGTTCTCGCATAGCCCTTGATACTGTTCCCACAGCGCGCGTTGTATGGACCAGCGGCTTACGCCTGGCCGGATCGCCGCTAATCGAGATCGGTATCTCACCAACGCCGAAGATATAGAGCATATTGAATTGCCCGGTAGCAAAGGGCGGGATATCCCCCCCATCTTCAGGCTCAAGTTCCAGCGTAAAAGTATCCGGTATTTCATTTCGTACGTGTTGCACCCGGTAGCGTTGCGGCATCATGGGATCACATTGGTCGACTGTCATTATCTACCTCCTTTCACCGTCCATGGTAGGGGCGATCCCTTGTGGTCGCCCGGTCTTACCGCGATGGATAAGAGACTTTACCTCCAGGGCTTTTGCTGTAGATGTCGAGCAGCCGTATGCGCGTAGCCTGGAGCCTATCCATCATGATCACGGCTACACGCTTCATGAGTTCGTAACCGAGATCGTGATCTGCTTCACCCTTGGCCCGCAGGCACGTCCCATCAAGGGCGATTGCGCGCGTCGGCTCAATGACCCGTCCGCTCAAATGCCATTGGTAAGGCGGGAAAAGCCATGACCAGCCCATAACCTCGCCCGCCTCTATTGTCTCGATAGTAATTGGCCCACGCTGCGCAGCAAATACCTCAAGCGCCACTTTACCTTGCCGCAAAAGGTAAAAGCGCGTGGCCTCTTCACCTTCACGAAACATATAAACCCCGGTGTCAAAACGCACGTTTGAGGCGCAACCGGTGACCAATTGCAAATACTCAGGTTTAAGCCCCTTGAAGAATGGATGTTCCGCCAGAATTGGTTCAAGTGTCTTCATTTAATTCTCCGTCCATAGTAGGGGCGATCCCTTGTGGTCGCCCGAATCCCTTGTGGTCGCCCGGATCTCTATTGCTCCTTTGCTGTCTTGGCGGGTGTGATCTCGCTTTCGCGAATGGCGCGAACTTCTTCGGTAATGTCAATTCCAACTGGGCACCAGGTAATGCAACGCCCACAACCAACGCATCCCGAGGTGCCAAATTGATCAAACCAGCTTGCCAGTTTATGCGTCATCCACTGGCGATACCGCGACTTTGTTGAGGCACGGATACTCCCACCATAGATATATGAGAAATCCATCGTGAAACATGAGTCCCATTTGCGCCAGCGTTCGGCATGCTCGCCTGACAGGTCGGTGACATCCTCCACAGTTGTACAAAAACACGTGGGACAGACCATCGTGCAATTGCTGCACGTCAGGCAGCGTGTTGCAACTTCCTCCCAGCGTGGATGCTCTAAATTGCGATAGAGCAGATCCTTGATCCCTGTGGTATCCATGTTCCGACCCATATGTTCGGCGGTGTTCGCAACAATGTTTTCGCTCAATTGTATGTCGTCTTTGCTTGCTTCCCTATGCGGTATATCCTGCAGAAGCTCTGCACCTAACTCGGTCCCAACTTCTACCACAAAGTAATGTAGGGGCGATCCCTTGTGGTCGCCCTGATTAGGGTCCAGCACTTCTGTCAATGCCAGGTCAAAACCGGCTTCCACTTTTGGTCCCGTATGCATTGAAGTACAGAAACAGGTGCCGCCAGCCTGTCCACAATTGACAGCTACTATACATACATTATTCCGCCGCGATTGATAGGTAGTGTCCGTAAATCCAGACCGCATGAACACCTTATCTTGGATCGCGATAGCATGCAGCTCACACGAACGCACTCCAATAAACGCCATCTTGGGGACTTCCTGCTTCTCAGGGACCAGTTCAAAACCCTTCCCTTCGCGCCTGGCCTCCCAGAGACGGAGGACAGGAGGATGGAGAAACTTTTTCCACGAATGTGGACCGACGACATAGCCGAACAAAGCCTGATCGTCTCGCTTTTTTAAGCGATAGGTCCCGCCATCCTGCTCATCTGTATAGCCAACTGGTAGTTCAGCAACTCTGGTCAGCGTATCATACACAATTGCATTTTCACGGATGGTCGGCCCAACAACCTGGTACCCTTTGCTCATGAGAGCTACAAATAATCGCTGGAAATCCTCATACTCTACAATCACCTTGTCCTTTACCTGTAGGGAAGCTTTTGTCATCTTTTGCTCACCTTCCTGTCTACTGCCACTGGAACGTTTCTTCTTTACCGCCTGCACCCTCAACCGGCATTCATCATTAGTATTAGCAAATTGAAATCACAATAACCTCAGATATATAGGCATGAAAATCACAAATCAATCACAAATACTTCCTTTCATCGCTGCTGACCGGAGGTAGACGCGGTAGCGTCGTTGCAGCGATGGCTTTCAGACACTTCCTAATATTGGCTCCGAAATTTCCACTTCTGAAAACCACAAAAAGAACAACGACAGTAGGCACTTTGGGGAGTCATATGTGCCAGTGGATACGCATAAAGTTCAAGACATGTTACAATAGCAGACACAAAGAATGAGTAATACCAGGTCAATGTAGAGAAGCGCTTGGAGCAAATAAAATATGCATGAGGCTAACTCACAAATCAGCAATGCTAACAACATCATAGATGAGGATACTGTACTTTATTCCCCAGGAAAACAGTTTGTGGGCATAGCCGCTACACCTGAGAGTCTTACGTCTTCTTCTGCCTTTAATGTCACCGACCGCTTACCCATTTTCAGCTACTTGGTCAATTCTAACCGCATACGCTGGTATCGCGTCATCATGCGCTTCTTCTTCCAATGCCATCGGGAGTTGTATCGCTACCAGCTCACTGCCCAGGAAGTGCGTGACACGGTACGTGCCACATTCGATGCCGAATACACCCTCGAACAATGTCAGAACGACCTGGCTGCCCTCAAAGAATGGGGCAATGTAACCACAATCTACGACTCAAGCAGGGCTACCTCCATCGCCAGCTTCCTCTCTCCGGCGCTGCTGTATCAAGCAACGCCCGAAGCGATCGCCATTGAGACCTTTCTCGATGAGCAAAATCGCGCAAGTACAGGCAAAGGCTCATTGCGCCAGGGAGACCTGCCACACCTGTGGAATTCGCTGCAGGTTCTTGACGAAAATTTATCTGGGGAGGGGAGCGTATTTCGAGGGAGTGGGGAGCGTATTTCGAGCGTAGCCGATATAGCGATGGGGGAAGGGTCACTTTCGCTTGAATCAACACCTACACACAGCCGCGAAATAGCCGAGGAATGGCAGCGGGCGTTCGAGATATGGAATACTATGGCACGTGAAGCCGCTCAATATCTTGCTAACATGCTTCAAGCTGCACAACAGGGACGCCCTGATTTCGAGGCGTACCAGTCCTATAAAGCAGCCGTAGTGGCTTATGTACATGGTTTTGCTCAAGCATTGACCCAATACAGTCGCCGCATTCGCACACTCCTCGCTTCGTGGAGCGAGACAGGGAAAAAAGAGCGCCTCGTTGAGATCATTGCCCAACATCTTGAACCACCCGCACCAACTCTAGAGAACAGGTCAACCCAGGACGAGTTACTGCAAGAAGCGTCTAACCAGGTAGAAGCGCTGATGAACTGGTTCGCCCTGGGGAAAAATGCCGATTCCTTCCGTCGTAACGCTCTCGCTGAGGTGGATAAGGTTGTACGTCGCGCCTCTGTTCTGGCAGCATCTGCACGGCCAAACGCGAACTACGCAACCAACTTGCATTTGTTAGCTCAACAACTGTTCCAGGCAAAAGATGGTGAGACGGCTCAACAACTTTTCAGTCTTGCTTTCGCCAATATGCTCCCCGTTCATCTGCCAGAAAGTCTTGCGGGCACCCCTGGCGCAACATATGATGCAAAAGAAGGCAGCGCATGGCAAGCGCCACCAACCGTCACCCTGCGCTTACGACCGATCAGTCGCGCCAATCGCGGGGAACATCCTCTAGAAGATCCAGTGATTGATAACCGTACCATCATTCGTAACCTGGTTCATCAATACGAGGAAAAGCGCCAGCAGGAACTCCAACGATTCGCTCAGCTATTCTATACAGCCTACCTGGATTTTGGCATACTCCAGCAAATCACGATAGAAGAGCGTGCCGTCTTGTTGACAGTAATTGACGGCTGCCTGGGCGATGCACGCCGCCAATATCGCGCACCTGACGGTTCAGTAATTGTCCTGCTCAACCCGGATGAGCAAACATATACAGCCCTTCGTGCACCCGATGGCATTTTACTACTGCCGCGCTATTGTTTACAACGCGAAGAAATAGGGGAGGGGAGATCAGCGTAATGGAAGAGTATGAAGAACTGGCAGCAGCAGGCCGCGCCTCTCGCCTCTCAATATCCCGCCAGCGCACCTATACGGCAGAGATCACGAAAGCACATGTAGCCTTGATGGAACGGGGAGTAATCCTCTCGAAACAGGTCGATCTGTTTCGACTGGTGAATCGTCACTACTACACTCTGCAGAATTGGCACGACCAGAACACAGGCTGGCGTATACAGCGCGGCGCTACTGTCATTCGCCTGGTGCGACAACTTAGCGCAACCACACCCGGTTATGTGTACGATCGCCTGAAGGAACCAAGAGATTTTGCCTGCCTCACCTGGATTCTTAGCTTTGCTGAAAACCGCCAGCTTACCGGTCGTGGCAATGAGCAGCAATTCTTACTCTCCCAACTGGCCGAACAGATTCAAGAGCAATCCCGTTCAGAGGCAGATGGGGAGACAGCCTTCGATTTTCGCAGGCCAACAGATCGCTACAGCATTCAACGCGCCCTGCAATACCTGGAAGACATGGGAGGCGTGCAATTGGTAGACGGGCAGACGAAGGAATGGGTCGAACAGTCAGCCGATGCCGACGTACTATACGAGTTCACCGACGTAATACGTTCTCTCGTTTCAGCATTCAACCCACAATTGTTGGCGATGGTCGCTACACACCTCAACAATGAGGGAAAGACGTTGCAACCTACACTACTACAAAGTATAGTAGGGGATAATTTTCCTGTAATGGCCCTCAAGCCATTAGTGAGAGCCTGGCGTACGCTGCTGCTCGGCCCTGTATTACTCAGGTATGATGATCCTGAGGCATTTGCCGAACTGGTTGCACATGCCGATCAAGTAGCCAATGAACTGCTTGAAACATTCGGTTGGCTCCTCGACGTGAAACGCGATTACGCCTGTGTTGTGCGTGCCAGCGGCATGTCTTCAGGTCCAGTCACCAGTCTTACTCCCTTTGGCACCAGCGACCAGATGGCTGTGCTCATGTGTACCGCCATCCGCGAGCAAGTGACTACCGGTGCATGGCCCTTGCCCGATAAATACGGCTGTGTGCATATAACGTCAGAAGACATGAGCGCACTTTTTTATGCTCTGCGTGAGCGTTATGGAGAGAACTGGGGCAATGAGGCTCGCAGCAAAGGTTCGCGCAGCTTGTTGAACGATGTCTACAAAAAGATGCGCCAGGTTGGACTTCTGCGGGGGCCTGATGGCGCAGGCAATATGCTGATATTGCCGACGGCAGCCCGTTACAGCGCGAGCTATGAAAAAGTAGGACAGGAGCAAAAACCAGCGGGTAAAAATAAATCAAAGTCAATAGCCATAACATTACCCGGCCTGGATGAGTCAGAATGAAGATAACCACAAAGGTGGGGAGCGTAGCCGACAAAGCGATGCGGGAGAAGTATGACGGAAGAGGAATAATCATATGCAATACACACTTGATAGTTTTACTGAATGGTCTACATCGTCAAATGGAGCATCAGAGAAGACACTGGAACGTCAACTCGAGATGTTCGTCGAGGTACTGCAAGCTCAGGCAGGAGGTTCAAATGGCTATCGCCTTCGTCGCATCATGCTGACAAATTTCTGGCTTTACGGACTGCAAGAATTTGAGATACCTCATGGACGACTCTTCCTCGCCGGGGAGAACGCTTCCGGCAAATCAACCGTCCTGACCGCGGCATTGCCCCTCGCCCTTGATGGCGATCTTCGTCCCAATCGACTCGACACCTTCGGTGGTCGCGAACGGCATATGGAGTACTATGTTCTTGGCGGCAGCGAATCAGCTACACCCTATAGCCATGAGCGGCGTACATCCTATATCGCTCTTGAATTCGAATGGTGCGATCCGCACCATCCTCCTATCGCACCGGAATTCCACCATCGTTGGGAGGGGAATGGAGAGCGCGAAAAAACGCGTTTCCTGACCATTGGCATCAGCCTTGCCGGGAATATCAATGCCAGCGATCACATACGCCCTTTGCGCTTTTTGATTACCGATGGCTCTCGCCTGGGATACGATCTCCACACCGTCTACGAAACTGGCAGCAAGCAGGATAAACGCGCCTTCGACCACGCCCGATTCAAACAACAATTAGAGGGGCACGGCATTATATGTGATTCCCAGGCCGAGTATGAGCGCCAGGTAGCGCACTACCTGTTTGGCTTTGACGATGTCAAAGATTTTCAAAAACTCATTAACCTCTTGCTGGTATTGCGCCGCCCAAACCTGAGCAGCGAACTGAGTTTTTCGCGGGTCCATGACTATCTCAAACAATCGTTGCGCAAAATTTCCGGTGAAACAACTTCACATGTCATAGGCACCATTGAACGTATCGATGCCATCCAGGCCGAAAAAGAACGCATTCAGGAGGCTTACAGTGCCGCCGAGCGCCTGCACCGGGCACAGCAGCATCTAGCTCTGAGTCGAGCGCAACTGGCGGCCTGCGAATATATCGCCACGCAACTGGTAGAGGATAGCGTGCAAAGCCGTGTAAACAGGCTGCGCAAGGACCTGCACACGGCAGACAATGAGCGCAGCAGAGCAGAAGAACGTTCACAAACGTTCCAGGCAGAGTACTACCAGGTCAACAGCCAGATCAAGGTTCTTGAGGCCAGCGAGGGGCTTCAGTTCGCCAAACAACTGACTGCTGCCTCTGAACGTACACGCGAGGCGCAGGCGCAAGCACAGCTTCAGGAAAGAAGCCTGGATGCCGCGCGTCAGTCCAGACAAACAAGTGCCGAGCGCCTGCGTCGTCAACTGGCCCATTTTGAGACGATGAAAACCGAAAGCATTGCACACCTGCAAGAACTCAGCTCCTTGGCCCTGGAGGAAAGTTACTGGGAAGTCGCGGCTTTTCAATTAGAAGAAGCGCTTCGCCAGGTCAGCAGTATCTCTACTGAGACTACCTCCGCGCCAGAGGTGCCTCTGGTTATCACATCCCTACCAGGAGAGATGTCAGAAGAGCGTATTGCCTGGCTGCGTCATCTTGAAGAATTACATCGACAGCGAGAGAAGCTGGAAACACATGTGCTGCATGCTCGTAATCTTGAAACAACACGCTTCCAGGAATTAGATCAATCGCGCAATCGTTTTCAATCTGCCGAGGATCGCTTCAATGAAGCGCTGCTCATGCTCAACAACACGCTGGAGCAGTTCACTTCCCAGGAGTCCTTGCAGCTACTGCAGGAAACGATACTATCGCAGGGCGATATGGGCAAAGTAGTTGAGGAGGATGACGCCTTACCTGATCGCGTGGTTGAGGAATGCACCTTTATACTGAACCACTATCGCCAGGCGATTGACAAGATAGAGGGCGAATTCATTCAAGAAGCAAACCGGCGGCAAGCGAAACTGAATGAATTACAGGTGGTACAAGGGGGAATGATACGTGAGATCGAAGAAGCCACAGCCCTCTACGAGCAAAAACTGTCTGAACCAGAGTTCACACCCTTACGCTCGCCACGACACACCATTGCCCGGACGAAACTCGCTGAGCATGGTATCATCGCCCTCCCACTCTACATGCTCCTTGACTTTACCCCCGAAATTGATTGCGAGAGCGAGCAAGCGGGACGTATCGAATTCATGCTTGAGGATGCCGGCCTTCTGGATGCACTCGTTGTAGCTCCTACGCAAGTTACTGCTGCTGACGCATTGCTTGCCTCAGAAGGTCTGAGCGATTGCCGCCTGGATATTGAAGGCATCAAGTCGCTCGTCGATAGTCAACATTTGGCCATCAACCAGCATGAAGAACATCAAACAAACGGCCACGGCCCAACCAGCTTCTACGGGTTACGCTTCGACACCTCGGTCAATACCTCTCCATATGGTGACAACCTGGACAGGGAGGAAGGGTATGGGGAAGGGTGGGAACCAATCGTCACAACTATTCTGGCGGCTCTTGGACAGAACAATTTTCCAGGTGGGGAGGGGAGCGTATATCGAGCGGAACATAGTGGAGCCGATATAGCGATGCGGGAGGGGCGGGAGGGGCGGGAAACAAGGCTTTCGTTCAATAACGATGGCATCTGGACACACGGCCTGCTCACTGGTCGGGCAGGAGGTGGAAGCGCCAGCTGTATCGGCAAAACCACGCGACTACAGGTGCGCCAACGTGAACTCGATGAAATTACAAGGCAACTCACACAACTCGACGACGAACTGCAAACGCTTACACAGAGCATTGCGCACTATGAGGTGCAGTTAGCAAAGCTACAGGAGCAGCAAGCGCAGTTGCGTAAGGTGCTTCCTAACAGTGGTCTGGAGAAGATTTTTGCTGAACTTGAGCAAGCAAAACTGAACCTGGATAGCAACAGAAGCGCCTATCAGAAAGCGCATCTTCAGACACAGGAGGCACGGCAGAGTTTCAACAATCTGGTTGCCCGCTTAGAGCGAGATTGCAATGGCATCTCTACCCTTGCCAGCGATCCTCAGCGCGTTCAGGATGCCCTGCTTAGTGTTATCAAGCTCAAAAATCAGGCACAATCGTTGCTAACACAACTGGCGGGGTTAATCAATACCTGGGAAGAGTCCCAGAGAGCGCGCGAAGCACAGGCACATGCTGCAATCGACGAGCGCAATACAGCCCAGTTATATGAGCGCATCCGTTATCAAGCATTACAGGCACAGGCAGAAGAAGAAGAACTGCGCCGTATCGCTGAATTTTCTGATGCCGAGGAGTTGAGTGAACGATTACAAACATTACGTGTACACAACGAAACGCTCACCACAAATTTGAAAGAGTCGCAAGCCGATTTTATTCGTGCCGACGAGCGTGTCAACAACACGGCAAACCAGCTAACAGAAATAGAGGAGCGCCTGCAACAGGCACAATTTGAACGCGGCGAAAAGCAGGCGCACTTTCTTGATTTGCTGGCAGCGTACCCGGTGGAGGATCTGGTGGCCGCCCAACTGCTCATGGAAGAAGGCAAACATGTCAGCGCGGCCCAGCGCTTACTCGGCGGCGCTTTACGCGAAGGAGACATCCCCGCCCGCAAGGAGCAATTGGAAGGGGCCTATCGAGATGCCTACAATGCGCTCTCTCGTACATTCAATCGCGAGCAACCGATCCTGCTAGAATATGGGCCAAACCTGGATGACCAGGGACTGGTGCTCTTCCTGAATGAAAATAAAAGCAAGGCAGTCGAACTACTTGAACTCTTGAGTGAGCGCATAGAAATGCAGAAAATGCTGCTCAACCAGGAAGAAACCAGGTTATTCGAGGATTTTCTTCTGCACGAAATCGCGGAGGCCATTCGTACATCCATCTTCGAAGCTGAAGAGTGGGTACAACAAATCAATAAAGTATTAAGTGGTCTCCCCATGATTGGCGAACACTATTCCCTCCAATGGAAGCCGCCAGCCGAGTATGATCTGGCAAAATTAGGCAGTCACCTCGCGCAACATTACAAACTTCTGCGCAAACCAACGCAAGCGCTGACACTGGAAGAGACGGAAACGTTAATGCATGCGTTCCGCCAGGAAATCGATTCGGTACGCCTGCGACAGCAGGAGAATGCCGATATGAACTTTATGGACGCCTTAGAGCAAGTTTTCGATTACCGTGAATGGTTCCACTTTGACGTCCTGGTCACACCTATCGGCGGGCAACGCCAGCGTCTGACCGACCGCGTGGCCGGCACCCGTAGTGGCGCAGAGCAGCTCTTTGCACTCTATGTTCCGCTCTTTGCAGCCCTCGGCGCTCTTTACCGCAGCGCCGCACCTGGAGCGCCGAAGTTACTTGCTTTAGACGAAGCTTTTGATAAAGTGAGTATCGCCAATACACAGCGTATTATAGAGTTCCTCGTCTCGCAGGATTTCCAGTGGATCATGACCGGACCACAAATTAGCGGAACTGGCGCGAAGATACCAGCCTGCGCGAGATACCTGATGATCCATGAAAAAGGCTCACCAATAGCCACAGCTTCAGCTTCTTTCTGGAGTGATAACCAATCGCTCTAGCCAGAAACTCGTATGGAGTCACAGGTGAGTAATCAACCAGGCCAGCAGGCCGCCCAAAAAGCAGCCGAATTCTTCAACCAGGCGAGTTTATCTCGCCTGGTAATCAAACTGCATGAGAAGTATATTGAGGTAGGGCAGGTAGGTGGACAGGTTATCCTACAGGATGCCACTGCTAGTGAGCGTCGCGACATCGCCAGCTTTCTCAGCAGGCCGCTTTATCCCGATCCAACGATCAAAGTCAAGCTTAAAGATGTCGAAAAGGCGCTCAAACACAGTTTCAACTGCACATTACTCGAGATGCTGCGTGCCTATTACCCAGATCAGGTGCTTATAACCCATGCGGAACAGCGAGCCAACCACGCCACACACCAGGCACATTTTCGCTCCGCCTTGACGTCGATCACAGCAGAACTTCCTGAAGCATCACGCGGACGATACTGGCTGGAACGAGGCTTGCATGGCCAGGAGTGGCTCTTCTCTCGTTTCAAGAATGCGCGGGCAGAGGAGCAGGAGCAACAACTTCAACTGGTACGTTACATCGCCAACTTACTAAACCATTTGCCGCAACCAGACACTCCCGAACGGTTAGCGCTCTTTGCTCAACGTACCAGCGGCGACCCACACACGCTTGATCCTGATAGACCCGCTGGCCGTCTCTTGCTTCTCGCCCTCAATGATTTGAGCCACAATGCAAAAGATATCACCTTGACTCAACGTGATCGTGCGCAAGAACTGCGCCTCTATAGCGAAGCAGGATTACTGGTGGATACCATCTCGTCCAGTGTGGCTGTCTTCAACCTTGCGAGCGCCATCTATCACCGTGGTGTTCCTGACCAACTTCCAGTAGTGGCAGGTCAACGAGTACTCCTCCTCCCTTTAAGCCAGTTGCTCGAGTGGCAGTATAGTTCACCTTCACAGCCACATATTTATGTCATCGAGAATCCCCAGGTTTTTGAAGAGGTTGTTTCAGCATTAAGATCAGATCAACCTCTACCCACCTGTGTCTGCACAGCAGGCTGGCCCAGTAGAGCAGCACTGGTGCTACTAGACCAGTTCATAGCAGCATCTCCCGACAATATGCTCTATTATAGCGGCGATTTTGACCTGAAAGGGCTACAGATCGCCGCATACCTCATGGCCCGTTACCCTGCCCGCTGTCACCC